>QWCO01000982.1_pt1 | contig 11300 bp, 10 predicted proteins | sample 1972611 | NCBI WGS metagenome assembly QWCO01 (sample SAMN09866706, study PRJNA288562) | Human oral metagenome isolate term1_saliva, whole genome shotgun sequencing... | reverse complement strand
CAACGACTCAATCGGCTGCGGATGACTCATCATTGGTATCGCGGCTGGTTGGTGTGTTGGTGGTGGCGATGTGTGTGGCGCGCGGCCGACAAGCTAGAGCGATTCCGAATAGCTGATGATCTTTGCGTGGTGTAAGCGATAAATAGGGCTGCACGAAATGATAGCGCGAAGATTGGCAGCTGATGAATGGTTAAAGCCTGATATAATGAAACTATGAAAGTGCTCGACAAGCCGAAAATGGACCGTCCTCGCGAGAAATTGGCGCGTTACGGTACGGCGCGGCTGAGCGATTTGGAGCTGCTGATGGCGATTATTGGCAGCGGCAATGCTCGGGCCGATGTCGGTAAAATTGCGCGCGAAGTGCTGAAAATTTTGCGTCAAAAAGGCGGTGATGTTTCGTATGATGACCTGCGCGGCGTGGTTGGCTTGGGCGAAGCGAAAATCCCGGTGATTGTGGCGAGTTTGGAGCTGGCGCGGCGGTACTTGCTGGACAGCGACCAGCCAATCATCGACAGTCCAGAGAAAGCCATCGAGCTGCTGGCCGACATTCGCGACAAAAAACAGGAATATTTTGTCTGCCTGACGCTGGACGGCGCGAATCGTTTGATCGCCAAGCGGGTAGTGACCATCGGCACGCTGACCGCCAGCCTGGTGCACCCGCGTGAGGTTTTCGCTGACGCCATCGCTGATCGTGCTGCCAGCATTATCGTGGCGCATAATCATCCGAGCGGGAGTTTGGAGGCGAGTCAAGCAGACCGGGAAGTAACGCACCGTTTACGCCAGGCGGGTGAACTGTTAGGAATTAGTTTGGTTGACCATATTATATTGACAAAACATTCGTACAAGTCAATTACATAAAATCACGTATATTTCCCCGTAGGATACATATTGACAAGAAATGTATCCTACGGGTATACTGTTTATAGTATGAGGGTATTTCTGTCGAATCAGGGGAACTTGCGCAATATACAAACCTTTTTGCGGTCTATTGATTGGTCTAAACCTAAAGAGCTGGAAATTGCGACGCACGATAAATGGATAACAGTTCACCCGGCTAACCTTGCCTTGGTGGCTGCTTTGGCCATGCAAGTTGGTAAGAATAAAACGAAAATTATTGGTACAGTTCCAGCTACCGGTATTTATCTTGATAGAATGGGGCTTTACAACTTAGCAAGCACAGTATCGCCATTTACATATCAAGAAAAAGAAGCAGCTGGGCGATTTGTGCCACTAACTGTCATAAAAACACCCGAAGACCAATCTTATTTTATCGCCGAAATGATACCATTGCTGCACCTGCCGGAAAAGGACGCGATGGTTATCAAATATATTATTGGCGAACTGGTGCGCAATGTTTTAGAGCATGCTAACGCGAAGTGCGGCGCTATCGTTGCCGCGCAATACTATAAAAAAACGAATAAAGTCAGTATCGCCATCTGTGATACCGGTATAGGAATCTGGAAAAGCATGAACGAGACGTGGCATCCAAAAGATGATCTGGAAGCGGTACGGTACAGTCTTACTCCGGGCATAACAGGAACAACTTCGCGAGAGGGTGGTACGAGTGAAAATGCTGGTGCCGGATTGTTTTTTATTAAATCAATTGCCAAGATTACCCGCAGTTATTTTACGATATACAGCGGCAAGGCAGAATATACGCTGCTGAAAAATAGGACCGACCAAAAATCGATTACATTATACGCCGACCCGTTTCGCGACAATAGTAGGCGGACTAATGATTTGGGAGATTTTCACGGCACGCTAGTTGCTGTAGACATCGCGCTGGATAACACACCAGAGTTTAAGGCAATCATGTCTCATATTGGCAGCGTATACGGCGAAGCGATTCGTGAACGAAAGAGAATAAAATACAGGAGGCCAAATTTTATATGATCATCCATTTGCAGCCAGTTGTCGGCTCGTTTGCTGAGAATAAAGAAAAGGCTAAGGAGCTGCGTGTAAACAAAATTATGCCAACCCTAGCTCAGCGAAAAAAAGTCACATTAGATTTCAAAGGCGTTGATGGTGCAACCCAGTCGTTTATTCACGCTCTCATCAGCGATCCAATCCGCAAGTATGGCGACGAAGCCTACGATAAGTTGTACTATAAAAATATCAACGAAGATGTGAAAGAAATCGTATCTACGGTCTACCGATACATGCAAGAAAGCCTAGACGGTGGGAGTGGCGAATAAAATGAACGGCTATAACGACAATATACATCAACAACAAATTGACAAACTCCAGCAACTCTTTCCCGAGGTAGTCACCGAAGGCAAGATCGACTGGCAGAAGCTCCAAGCGACCCTGGGCGAGGCGGTTGATTTGGGTGAGCGCTACGGGCTCGGCTGGAAGGGTAAGAGCGACGTCTTCACCACTATCCAGGAGAAGACCGTCCAGACGCTCCACCCCGACCGGGCGAATTCTGTCGATTGGGATGCGACGGGCAATATGTTTATCGAGGGCGACAATCTGGCGACGCTGAAGATTTTGCACAAGGCGTATTACGGCAAGGTTAAGATGATCTATATCGATCCGCCCTACAACACTGGCAATGATTTCATCTACAATGACGACTTCAAGCAGACACGCCGTAGCTATGAGACAGAGGCGGGCATCACCGATGATGAGGGTAATGTCGTGCGCGACGATGGATTGCGCACCAATACCGGCGGGCACAAGCACAGCAACTGGCTGAACATGATGTATCCACGCCTCTTCTTGGCACGTAACCTGCTCCGCCAAGACGGCGTTATCTTCGTCAGTATCGACGACAACGAAGTCCATAACCTCCGTTTGATGATGAATGAGATATTTGGGGAGGAGAATTTTGTAGCGCAGATTGTGTGGCAGCGCAAAAGAGGTAAGGATAATTCCGCAAAGTTTTTAAGTCGTAACCATGAGTACTTGTTAGTTTTTGCTCGTTCAATCGACGACCTTAACTTCAATAGACTTGAACTTGATGAGACAACATTAAAGGCTTATAAAAACCCCGATAATGATCCTCGTGGAGCGTATCGATTACTCGGTGTGTGGGCCCGTGGAACCCAAGGTGGATCCAAATATGAGTTTAAATCAAAAACTGGACAGGTATTTTCTGAGAGACTATGGCTGATGAATAAAGAATCAATGACAAGGTTAGATGAAGAAGATAAACTAGTATACTCTCCGTCGTCCGATAAAATCTACAGAAAACTATATGTCAGTGAAAACAGCGGCAATATCCCGGAGACCATTTGGAGTGATGCGTCCAATGCTGCAAATGCCGCGGATGAAATAAAAAAGATTTTTGAATTTCAGATTTTTGATACGGTTAAGCCCATACCTTATATCAAGAGAATGTTACGGTTAACGACTGACGATAACGACATTATTCTCGACTTTTTCTCCGGCTCCGGAACCACCGCTCATGCTGTTGCCGAACTTAACGCCGAAGATGGCGGCAATCGCCGCTGGATTTGCGTGCAGCTACCTGAGCTGACTGATGAGAAGTCGGAGGCTTATAAAGCTGGCTACCGCACCATTGCTGACATTGCTCGTGAGCGCATTCGTCGGGCGGGCGCCAAACTCCGTGCTGACCAGGCGGACAAGCTCGCCTCTCGTGACGCTCCACTTGACCTTGGCTTTCGGGCATATCGGGTGAGTGATAGTAATTTCAAACAGTGGAACGAGCTAGTTTCTGATCCAGAGGAGATTCGCCAGCAGGCGCTCGCTAACCTTGACCCGCTGGAGGAGGGTACGACTGATGACGACCTGCTAACCGAACTCCTGCTCAAGCGCGGCATCTCGCCATTGGCGAAGATTGAGCAGTATGATAACTTCTGCTTCATCCCGCCCGAAAAGCTCGTCATTTGCCTGGTGCACTCCATGACAGAAGAGCTATTTACAGCCATCCTCGCCACCAAACCATCATCCATCATCCTCCTCGACCGAGCCTTCGGTAACGACATCAATCTAAAAGTAAACCTACTCCTGCAAGCTGAACGCCAGGGTATAGAGGTGGAGGTAGTGTGATGGCGGATCTAAATTCAATATATTGTCCAAAATGCAGGTGCCACACTAATCTTATCTATCGAACTGGATATGAAAGGGCTCTAATGAGTGGTAAATATTTACATCACGCAGTTGAAGAATGTAATAATTGCCAGCAGCATTTTTTAACAATAAGATCTGATAATCGATATGGTCAAATACTAAAGTCCTATCCCGAAGGCTTACCAAAAACAGTAGATAGCTTGATTGCGGACAATGTTAGAAAGGATTTTGAAGAGGCTCTCTTGTGTCAATCTGTCGGGGCGTACAGAGGAGCTGCCGTCTTGGCTAGGCGAGCAGTTCAGTTAATATGTTTGGACAAGGGTGCAAAAAAAGATAAAAAATTATACGAACAGATTGAAGAACTTTTTGATAATAATATTATCACGCAGGATATAAAAGACTGGGCCGATGAAGTTAGATATATAGGTAATGACGCCGCTCATCCGAATAAAGAAGAAGTAAATAAAGAGGATTCAGAAGATATTTTAGAACTTCTCGAGTCTTTATGTGATGTTTTGTATGTAGCGCCAGCTAGGGCTGCTAAACGAAAACAAAAACGCACTTCAGTATGTAGGGAGACTTCACAATGAACTATAATGATATATCCCCAGCCTTTATTACAAGTTTGAAAATGCAACTAGCGCAGAAAATATGGGAAAAGTATTCTAGCTATAAAAATGTAAAACTATTCTTAGTAAGTTCTGTGATTGAAGGTGGCTGGAATGAACCTGACAGTTTTCAGGTGTTTTATCAAGACGATAAGCAACAAAGGGTTGACGTCGAGAAGACCATACTACATATGCCTGCATATGAGACCATAAAGATGGCAATAGATTTAGGTATTGACACCCCTGGTTTTCTACCTATAGTTCCGAAATTTAAGAATGTCTTAAAGGATGAGAATCAAACGGCATTTCAAAATTTCGAACGAGCAGTAAAGAATGTATACGAGAATCCAGATCAGGCGGTCGCTCTTGCTGCATCGACTCTTGAGGGTATAATAAAGACTATTTTATCTGACGAAGCCTTTTCTGAAGTCGCCACCAAGAACTCGTCTCTTACAAAATTAACCAGCTCTATTGTAAAAGCGTTCGGCTTTGACGATAACACTAAGTGTCCTAAAGAGCTAATAACTATTGCTAGTCAATTGAGGGGCTTAGGAAAAGCAATTGATGATTTGCGTAGTGACAAATCTTCAGCTCACGGTAAAAATCATAATGACTATGTGGTTGACAATCCTCTATGGGCTAGCTTTACCGTAAATACATCGGCAAGTTTGGGCTTATTTTTGTGGGAATACTACGAAAATAAATATAAGCCGGCAGTAGAGAAAGATGCGGAAGATGGACCAGTACCTTTGGAGGATATACCATTTTGATGAAATTACAATTTAAGTCAGATCAGCAGGCAGTTGCAGAGCGTCTTAGTAATGTTTTCAATGGGGGCGAATTGAATGGAAGTTTACTTGTCCGGAAAAACCAGACAACTGATAAAGCAGTTACTTATTCGAGAGTCTTGAGTAACTATGTAGAAAATTCGGGATTTCCGGATTTTGTGGAGATAGTGTAGTGAAAGATATAGCAGATTTTTGTCAAATCGTAACTTCATTGTGTGCATTTATTGCATTAATTTTAACCGTAAAGGGTTGGGATAAAGCGCGTAAAGACACTATAGAGCAAGTAAAGCTATCTACTATTATGTCGACTAACTATACAATATACGAAAAGGTCCTTCGTTCTATTAATGAGATATCATCAAAAAACTCATCATTTATTAGTGTTATAAGAGAGCATATAAGGGTAGTTGCAAATATCTTAAATAAATGGCATGGACAAGCAGGTTGTAACGAACCGACTATAGAAGAGAAAATAAAATTACTTGACGGTTGGCTTGAGCCGACACAGAAGATAGTAGATGAGGCGTATAAACTTCAGTACAGTATTTTAGAGCTTACCAGGATTTTGGATATGAGCGGAGCTGATTTTGGGGACAACTCAAAAATATATAACGCTCTCTGGTTAGTCTATCATGACTTAAATAATAGAATACAAAAAATAATAAATAAATGGACTACATTGGATATTGAACATACAACAATACAGCAGTATGAGTGGCTATTGAACGATACCAACGAAACGATAGATGAAATTGGGGAGTTTGGTTATTGTGTAGAAGACGTACTTAAGCATGTTTATAATAAATTAGTCGCAGAACCGATGGATAAAACTAAAAAAGTTATAGACTTAGACGAGAGAAGGCGAATTATTACAGAAGATGGCTTGAAGGACAATAGGATTAAAAATGCATCATAGAACTATATTAGTATGAGATTTTGTTAATTTAAAAGGACGACGCTTTGATGAAACTAAAATTTGACCCCAATCAGCAGTACCAACTCGACGCCATTGATGCGGTGGTGGATATATTTTCTGGTCAGCCAAAAGACATTGACGGTGCGAATCGTCATATGAATCGGGGTAGACAGTTAAGCTTGGAGGCGACGATCGCCAAGGGAAATAACCTGACGCTAGATGTGACTCAGATAATTGAGAATACGCATAAAATTCAAGAGAAAAATGACATCGAGAAAAGCGAGACTAAAGAAGGCAGCTTTAGTATTCCGATGATTTTTCCGCTAGAAATCGGCGAAAAATCTCTGAAGTACGGCATGAATTTCTCCATTGAGATGGAGACTGGCACCGGAAAAACGTATGTGTACTTGCGGACGATTCATGAACTGCATCAGCACTACGGCTGGAAGAAGTTTATTATCGTGGTGCCGAGCGTGGCGATTCGCGAAGGCGTGCTGAAGAATTTGGCGATCACCAGGGAACACTTTGCCGACCTCTACAACAAGCCAGAGATGGACTACTACGTCTGGGACAGCAAGAAAACAGGTCAGGCTCGTGAGTTTGCCGCGAATGATACCTTGCAGATCATGGTGATTACCATTGATAGCTTTGCCAAGGCACAGAATGTGATGAATCGGCAGAGTGACTATGGTCGGCCGCTTGATTTCATTAAAGCCACTCGCCCAGTAGTTATTCTCGACGAGCCGCAGAATATGGAGACAGATATCCGCAAAAACGCTATTGCCAGCCTTAATCCGCTGTGCACGTTGCGCTATAGTGCCACGCACAAGCACTTATACAATTTGCTTTATCGGCTGACTCCAGTCGATGCCTACGATAAAGGTCTAGTCAAGAAGATCGAGGTGCATAGTGTCCAGAGTGAGGATAATTATAATGATGCGTATATCAATGTATTGTCGCTAGAGCGCCAGTCGAAGACTCGTTCGTTTGCTAAAATTGAAGTAGATGCGAGTGACGAGTATGGCTTGCAGCGCAAGATCATCAAGGTGTTTCCGGGCGACGATTTGGAGGCAAAGACGGGACGTTCGGTCTACGCTGGCTACTATATCGAGTCAATCAATCACGGTGATAATTGCGTGGAGTTTAGTAATGGTAAGGTAGTTTACGTTGGTCAGCGCGATGAAAGATTGCATGATGATATTATCAAGCGGCAGATTGAACTGACGATTGATGATCATTTTGATAAACAGCGCCGACTGGGGAGTAGCGTCAAAGTGCTGAGTCTATTCTTTATCGATAAGGTCATGAACTATCGCGAATATACGGCGAATGGTGCCAGTAAGGGTAAGTTTGCTAAGTGGTTTGAGGAAGCCTACATCAAAGTCTCGTCTAAACCAAAATATGCCGGCGTCATGGATAATTTATCGGCAAGTGAGGTTCATAATGGTTACTTTGCGGCAGACAAGAGTGGTCAGTGGAAAGATTCTCGTGACACCAAGGGTGAGGGTGGACGGACGAAGGACGATGATACGGCATATGCCTTAATCATGAAGGATAAAGAAAGACTGCTGGATATAAATGAGCCGCTACGGTTTATCTTTAGCCACTCGGCGCTGCGCGAAGGCTGGGATAACCCCAACGTTTTTCAGATTTGTACGCTTAACGAAACGTCGAGCCAAATGAAAAAGCGCCAAGAAATCGGGCGGGGACTGCGTCTGCCGGTTAATATCGATGGGCAACGAGTGTATGACGATAACGTCAATATACTAACGGTGATTGCTAACGAGAGTTATGCAGATTTTAGTCGCAAGCTCCAGACGGAAATTGAGGAAGAAACGAGCATTCACTTTGGTGGACGAATCAAGAATCGTGATAATCGGCAAGTCGTCGGATTTCAGAAATCACGGGCGCTTGACCCGGCTTTCAAGGAGTTGTGGGATAAGATTAAGCATAAGACGACCTACCAGGTGGCAATTGATACAGACAAGTTAGTGACGGAGGTGGCCGGTGAATTAGCGCAGGTCACTATTAGCAAACCGCATATCGCTGAGATAAAAACACTGATTGATTCTATGAATAGCGACAGCGGTTTTATGGTACGTGAGACTGGTTTTAACACGTATGCGGCACGCCAAACTGAGGTAAAGATACCGAATTTATTAGCGGATATTCAGCGTCAGACACAAATGACTCGCCGGATGGTATTTGATGTGCTTGATCGGGCGGTGATGTTTGAGCAGGTGGCTATTAATCCACAGCAGGTTATTGATGAAACAGCTCAAGCGATTAATCGGGTGAAGCAACGCTTGGCAGTTGATGGTGTTAAATATCACAGGACAGGCGAGTATTATGACATGACATTGTTTGAGAATGATGAACTACAGGCATACTTGTATGATGCAGCGATGAAGAGTGGGGTAGTTGCAGTGACCGACCTGGCAAAAACCATCTACGATTATGTGGCGGTTGATTCGGAAGTTGAGCGTGAATTCATGCAGTCGCTGGAGGACAATACCGACGTTAAGTTTTATATTAAGCTACCAAGTTGGTTTAAGATTGATACGCCAGTCGGCAAGTATAATCCAGATTGGGCGGTGGCGTTTGATGGCGATAGACGGATTTACTTTGTGGCGGAGACCAAGGGATCGGACGATATTCATGATAATCACTTGAGTACTAATGAACGGGGTAAAATTACTGCGGCCCGCCGGCATTTTGCAGAAATTAATGTACCATATGCGGCGCCGGTGCGGAGTTTGCGGCAGGTGTTGACTGTGGTCGGAGATGGTAATTGTGACACCTGATACACACGCACATTATTCTATTCGCCCGTTGTTGGTTACTGGGTACTCACAAGTTTTTTTCGAGTGGCGTAAAAATATCCAGGAGAATGTGTGAATAAGACGAGTAAAACCATCACCATCGCTCGCGCCATCATCCGTATCGGTGATGTTGCTAGAAATGCTAATGATTATAGTTTGCTGGGCGCGCTGCATGAAATGGTGGAGCAATTGTCACAGCATGGTGTTAACGACACTGACGTCGATATGGATTTGCTGTTGGAATATGTCGAGGCGGCTGATGGTTGCGGCTACTGTCGTGTTGGTAATGGTAAGGATAGCGTTGAGGAATTAACAACAAAAATCAATCAGCAGTTAGCGCGTCGCGGCCAGGCGCAGGTGGAAGCGAGCGACCAGTCGGTGCTGAAATTTGAGCCGCTGGTTCATCTGGTAACGGTGGCGTATGCCAAGAATGAAAATGGTGTGACGTCGGGCTCGTCGATAGTGCTGGTCGTCACTCAGGACGGTTCGGTGGAATTACCGCGTGACCATTTTTTGAATGCGGAATTGTTCGATTATTTCGATGAAAATCGCCCAGTTAATTGGCGTTCAGCCGAGCGTGATTTGCCGTCAAAGTTGCACGGCTATCATTTGGTAGCAGGTTCGGTAGAAGTGCAGGAGATTTTGCCACGGGAGTTGGAGGCGATGTCGTTTTAAGGGTAATGATTATTGAATTATGAAAATCTCCGTCCATCTCAAACCCAACTCTCGCCACCGCGAAGAAGTCGTCCCGAACGATGATGGTTCGCTGACAATCTACACCAAGGCGCCAGCAATTGAAGGTCGAGCCAACGCGGCGACTATTAAATTATTAGCAAAACATTTTAAGGTTGCGCCGTCCAAAGTTAAATTAGTGCGCGGTGTAACTTCAAAGTATAAGATATTTGAGATTGATTAAGTTTACGGATAAACGGCGCCTGGTGTCATATCGCCGATTAAATTTTGTACTGTTACGAATGAATAGCCCTGCTGTTTGAGTGAGTTAAGGATACAAGGAACAGCATTCACGGATGTCTGATGGATGTCATGCATTAAAATCACGGCTCCATTGCGAGCGCCAGCGACAGCCCTTGAGCAGACGATTTCGCTATTACGATCAGCCCAGTCGCGGGTGTCGACCGACCATAAGATTGACGACATTCCGCGTTGACGGAACTGCTCCAAAACCGCCCGATTAAACGCGCCGTACGGTGGACGTATGATGTTAGGTTTGATGCCGACGGCTTGTTTTATAGCGTTATTTGTTTGGTCAATTTCGCTAGCGAGTTGCTCCGCTGAAACCTTATTTAACTCTGGGTGCGACCAAGAGTGATTGCCTAATTGATGTCCGCGCGACTGCATACGGCGTAATGTGTTGGCGCGTGCTGAAACTTTGCTACCGATTAGGAAAAATGTCGCCTTGGCGTCGTACTTATCCAATATATCCAACAGTTTTTCGGTGTATGGTCCGGGTCCGTCATCAAAAGTTAGAGCAATTGTTTTATTTGCGACGATAGGTGTTGGGGCTGCGGGAGCTGGCTTTGGTTTTTCTGCAGGTTTGGGGATGTTGGCGAGTTTTCTCGCCGTTGGGTTTTGTAGATATTTAGAGACGGAGGAAATTGGCACAGTAATTGTCAATTCACCGTATGATGACGGCAGTAGCGACGCCTGACCGAGCGGCCAAGCCAATGCATTGCCGTCGTTGGTGATGATGAAATTAGACAAAGCTTCTTTATTTATGATTTCGTTCAGGTCAATTTCTGGTTGCTGGCGCTGTTTGATGGTCTGAGAAATGTTATTTTTGGCAGCGGATATGATTGCTTCGGCAGCCTCATCGGACTGTTCTGTAAAATCAGCTAAGCCGACAACTTCGCCAGATTTTTTGTCGAAAGTCCAAAATTGCGTCATTGATGCTGGATGCGCGCCGTTCATATCCTGCTTAATATTGACGACAATCGACAGCGCTTCTGAAGTGTTGTGCGTGACTTGATAACTAATCATTTCGGTCATTGGCTTATCAAAAACTGTTGCCAGCAAAACCGTATTTTGAAAATCGCGATCAATTTTATCAATCGACTCGCTAATTAAGCGATTAATCTTTTCATTTTCCGTGATCGGATATTCAATTGAAACT
>QWCO01000979.1_pt1 | contig 11329 bp, 7 predicted proteins | sample 1972611 | NCBI WGS metagenome assembly QWCO01 (sample SAMN09866706, study PRJNA288562) | Human oral metagenome isolate term1_saliva, whole genome shotgun sequencing... | reverse complement strand
AATTAACTATCGTTTAGCTACTACTGCAGCATAAAAAATTCCGAGCAACCAGTTTAGGTTACTCGGAAATAAAAGTCTAACTTTTTGGGGTCACTACAGATACTCCTGCTATTTTTATTATAAATATAAAGTAAATTTACGATTTATAACCATCAATCTTATTATAAATAACAAATTCTCTAAGTATATTTTTAATTTTAATAATACATTTCCAATGAGGTTGATCTACAATTCCTAAATTTTGTTTAGCTCGTTCAATATCTACAGTGGAGACCAACTCATTAAAGCGTCCATATTCATCAATACTAGCTTCATTTACATGAGCATTTAATAAAGCTCTCAACTTAACTTCATCGATACCCAACAAGTTAATACAATACTCTATCTTAGCGTTCCAATCGACATTCATATATTCATTGATATAATCCGTAAACGTCTTATTCTCCTCAATTATCAATTTCTTATGTTCTATATCAACCAATATTTGTCTAGCAGCACGTTGCTCTTCTTGTGACAATTGCGCAAAACTCTTATGAAGCATCATTCGTAATTGATCAATTTTGGTCTTATCAGAGTCATCAATATTGTATTCTCTAATATACTTCTCGAAATTTTTATTCATATAATCCGCATCGATTCGAATGGACTCTTGCTTATGAGCTTTAGCCGTTAAATCAAAAGGAATAAACGAACTAGATTCACCATTAGAACTATTAGGATTAAACAATTCTCCATATCGAACTGCTAATGTATTATAGGTTTCTTCATCCAAATTTAGACCTAGCTTATCATCAATATTCTTTTGCCATGTAAACATCTGTATCCGGATGGCTTCCATTAGTACACGCAATTGATAAAATAAACGGCCAAATTTATGACGACTCGCTAGATTATCCGGTAATTTGGAATAGTATTCTATGCCTTCTGATATAAATAAATCTGAAATATCCTCTACTATAACATTCATTTTGCGAATATTCTGATCTTTTTTATCTGCATATAACCCTTCAGGCACCGATCCAGAATATAATCTAAATGCGTCTTGAATATTACGAGACATAGTATGTATCTTACGATAATATCTAATGCTACCAAACGGTTTTTCTGGTCCATATAAACGGTTTGTTCGAGAGAAAGCTTGTACTATCTCTTCATAAGCCATAATTTTATCAACATATAGCGTATTTACATATTTTGAATCAAAGCCCGTCAGTAATTGTTTAACGACAATTACAATATCAATATATTTATCTGTATCAATTTCTACATCATTAGAACGATATTGCAGCTTATGTGCAAGTCTAGCACAAACATCACGTTTAAATGAAGCATAATTTGATACCGTAAAATTTTGATTGAAAAATGTATTATAATCCGCTAAAATTTCCTCCAATGCCTCATCTTTAATAACAGCTGTTGTAGGGTCCATTTCACCATCTACGGTTGGATCAAATAAGGCCACTACTTTTAAATCAGATGCAATACGTCTAAACAATCTATAGTAAGAAATCGCTTCAGATATACTATGTGTTGCTAAAATACCATGGAATAATCCTTTATAACTTTGTACTAACCATTTATTGTGAATATCTTCAATTACGGCTTTACGATGGTCATCATTATCGTAATGCCCATTTTCTATATAGTCCTCAATACCTCTTGTATATCCATGGTCATAATCTCGAACCATAGGCACATCATTTATAAAATGGTAATACGCTTCTCGTTTTTCAGGGGATTCCATAACATCACTAACAGTATTAGCGCCAACCTCACGTAATGCAACTGCATTCCGTAAATCTTCATCACTATATGTTGGTACCGATGTAATATCAAATCCCAACACATTTTTATCTCGAATACCATCGGAAATACTATACCGATGCAATTCATCTCCAAATAGATCGGCAGTCGCTAATGTTTTCTTTGCATTATCTTTAAAAATCGGCGTACCTGTAAAGCCAAATAATAACGCATGAGGGAATGTATCCTTAATAGCTCTCAACATATCGCCAAATGTATTGCGATGGCATTCATCAAAAATAAAGACCAACCGTTTTCCCTTAACACGATTTAACATATCATCGCGTGTATCATCTTTAGATAATTGATTCATCTTTTGAATAGAGGAAACAATAATCATATCTTTTGGTTCAATGCTATCTAGTTTTTCCAGTAATACGGTGCCACTTTCCGTCCCCTCCACAGATGTGGCAGAGTCAGCAAACCCTTGATACGCCTGCAAGGACTGTGTTCCTAGTTCAACACGGTCTACAAGAAATACGATTTTATCAGCATCGCCTACACTCGCAATAATCTGCGCTGTTTTAAACGATGTCATAGTCTTACCAGACCCTGTTGTATGCCAAACATACCCACCTAAAGGACTAGTATATCCCCAATCAGCCTTGCTAACTATATCTGCAATACGACTTGCTGCATAATATTGATAGCTACGCATCACTTTAAGAATACCATCAGAACTATCTGGAATTGTATAAAACCCTAATAATTCATGTGCCAAAGGAATTGCTAATAACGTTCCTGCAATGTGAGTCCAATCTCCTATAATTTCATTATTTACATCAGCCCAATGAAATTGGAATTCTGATTTTAAAGCCTCTCCATTTCCAGTATTAGCAAAGTATACCGTTTCTTCTGGGGTCATAGCTACAAAAATTTGTATTAAAGTAAACAACCCAGAGAACATACCACGACGATTATATAAATCGATTTGATTAATTGCAAAATCAACCGGAACGCCTGAACGTTTCAATTCGATATGAATAATAGGCATTCCATTAATTAGCAACATGACATCTCCACGTCTATCTCTAGAAACATCATTAAGTCCTTTAAATTGAGGTTGACGTACTATTTGATAAACACTTTGGCCAGAAGCGATTTCGTTACGATCAAAAATTTTAAGGGATACATTCTTACCCAAATGTATCGTATCATCTTGATTATCACGTTTAATAGTAACAACTTTACCATTTATCCAATCATTTATCATGGCAGGGCTTTTCAACATCTTAAGTTGCATTAAGATTTGATTCATCTCGCTATCAGTCAACGGATATTTATCTAGCTTGTCAGGAGAACAGTTATTGTTATAAATAATATCTGCCCAATTTTTTACAAGAGCCTCTTCTGTTGGATATTCAATATACTCCGCTTCCCATCCATGATTAGATAACTGCTGAATAAGGGCTAATTCAAAATCAGATTCTTTTGTAAAAATCATAATTCACCTAATCTATTAAATCTATACAAATAATTGTTGAAGTAAAGCCTTCTTTATTGATATAAGGCAATCCAACTTACGCTGATGAAGGGTAATCAACTGATTAAAATTTTCAATAAACTCAGCTATTTGATTTTGCTCTTTTCCAGTTGGTATTTTAATACTATATTTTTTAAAATCTACAGTAGTAAAACTAGCCTGATTTACCGCAGGCTTAGTTATAGAGGCAATATAATTTTTATACGAATTCAAAAATGTTAAGGAATAAATAAAGTAAGGATTATATTCATCATTAACTTTGCAACGCAATATATTTGTAGTATATATAGTATCTCTTTCTGGCCTTCTAGTTACATATGCTGCAGTACCCATTTTTGATTCACTATTAATAAAATTAATTAAAATATCACCTTGATTAATTAAATAATTATTAGTATTAGCACCCTGAGGATCATTTTTATACCAATATTTTATATCATCAACCAAATTTAATTGACCATCATTAATATTATTTGCACGAACTACTGGCAGTCCAATGTCATCATTACTTAACATTCGTGACAAACCACTTTTTACCTCAGCAAATATATCTGAAAACTTACGCTGTTCCCAAGCATCAGTAAATCCTGGAAAACGAAGTTCTGGATAACGGTCTCCATTTTTCGGAAAAAGTTTCTGAAGTAACGCTTTTTTCTTCAAATTTAAGTGTTCAAGCTTACGCTGATGAAGGGTAATAATCAAATCAATACGCTGTAAGAAGGTCCCTAATAACTTTTGTTCCTCATTATTTGGCAAGCTTATCTCAAGTTCCATTACTTTATTTTTTGAAATATTATACCGTGATATACCTTGAGCCAGAATCTTAATCTTGTCTCTCATATATGGCGCACGTAATGAGTATCCTAAAAAATATGGATTAATTTTCTGATTAGGTCTAAAACCAAAACAAAAGCTGTTTAAATAAGTATTAGGTGAATCTCCCATCCATACTGAGGACATACCAACTTCTTCTGGTGTTTCAGATGATGTAGTAAATAATACATCCCCGTATTTCACCTCATTTTGTGTTGTGTCTATTTCCACCTTATCAGTCATGGTTATATCCGAGACTGTATTTAGAAATATATTTAAATATGTAATATATTGTGCCTCACCGTGCCCAAAATCTTCTTTTGTTTTACCTGATAATCCGGTATATGTTGATCCAATACTACCTAACTTACGCTGTCCCCAATCATCAACAAAGCCTTTAAATCGTAACTTAGGAGTTTTTTTATTAGTATTCATCATTTTGATCCTAACAATTCTAATAAGGCAGATATCCCCATATCATCATTAGCATCTAACTCACGCAATGAGGTAATCAACTCTTGCTCTACGACTCTAATATCATTATCTATTGTTTGTAGTGAAGTTCCATATTTATTGGCCAAAGCACTTAAACATTGAACAAAATCATTAACAGTCTTTGTGGAATACGCTTTTAGTTCATTTATTGCTGGCACAATCCAATGTTGATATAGCAATGCATCGATTTGTTCATCAGTAAGATTTTCTATACAATATTTTGTCGCATCTGCTAACTCAGCAACGGCTACCATCTGACGTTTTTTCAGTTTTGTTTCTTCAGCATATAAATCTTTAACGGCCTTTAACAATGGATATAATTCTGGTTCATCCTTATAAACCTTAACGGCTGCGTTTAATGGCGTCTTCACGAACCCAGTTTTATCATCATTTAGGAATTCCATATCTTGATAGTCCATTGGTACAGCTTCAGCAAGTTCAGCGATTTGCTCTTTAATCGATTCAAGTTCATTCTCTATATGTGTTACATTTGAAAGTTCATTCTGCAAATATAATTCTTGTACTAATTCAAAAGGAACAATGGCCCCTTTCCACCCGTCTTGGACCTCTACTTGTTTATTATTTTTCTTTTTCATTACCATATTTGGTTCTACAGAAGCAACCAAGGCTTTACCATTATGTCCCATTTTATCGATATCTAATGTAATTTTAGACCAATTATCACTCATAATTTGATAGATATCATAGGTGTCGATTAATGGTATATTAGAAAATTTTTCAAATAACTCATCTGACAATATGTGCCAAACAGTTTCATCCATTTCAACATTAAAATCATCAATAACTGCCTGTGAGACATGTTCTATATACTGATTAATCTTTGACCCCAAAGAATCTATAAATTCGTTTACAGCAGGATAAGCATGCACAATCTTAGTAATATCCCCCTCTACCAATGAATAGTATCCATCTTGACCTTGTTTAAAAATTTCTTTATCAAGTCCTTCAAATATACTCCAATACGGGGATAATTTTTCTATCTCACTATATGGAATACCACCATGAACAATACCATATATATCATATATTTCATCATTTTTAGATGTATCCACATAGCGTGGAATATTTAGATTATAATCATTACATATTATCTCATCGCGAGATACAACTGTACAATATCCAGGAATTGTTTCTCTTTTACAATAAGCATCTACAATGCGGCGAATATCTGATGACTGTAACTTGTTATTTTTATTCGCTTTCACAAAATATTCTGAAGCATCAATAACAAGTACATCCTGATTCTCTCTCTTCTGACGTAATACCATTATGATTGTCGGGATGCTTGTACCAAAGAAAATATTCGCTGGCAAACCAATAATTGCATCAATATGATTATTATCAATAAGCGCCTTACGAATTTCGCCTTCACTATCCCCACGGAACAATACACCATGTGGCAATACGATTGTCATAATACCATTTGGTCTTAAATGATAAAGATCATGAAGTAAAAAAGCATAGTCCGCTTTTGTAGCAGGCGCTAACCCAAAACGACTGTATCTAGGATCATTTTCTTTTCCTTTGGGATCCCAGTGTTGAGAATATGGAGGATTTGATACAACAGCATCTAAGTATAACGGATTGTAGGTTTGTTGCGGATCTGCTTCATCAAAATAAGGCCAATCATCCTCTAATGTATCTGCGTTTCTAACCATAATGTTAGATGGTTGAATATTACGCATAATAAGGTTCATTCTCGTCAAATTATACGTTGCCACTTTTAGCTCTTGAGCATAGTATTTAATACTATTTTTGTCTTTTCTATATTTTGCAATACTTTTACCAATATTGATTAACAATGAGCCAGATCCACTTGTAGGATCATAAATTGAAATTTTATTTCGACCTTGTAAATGATGCGCTACAATTTCTGACATCAATACGGAGACTTCATGAGGCGTATAGAATTCACCTGCTTTTTTACCAGCATTAGCGGCAAAATTCGAAATCAGATATTCATATACAAATCCCAATACATCATAATCTTGAGAACCATCCATTGGTATTTCATCAATCAATGAGATTAATTGTTGAATAGCTTTAGATTGGGAACCAGAGTTATCGCCTAACTTAGTTAAACCTAATTGCAATGTATCAAAGATACCTTTGTATATTCGATTATATTGGTCATTCAATAAACGTTCAAAAGAATTTAACGCATCTTGAACTCTACCTACATCAAGTTGGTTACCATCCTGAATCCATGTAGAAAATAAATGGTTATATGGTATAAAATAATACAAATCATCTCGAATAGCATCACATAATTCTACATTTGATTCGACTAAAACGGATTCATATTCCGTTTTTGCTATTTGATACTGAGTACGGAGTAACTCTTCTTCTTTCTGAGACAAAAACTTATAGAACATGAACCCTAATATATAATCTTTATATTCATTCGCCTCAATTTTAGAGCGTAATTTGTTAGCTGATTCCCAAATTTTATTTGCTAATTGCTGTTTATCCATATTCCACCTCAAGTTATACTATTTGTTATGTGTATTATACCATTACAGGCAAAAGCTCTATACCACTTTTATAAACGTCAATACAACAAATAAGCGCCAGAGGGCGCCTATATAAAAAATAAAGCGACACCGAATAAACGATGCCGCCGCTTGAAACTATATATAGTTTTTCTATGTATATTATATCTTATACATTGAGAAAGCATATGTCAATATGTGTATATAAAGATAGAGTAGATTCATTCAATCTAAAGTCTTATTCAGCTTTCTCTTCACTTAACGCTTCAGCCTTTACTTTAAGGGTAGCTTCTAGGTCTTTTACCACATTTGTATAGCACCATCTATTAACGATAGTGCCTTATGTGTATATGCATAGCTAATTTGATTATCCATAATTAAATTCCCAATTCACTTTTTAGTTGTTCTGATGAAATCCAACCTTGTTCTTCACCAGATTGACGACCTGCCTCTAAAGCACCCATAAGTTTTATTGTAGCCATTACACGTTCATAATCTTGAATATCCATAATTGCATATCGGCCTCTACCATTTTTAGTTAAGAATACAGAACTATCTATAGCAACATCACGCAATACTTCAGAATAATTACGTAAATCTGAAATAGGTTTTATATTCAAAATCTTTCTATACATAGCTTTCTCACTTCCTCGTCACATAGTTATAATATAATGCATATACACAGGCGGTCTACATGTACAAATATATCACAATTTTAGGCGCTGCAGGCCAAATCGCACAACGATTGACAGCAACACTTTTAACATATACAGATATGCACATCACATTATATGGACGTCAATTGAGCACACGCATTCATCCAGAAATCTTAGAACACGAACGGGTAACTGTTATCGAAGGATCCTTTCAAAATCCTAAAAAATTAGAGGAATCCGTTAAAATTTCCAAAAGCCTTAGCGATAATCTACCAATTAGCTATGTACAAGGCGAACGTCAAGCACGCAACGTTTTACGAGAATCTAATTTAAATTACACTATTTTACGCTTACCTTGGCTCTATAACAATATGGAGAACACAAATTATGAATTAATCGCAGAAGGGACTCCATTTAACGATGCACAAGTTACACGCGAAGCTGTGGTAAAAGCCCAGTTAGAAATATTAACCTCTCTAGTGGAAGGACAAAATGATATCATTCAAGGACGTACAACAACCATGGAGGAAGCTTTTAATAGTATTGATAAAATGATACATCAATTGGACTAATCTAATATTAATATGCTTAATGGTTTATAAAACTACCAAACACCTTCGGTATACATTTCTTACTTAAGAAAATGTATACCGATTTTTATTCCCATAATTTATGGTTATTTATGTAGATAAACAACGTTATTTACGCTATACTAATAACAGAATTAAGATACACTAATAAACAGGTAAGGAGATATCATGAATCGCATTGTTGTTATAGGTAGTTGCAACATGGATATTGTGGTCCTCGCGGATAAACGTCCAACAGCAGGCGAAACAATTATGGGCAACGAACTGCACATCGCCCACGGCGGTAAAGGTGCTAACCAAGCGGTAGCAGCAGCTCGCCTAGGCGCTGAGGTTACTATGGTAGGTTGTATCGGTCAGGATGCATATGGTCAAATGATTTTGGATAACCTCAAAGAAAATCATATCAACATGGACTATATCGTCACTGTCCCAGATACGACAACAGGTACTGCTCATATCACGTTAGCCGAAGGTGACAATAGCATCATCGTCATCGCTGGTGCTAATGCTAAGGTAGACCAATCTGTAGTCGATAATGCTTGGTCTGCTATCGAACAGGCTGATCTCGTAATGGTTCAAAACGAAATTCCTATCCCAACCATCGAATACATCGTTCGTCGTTGTCACGAGGCACATGTGAAAGTCCTCTTAAATCCAGCTCCGGCAGCCGACCTCAATCCTGAATGGTTGGAATTGGCAACCTATATTACGCCAAATGAGCACGAATTATCATCCCTCTACCCTAACCAATCTACAGAAGAAACACTGTTAGCCAACGAAAATAAAATCATCGTTACCCTCGGCAGCCAAGGTGTGGGCTACGCCGACAATGGTGAAATTCGCATTGTTCCTGGATTCAAGGTAAAGCCAGTGGACACAACAGGCGCAGGCGATACATTTAATGGGGCCTTTGCTACGGCTATCGTTAATGGTAAAAGCCTAGCCGATGCCCTACACTACGGCAACGCAGCAGCGGCCCTTTCCATCCAAAAACTAGGGGCCCAAGGTGGTATGCCTACGAAGGATGAGGTCGACGCATTCGTATCCAAGTAACACTAAGGAACTGAATAGGACTTTAAAAGCTCCATCGGCCAGGTCTGATTACGGCCTACGGCCTTCGCAGGGCCAAAGTCGCTTTGAAAGTCCTATTCAGCTCCAACGAAAATTACCTGATAGCGAATGCATTCGACCGCTATATAATAAGGGGAATAATGAACGAGGCTTTAACAGCCTCATTCATTGAAATGAAAGGAGTTAACATGCAACGACATGGTATTTTAAATAGTCATATTGCCAAGGTTCTTGCAGATCTTGGTCATACAGATACGATTTGTATTTCTGATTGTGGTTTACCTGTACCTGAAGGGGTTCAAAAGATTGACCTTGCTTTAGAGTTCGGTGTACCAAGTTTTGAGCAGGTTGTATCTCTCATTACAAAGCATATGAAGATTGAATCAATTCATATCGCCAAGGAAATGAAGGATTTTAATCCAAAGGGTCATGCCTTCTTGGAATCCACATTTTCTTGCGCTGATTTCGAATGGATTACAACTAGCCACGATGCTTTCAAAGAAGCCACAAAACAATGCAAGTGCATCATTCGAACTGGTGAAGCATCTCCGTATGCAAATATCATCTTGCATGCCGATTGTATCTTTAGCGACCGTCCGTAAGATAATATGGCATACAAAATATAATGCATAAGTAATCGATACTTTCACCAATCATATAGGAGTAGTTATGGAAATCGTTATGTCAGGCATTGCAAAGGCATTTGGTACGAACCAAGTGCTACGCGATGTAAGTATTACCCTCAAGGAGGGCGAGGTTCACGCCTTGATGGGCGAAAATGGGGCCGGCAAGTCCACCCTCATGAATATCCTTACTGGTATTCACAAGGCAGACGCTGGTACCATCACCATTGACGGAGTAGAGCGCACCTTCCCGAACCCGAGGGAGGCCGAGCTAAACGGTGTGGCTTTCATCCACCAAGAGCTCAACATTTGGCCAAATCTAACATTGTTAGAAAATCTATATTTAATGAGACCAAAGCGCAACAAATTTGGTATGCTCGATAAAAAAGCGATGCTCGCTGAGGCAGAAAATACTTGCCGCGAACTAGGCATCGAATTGCCACTCACTACTGAGGCGGGCCTTTGCTCCGTTGGTCACCAACAAATGACAGAAATCCTTCGCATCTTGATGTTAGATGCAAAAGTTGTCATCATGGACGAACCGACAGCGGCCCTCACAGAGCGTGAAACAGCGACATTGTTCAACATGATGCGCAAAATGAAAGCCCGTGGCGTTGCTATCGTATATATCTCTCACCGTATGGAAGAGGTATTTAGCGAATGTGATACGATTACGGTTATGCGTGATGGTCACACGATTATCACTAAACCAACATCTGAGATTTCTGTAGACGAGGTGGTACGCCACATGGTAGGCCGTTCTATCGACGAATTCTACCCTGCTCGTACCACAACACCAGGCGAAGTAGTGATGAGCGTGGATAACCTCAAACCAGAAGGTTTCGACAATGACATTTCCTTCTCCTTGCGCAAAGGTGAAATCCTCGGCGTAGCAGGCCTTATGGGTGCAGGCCGTACAGAAATCATGCGCGCTATCTTTGGTGTAGATAAACACAATGGCGGTACCGTAACCGTAAACGGTTCCGTTCTCAACTGTAAAAAACCAGAAGATGCCATCAAAGCTGGCATTGCTTTCATCACAGAAAATAGAAAGAGCGAAGGATTGATCCTCGATTTCTCCATCGGTTCTAATATTACATTGCCGAATCTTGGCGATATTTGCCCATCTCATGTACTTGATAGCGGCAAGCTCAATTCTTTTGCTGACGAATTGTCTAAAAAACTAGGCGTTAAAACACAATCTATTCACGAACCGGCATCGTCCCTATCCGGTGGTAACCAACAAAAGGTGGTTATCGCGAAATGGGTTGGTAAAAAGCCA
>QWCO01001859.1_pt1 | contig 11343 bp, 9 predicted proteins | sample 1972611 | NCBI WGS metagenome assembly QWCO01 (sample SAMN09866706, study PRJNA288562) | Human oral metagenome isolate term1_saliva, whole genome shotgun sequencing... | reverse complement strand
TGACGACATCCAGATTGTGGGTATCAACGACCTCTGCCCGGTCGACTACCTCGCATACATGCTCAAGTACGACACGATGCACGGTCAGTTCAAGGGCGAGATCTCTTGCGACGTAGAAAAGAGCGAGCTCATCGTCAACGGCCAGCACATCCGTGTGACCGCAGAACGCAACCCCGCTGACCTCAAGTGGGATGCCGTAGGCGCAGAATACGTAGTTGAATCCACCGGTCTCTTCCTCACCAAGGAGAAGGCTCAGGCTCACCTCGAAGCCGGTGCCAAGTACGTGGTTATGTCCGCTCCCTCCAAGGACGACACGCCCATGTTCGTATGCGGTGTGAACTTCGACAAGTACGAGAAGGGCACGCAGTTCGTATCGAACGCTTCTTGCACCACCAACTGCCTCGCTCCCATCGCCAAGGTGCTCAACGACAAATGGGGCATCACGGACGGTCTCATGACCACGGTTCACTCCACCACGGCTACGCAGAAGACCGTTGACGGTCCCTCGCTCAAGGACTGGCGTGGCGGTCGTGCCGCTTCGGGCAACATCATCCCCTCTTCCACGGGTGCCGCTAAGGCTGTGGGTAAGGTGATCCCCGAACTCAACGGCAAGCTCACCGGTATGTCGATGCGCGTTCCCACCCTCGACGTTTCGGTTGTTGACCTCACGGTGAACCTCTCCAAGCCCGCTAAGTACGACGAGATCTGCGCTGCCATGAAGGAAGCCAGCGAAGGCGAACTCAAGGGTGTACTCGGCTACACTGAAGATGCTGTCGTTTCTTCCGACTTCCTCGGTGACACGCGCACTTCCATCTTCGACGCCAAGGCAGGTATCGCCCTCACCGACACGTTCGTGAAGGTCGTTTCTTGGTACGACAACGAGATCGGCTACTCCAACAAGGTGCTCGAACTCATCGCTCACATGAAGAAGGTGAACGGCTAATCCCGTCCCGCTTCATCAAGCAATCACACTCCCGACATCTCGGCGCTTCGGCGTCGGGATGTCTTTTTTTGCGCGGCATCCGCCATTTCGAGAAATATCGTCTAACGACCGACGTCTCGAAATGGCGGATGAACCGCAAAAAGAATTTTAGGATCGTGAGGGGGAGACTCCACCACTTGACGAGTACATTGAGCAGAAGATTTTCCACGTAGAGATTGCCAAGTTTACGGCTGAGATGAAGGTGTCAGCCTGCTTCTCATCTTGCTAACTTCACAAACGTAGATGAGTTCGCCCCGATCCGTGATACTATCAATTCAATTATCGTAAGGTGAAGTAGGTTGTTCTGTCTCTTGTGCCAGCATATGAACAACCCAAGTTTTAAGAAGTATAATTGAGTAGTAATCAAGATGACAATATATTTACTCAATACTATTATCAACCCCTATGTTTTCTTCTGTATGCCCTAATAAGAGGTCTGCAAAAATCTTATTTCGCAGTTCTGCACGTTGTTTCAATACTGAGAATTGAATTACCTCCATATAAAGAGTACCATCTTGATTGTCACTACTCTCATCTACAATTTTCTTTGATGGTCGAAATAAGTAGTCTAGGTTTGGGGAGGTTACAAAATCTGCATCAGCTGCTCTTACATCTCTCTTTTCTATACTTTCACCTATAAGGTATCCGTAGAATGTTAGAAACTTAAACTCTGGCTTAGTATAGTTTCGTAAGAAGTAGGCATACTTTGCTACTTGCTGAATGCAGTCTGCCACGTTTACGTTCGGGTTCTTAAACTCTATAATTACGCATTTTCCCTCTGCTGGAAACAATAGGACATCAGTCCTCAATTTCGTTCGGTCTTTTCCAAGAGATTTGAGATAACGTTGTTCTTCTTCGTTAAACTCCTCCCTGAAAACTTTAAGCCCCCTTAGTCTGATATCGAAAAGATTTTTTTCAGAAGAGCCTTCAAAGTACATGTAATCTTCATTTATAAGCCACAAATCACTCGATAGGGGATTATTGCTATGCTGTCTAAAAATCAGATTATGCAAGAGCCGCTCGTCATTATTTCTCTTTGCTTCTTGCTGGCAGTTGAGCGTACGCTTTAGAATCATGTCCATTAATTCGATGACCATCTTTCTACGTGCGACATACTTAGAAAGTGTAACACGATTTTGGATCGGTAAAGAGCTTACGAATTTTTCTGTTAAGGATGTAAGTCGGCTATCATAATCATCTGATGCAGGGTCTAATTGATGGAGATACTGTTTGCTATTCTCAAATGCAGCACTCTCTTTCGCCATTACTTTTGCATCATACGTATATGCCTTTTTGAATACCTCATCGATACTATCGGAAAGTGACAAATCCTTTAGTGCTTCTTCGGAAAGTAAATAGTCCCTTTTAAGTTGTTCTATCTTCTCTTTGAATAGTTGATTTTGCTCTAATATCTCTTGATATATTTCTTTAGCCTTGCTATTGACCGCATCCTGGATATCATTCAAAACTATTTGTTCTTCGATGTATCCTTGCGATTTTGCTCTTTTTTTGAACTCTGTTCTATCTACAATTTCAATATTGCCTCGTTCATCACCATCTAGTAAGTCAAAGTATTCACTTTTCAATAAGAAAAGATAGCGGCTACTATCCAGTACGGCACTAGGATTTATACAAGTCAGTTTTACTTTCGTCGTTTCTGATATTTCATCCTTACTGGTTATCCTTATACTGCTTTCAGAAAGAGAGTCCGCTCCGATTTTATATGGAAGTATTTGAATGGTTACACTTTCGTCCTTAAGAACTTCTATGCGTTTCATGTCATTTGATATTTGGCACTTAGGGACACTAATATAGATGTCTGTTCTTGTTGGCTCTGGAATATCTTCTGACTTAATTGTAACTCGCTCTTTTTCGGTATTACCAATAGAATAGATAATGTTAATCGAGGGAAATTGTTTTCTTATGCTACAGAGGGCAAGTAGATAACGTTCTAGGAGTAGATGTTTTACGTCATCTACTCCTATATTTGCTAAGGCTTTAGCATCCTTCTTATCCAAAGGTTCATGCAACGTAACCACAGTTTTAACTTCCCCTTCTATAGGATAGGGAGTATTTTCCTCATAGATAATTGTATTATTACTCAAGAAAGGGGTTGATTTAGACAGAAAGAATTTTCTTGCCATCAATTTTTCTCCCTCATAATACACGCTATCAAATACAACGTACTTAAACGAGTGTACCATCTGAATACGGCCAGAACCACGATTGTTAAAGCCTTTAGTATCATCTTTGAATGTTGTAAGACGTGCGTAGTTTTTCGCATCAAATCCTATTCCATTATCCTCTATTCGAATTTCGGATAGATCCAAATATTCTCCGTGTATCAACGACGTGTTGAAATTCAGCACAACATTGATGTAGGGACTAAAATTAGAAGTTTCTTTTTGACGTAACTTTATTGCTTCAAGGCTATTCGTAAATGCCTCGAATAGAGGTTGAAATCTATTGGATGACTTCTTTATACTCTTGAGTATGCCAGACCATTTTAAGTCTGTATACTTTATAAACTTGGTGCTGTCTTCAAACATCATTTTGATGGATTAAAATCTATGAAAAAACGAATGATTTGTTGCACTTCGATTTTGAATTTACGCAGTACGTGGTTGTGCCCACAGGCCGCGTGTGATCTTAGGGTGAATTGGGGCACGCATCACCCCGTTCTTCGCGCGCGCGTGTCAGGTGTTTTTCGTTTTTCGCCTTCACCTCTTCACCCGATGGACGCAAATTGTTGAGCAACAGTATTTTGAGGGTGAAGGTTTCGGTGAAGAACCTTCACCCCCTGGAGCTGATCATGGGAATACAAAGCCTTCACCCATAACGGCCAGTAGGTCAGCAGATTGCAGGTGAGGGGTGAAGGCAAAAAAGTGGAAACTTGCTGAGTGCGCAAGGCGCGAGTGTGCGCTCACCCGCGTGTGTGTCATGCGCGAGGGAGCACCAAGAAGAGGCGTCGATGGCGAATGTGCGAAGCAAGGAGAGGAGGAAACGAAGTGGGGGAGCGATGAGAGAAACAAGGGGCAGATCGAAAAAAGTCCCCGTGTTTTTGTCCATTTGTTTGCAAGGTTGAAAAATGAGGATATTTTCTCGTAGAAAATCACGGTGGTTCGAAACAAAAGATTTATCTTTGTGCTCGATAAAACACAACCTTTCCCTTTTCCCGTCGCTCTGCGGCGTACACATAGCGTCAAATTCCGTGGACTACTGTCCTGTGGATCAGTGCAAGCGATCTTTGACTTGATAAACACGATAATCCCTACTGCCCAAACCGGATAGCCGCCCGGAACTTGCGCATCTCGATGAGCGCCCCGCTTTGTGAGGCGACGGTAGCGCATACATCAACCAAAGACCCCTCGCTCCGAGCAGTCGGGGCGAGGGGCGGGCAATGAAAAAAGTTTGCGCAGTGCGCCGGTTCAATACTTGTGTTCGTTGTCGGCCAACTCGGTTTGCGTGAGGCTCTTGCGGTCGATGCTGTACCAAGCATAGGCGATGTAGGCCAGCACGAAGGGAATGACGAGCGACACGAAGCTCATGGCCGTGAGCGTAAATTCGCTCGAGCAGCTGTTGGCCAAGGTGAGCGAACTTTGCAGGTCGGCCAATGAGGGGTAGTAGGCCGTGTGGTTGAGGGCGGCCACTTGCAGAAGCGCCCAAACGGTGAATACGCTGCCGATGCCCGCGCACCAAATGCCGCGACGCGTCGTGGTGAAAATCGTGCGACCGATGCCTACCAGCACCAAGATCACGCCGAGCAGGAAGAGCACCAACGTGAGCGGCAGGGCCAAGAAATTGTGCAGGTATTTGTAGGCCTCGAGGCTCACGACACCCGTGTCGGGATTGACGGCAAAGCCGTCGGCCGTGAGCAGGTGGGCGGCGAAGGCCAGGAAGAGCACGAGGAAGGGGACGGTGTCGGCGAGCACTTGCCGGCGCAAGCGCGGCGTGAGGGTTTCGTCGTCGATGTTGTTGAGCAGGTAGAGGCTGCCGAGCACGCGAGCCAGGAAGAGCACAACGAGACCGAGCACCAAGTTCCAAGGATTGGCCACGGCTTCGAGTCCGTGCCAGGCTGTGGTCCAGCTGCTGATGGCGGGGGCGAGTTGGTCGGCCATCACGTCTTTGTTCACCACAAAGTTGGCGCCGTGGAAGAAGGTGCCGACGGCTGTGCCGAGGAGCAAGGGGCCGAGCACGCCGTTCAGGACGAGGAACCAACGATAGGTGTTCTTACCCAAGAAGTTGCCGAGTTTGCTTTGGAACTCATAGCTCACGGCTTGCAGCACAAAGCTGAAGAGAATGAGCATCCACACCCAGTAAGCGCCGCCGAAGCTGGTGCTGTAGAACAAGGGGAAGGAGGCGAAGAAGGCACCGCCGAAGGTGACGAGGGTGGTGAAGGTGAATTCCCATTTACGGCCGGTGCTGTTGACGATGAGCGCACGTTCGGTTTCGGTGCGGCCGAGGGTGAAAATCTGCGTGTTGGCGCCCTGCACAAACATCAGGAAGACGACGAGCGCGCCGAGGAGACTGACGAGCAGCCACCAGTATTGTTGTAGAAGAGAGTAGGTGATCATGATGAAAGGGGATAGGAGATGGGGAAATAGGCCTTGATGTCACAGCCGCTGTCGCGCGGTGCGGGCCGTCTTCGCCGAATGGTGAGTACAAACGGTTCGGCGAGGGCTGCGGAGTGCAAAGGGCTGTGTCTGTGCCGCGGTTATTCCTGCCGGTGGTTGGCAATGGCCTTAAACATGATGCGAAGCTCGGCGATGAGCAGTGCGGTGAACACCAAGAAAAAGAGGGCGAAGGTGATTTGCACGTTCGTCACCGACAGACTGGACACGGCCGCATTGACCGGCAGCAAGTCTTGGATAGCCCACGGTTGGCGACCCACTTCGGCCACGATCCATCCGGCTTGCTCGGCCAGGTAGACCAGCACGAGGCTCCACAGGCCCACGTGCAACAACCAGCGCTGTTCGGTGAGGGTGCCTTTGCGACCGTACCAAATGAGGAGGCACATGACGAGGATGAGTGCGCAGCCGGCGCCGACCATGACGCGGAAGGACCAATAGACCATGCCGAGGGGCGGAACGAGATCTTCGACCTTTTGGATGTAGCCGTAGCCGAAGTAGGCCTTGTTGTCCTCAAACACTTTTCGTGCCGAGTCGGCGCGTTCGGGCGATTTGCCCCGTGCGGCACGGTAGTCTTTGAAGGCCGCGAGTGCAGTGGCGCCGCGCTTCATCTTTTCGGTGGCGGGGAGCACGGTGTTGCCGTCGTTGTCGGTGTAGCCGTGGTAGAGAATGTCGTCAATGCCGGGCACGAAGGCTTTCAGATCCTTGTGTGCCACGAGCGAGAGGGCACCGGGCACTTCGACGCCGGGGACAATGCTGAAGGGAGCGCCGGCCGAACCCTGGCGGAGGCCTTCGGCGGCTGCCAACTTCATGGGTTGGTGGCGGGCGATGTCTTCACCGCTGCGGTCGCCGGTGAGGGCCACGATGAGGCCCGCCACGAGTCCGACGATGGCAGCGATCTTGATGCTCTGCGTGGCGAGTTTCACGTTGCGGCGGCGGAGCAAGAACCAGCAGCTCACCGCCACGACAAAGACGGCCCCCGTGAGCCAGCCGCTCGAGACGGTGTGGCAGAATTTGTTGACCGCGAACGGTTGGAAAGCTACGCCGAAGAAGTCCATCATCTCGTTGCGCACGGTGTCGGGATTGAAGTCCATGCCCGTGGGGTGCTGCATCCAGCTGTTGGCCACGAGAATCCACCAGGCCGAAATGGTTGCCCCCAAGCCGGTGAGCCAGGTGGAGGTGAGGTGGAAGCCTTTGCTGATTTTGCCCCAGCCGAAGAACATGAGGGCGATGAAGGTCGATTCCATGAAGAAGGCCAAGATGCCTTCGATGGCCAGCGGGGCGCCGAAAATATCGCCTACAAACCAGGAATAGTTGCTCCAGTTGGTGCCGAATTCAAATTCGAGAATGATACCCGTTGCCACTCCGATGGCGAAATTGATGCCAAAGAGTTTTTGCCAGAATTGGGCGGTTTTCTTCCAGAATTCGTCGCCGGTGCGATAGTAACAAGTTTCCATAATGGCCATCACGAGCGCCAGTCCGAGGGTGAGGGGGACGAAGAGCCAATGATAGCATGCGGTAAGCGCGAATTGCGCTCTCGACCAGCCGAGGACGGCGAGGTCGGTGGTGTGAAGCATCATCATAGTGTGAGAGAAATGAAGTAGTGTTGTTTTTTACGGTTGCGTGAGTTCTGTGGCGACGCGGTTCTGCTTTTGCGTGGGCGTGCCTTGGAGTACGGGACGGAAGAAGAAGAGACGGAGCACGGCGAACATGACGAAGAGTTTCACGGCGATGATGATCCAGAGCGTTCTGCCCCAGGTCATTTGCCTGAATCCGTCGATGTAGAATCGCAGTGCTTTGCGGAAGGGTTGGGCTATGTTCATGTTCGAAGTCAGAAAAAGAAATCGCAATTCGGGAGGAAGGGAAAATCGGTGGGCGAAACGATCGTTTTCTCGGGGTGCTCGTCGTTTTCGCGGCATTTTGGGCGGCGATTTCGCTCCCTTGTCGTGGCGTCGTGCGCGGCGATGACGGCGAATTGCGGAAGTTGTTCGGCTCTTTTGTTATGTGGTGACTACAAAAGTAAGGGTTTGGCAACAAATGAGCAAGATTTTGGCAGCGATATTTGTCATTCACGATAAGAAAATGCCGTGTGCGACGCATAGCCCCCTTTTGCAGGCGCAAAATTTGGCCTTTCTCATCGATCATCGTAACTTTGCATCGTTATTCAAACAATTACTTATACGCCCAATGAACATCATTCATACGGTTGCCGAGTTGCGCACACAAGTTTCGTGCGCGAAGGCAGCCGGAAAAAAGGTGGGGCTGGTACCGACCATGGGTGCGCTCCACGAAGGTCACGCTTCGCTCATTCGCCGCAGCGTGGAAGAGTGCGGTTGCACGGTGGTCAGTGTCTTTGTCAACCCCACGCAGTTCAATGATCCCAACGACCTGAAAAATTATCCCCGCACGCTCGACGCCGATTGCGCGCTGATCGACAAGCTGGGTGCCGATATTGTGTTTGCCCCCACGGCCGAAGAAATGTATCCCACGCCCGACACGCGCGTTTTTTCCTACCCGCCGATTGATACGGTGATGGAAGGAGCACGCCGGCCCGGACACTTCAACGGCGTGTGCCAAGTGGTGTCGAAGCTCTTCGACATGGTGCAACCGGATCGGGCCTATTTCGGCGAGAAAGACTTCCAACAAATTGCCGTGGTGCGTGCCATGATGAAGGACCAGGGCTTCGGTTTCGAATTGGTGGCCTGTCCCATTGTGCGCGATGAGCGCGGATTGGCCCTTTCTTCGCGCAACGCACTCTTGTCGGTGAGCGAGCGTTTGCTTGCCGCCAACATCTGCCGCATTTTGCGAGAAAGTGTGAGCTTTGCTCGGGCCCTGACCGTGAAAGAGGTGGGGGACACCGTGGTGCGCCGCATCAATGCCGTCGACGGTTTGGAGGTGGAGTATTTCCAAATCGTGAATGCCGAAACGCTGCAACCGATCGATGATTGGAACGACGCGGCGCGGGTGCAAGGCTGCATCACCGTTTATTGCGGAGAGCGCCGAGTACGACTCATCGACAACATTGCTTATCAGTAAAATTGACGCGAAACACAATGACACTGAGCATTCTGAAATCAAAAATACACTGTGCCACCGTCACCGAGGCGAATTTGCACTACATGGGTTCGATCACCATCGACGAAGCCCTGCTCGAAGCGGCCGATATGCTGCCCGGCGAGCACGTGCACGTGGTGAACAATATGAACGGTGAACGCATTGAGACCTACATCATCAGCGGCCCCCGCAATTCGGGGTGCATCTGTCTGAATGGTGCCGCCGCTCGCTTGTTCCAGCCCGGCGATCAGGTGATCATCATGGCTTATGCCGGCATGACACCCGAGGAAGCGCGCGAATATCGTGCGAAGGTGGTGTTCCCCGACGCTGAGAACCGATTGGCGTGAAAACGGCATCGACAGGCGCGAAGCATGCTGTCGGCATCTTCGGCGGGTCGTTCGACCCGGTGCACCGCGGCCATCTTGCACTGGTGCAATATCTCTTGACGCAAGGGGTGGTGGAGGAAGTGTGGTTGATGGTTTCGCCACTCAACCCCCTGAAATCCACGCTTCACCTCAGTCCCGACGACGTGCGTTTGGACATGGCGCGAACGGCGGCCGCTGAGGTGCCGGGGCTTCGTGTTTCCGATTTCGAAATGCACTTGCCGCGCCCGTCCTACACGTGGCGAACGCTACGTGCCTTGAGAGCCGCCTATCCCGACACCGAATTTTCGCTCATCATCGGAGCGGACAATTGGTTGGTCTTCGACCGTTGGCAGCACACGGACGAGATTTTGGCGCACCACCGCCTCATCATCTATCCCCGTCCCGGTTGTTCGATCGACCCGGCGGGCTTGCCGCCCGGTGTGGTCTACGTGGATGCACCACTCTTGCCCTTCAGCAGTACGAATGTGCGCGAGGCGGTGCGTCGCGGTGAGGACATCGCCGAGATGGTGCCCGCCTGTATTGTCGACCGCTGCCGCCGCTGCTACGCGAAGTCCGACGAATGAGCGGACACGCGCGCGAAATCGGTGCTCGCAGTCCCGATGATTCGGCATTTTGCGCCGAATGCAACTTGAAATTCTGCGGTGCGTCACGCAAAGCTCTTTTTGAAACGCGAACTCGCCCCACAACATGCAAGTGTTGTGGGGCGAGTTCGTTTGGTTTAGTGGAGAGGTGGTGAGATCTTCTCGTGCGGCGCGCTCACGACGGCGTGATTGCTGTGTCGGCACGCAGTGAGCAACATTGTGCCGTGAGGAGGTCAATCGTCGTCATCGTCCGTCGCCGTTTTGTTGTGGCCGATGGTGAGTTTACGCAGGTCGTACATCGAGCCGTTGTATACATTCATATCCACCTTGCCGCGTATGCCTTCGATGCGGCCGACGTCGGTGTGTTGCCAGAACTTCCATTGTCCGTTGAAGCGCGGGTGCTTCACGTAGTAGTGGGCGATCCAGAAGGGATAGCGCCGGAATTCGGGCGTGTCGAGATAGGTTTGTTTGAACTTGAGGCCGGTGTAGATGATCGGCGTCGCTCCGTAGCGCTGTTCGGTGAGGCGGAGCCATTCGAGGGCTTCTTTTCTCAGTTTTTTGGGGGTGAGCGCTCCCAATTCCTCGATGTCGAGTACGGGGGGGAGGTCTCCGTCTTCGAGTTGGACATTGTCCATGAAATAGCGGGCTTGCTCGTCGCCCGACACCTCGGGAGAGAAATAGTGGTAGGCGCCCCGCATGAGTCCGTACTGACCGGCCTTGCGGAAATTGCGTTGAAATTTGCGGTCGAGGTGACTTTTGCCTTCGGTGGCTTTGACAAACACAAATTCGACCCGTGCGTCGCGCGAAATGGTGGTGGTGGCCACCTGTTCCCAATCGATGTTGCCCTGGTGGTGGCTGACGTCGAGGCCGTGTATGGTGTAACCGGCCGGCAGTTCGATATCTCCGAACAGAGCGTGCCAGCGACTGCTGTAGGGGGCTACGATGAAGCGATAGAAAAAGAGGGAGAGAACGAGGACTGCAACGAAGCCACCGATCCAGAACGCGCGGTGGTAGGCGTATCCGAACGAACGTTCGGCCCAAGAGAGTGGGGCAGAAGACTTTTGGCGTCGTGCCTTTTTTTTCTTTCGGCGCACGGGCTTTTTCTTTGTCTGTGCTTTGTCTTTACCAAACACCTTGCGAGAGTTGAAAATATTGCGATTCCTGTTCAGCAAAGTTAGGCATTTTAGCCGTATGCTGCAAGTGGCTTTCTAAAAAAGCGTCCCCCTTTCTTCGGATGAAGAGAGGAGGACTTATCAGTTGGGGGCACGGTGGTCGGCACTGATGATTTTCTGAATACAATTGGCGCAACCCTGCTCATGCGTCAGGGGGCGTTCTTCGTTTGCGCTGTCGTCTAATATGAAATGAGACGGCTGTCATTTACGTCGTTTCTGCGTTTTGGTTCGTTTGTTTGAAAGGGTGCTTTGTTTCCGTGTGCGCGATTTTGCGTGCTTGGCGTGAGGCGGTTTGGGATGCGACCGTTTCCTTTTGGCTGAAGTCGGAGACTTTTTCTGTGCAGATGCAGCGACCAGGTTTTGTCGTCGCTGTGCTTTGCGGCTTAAGGTGTTGCCAATGGTCAACTTTTGCAGGTCGTCCAACGAACCGTTGTAGACATTGAAGTCGACCGTGCCGGTGATGCCGTCGATGCAGCCTTCTTCGGTGTGTTGCCAAAAGTCCCATGCGCCTTTGTAGCGGAGTTTCTTCACTTTGTAGTG
>QWCO01002233.1_pt1 | contig 11361 bp, 12 predicted proteins | sample 1972611 | NCBI WGS metagenome assembly QWCO01 (sample SAMN09866706, study PRJNA288562) | Human oral metagenome isolate term1_saliva, whole genome shotgun sequencing... | reverse complement strand
TTTGATACGTCGAAAGTATGCACACTTAGAGGAAATATTACTCTCGAATTATACTGATACGACGAAGATTTATGTGCGTTCAGATGATGTAATAGAAGATGAATATGCTGGTAGTGTGTTCTTACGTAATGTTCAGTCATGCAGAGATAAGACAATCATTAGTATAGAAGATTCTTTGCGTAATGACTCTTTAGCGCTCTATACACCCGGATTGTCCAAATATCAATATACAAAGAAACTTTTATTGAGACTCCCACCGAAGGAAAGCTATTACTCAAGGGTAAAGGAGATTGTTCTTAAAGAACGAACCTATCAGGCATTGAAAGCTTTAGCTTCCTATCGTAGAGAGGAGGATAAATCTATCTTATTGGATGCTTTATCACATTATGATAATGAGAATGAAGATGTTGATTGGGAAGATGATGAAACCAATAACGCCTTGTTGGCGGTTACGGTTTGGCCTTGTCAGGAATTTATCCCGATGTTGATGCGTATCCGAGACGATGAGGTTAAGAAGGATAATAGTAGTATGCTGCCACGTAGCAAATACTTATTTGAGGCTGTAATGGCTTATAATAATCAGTGGGCATACAACTTTATTGACGCAACACTTGCCTTGTCTTCAAAAAAGAAAGACCGTGAGTATAGCTCTGATATAACGATGGCAACAAACTTCCATTCGGCTATGTTGTCTCATTATAATCCTCGTTTTGCCAGCTTATTAAGGAAGTATCCTGGTGAAGACTTTGGTGATGGCTATGAATAGACAGCCGTTTCATCAACAACAAACGCCCTCATTTCTCCAGCTCCCTTCGATAGGGACGGACAAACGAGGGCGTTTGTTGTTTTGTTTACTTGTGTCGGTTGGCACGTTGCTGACGGTATTTAGCCTTCTGCTTTGCACTGCCAGAGCCGTGAGCACCAGTTATATACTTCTTTTTCTTGGCTTTGGTTTTCACCTTGCCATCATCGGTCTTGGGTTTCGAGGCACCTCGAAAGACCATTCCACTCTCGATGATTTCATCTATATCGCTCATATTTAATCTCTTTAATGATGGAATAAACGAACGCCCGTAAAGGCCATTGCGATGTTATACTTATCACATGTGTCGATGACATGGTCGTCACGAATACTCCCTCCGGCCTGTGCTATATACTCTACACCACTCTTGTGCGCACGCTCAATATTGTCGCCAAATGGGAAGAATGCGTCAGAACCAAGTGCAACACCAGTGTTTTTGGCAATCCACTCCTTACGCTCTTCACGTGTAAGAGGCTCTGGACATTCTGTAAAGAACTGTTGCCATACGCCATCTTGCAGCACGTCTTCATACTCGTCAGAGATGTAGATGTTGATAGTATTGTCCCTATCAGCACGGCGAATATCCTTCTTGAATGGGAGATTCATAACCTTTGGGCACTGACGTAGCCACCATTCGTCAGCCTTATTACCAGCTAAACGGGTACAGTGGATGCGACTCTGCTGTCCAGCCCCAATCCCTATAGCTTGTCCATCAGCCACATAACAAACCGAATTACTCTGAGTATATTTCAAAGTAATCAACGATATGATAAGATCTCGCTTGGCATTCGCAGTGAAAGTCTTGTTCTTTGTAGGAATGTTCTCGAAGAGCTTTGGGTCATCAAGCTTCACTTCGTTGCGCCCTTGTTCAAAGGTAATACCGAAGACTTGCTTCCTCTCGATAGGAGCAGGTACATAGTCAGGGTCAATCTTGATAACATTGTATGTCCCCTTACGCTTCGCCTTTAGAATCTCTAAAGCCTCCGGAGTATAGTCAGGGGCTATCACACCGTCGCTAACCTCACGTTTGATAAGTAGCGCAGTCTCCTTGTCGCAGGTGTCACTAAGGGCACAGAAATCACCGTATGAGCACATACGGTCGGCTCCACGAGCACGTGCATAGGCACTGGCAAGCGGTGTAAGCTCGAAGTCAACATCATCGACAAAGTAAATCTTCTTGAGTGTATCACTCAAAGGAAGACCTACTGCAGCGCCAGCTGGGCTGACATGCTTGAATGATGCGGCTGCAGGAAGACCCGTAGCAGCCTTCAGCTCCTTAACAAGCTGCCAACTGTTGAGTGCATCAAGAAAGTTAATGTAGCCAGGACGACCACTGAGAACTGTGATGGGGAGTTCGCCTTCCTCCATATAGATACGTGAAGGCTTCTGGTTCGGATTGCATCCGTACTTAAGAGCTAATTCTTTCATATAACTTATGTGGTATATGTAAATGGTTATGCAAAGGTAAGGAAAAATAATGGAATACGTTGTTACGGTCGTTGTTTTTAAGTAAATTAGTCCTTCAGGTTTGTTTCTTTTGAAAGAAATCATTACTTTTACACTCGATAAAAATTAATCTTTGGAGCATAGAGGGCTGTCTTGTCATTGACTATACACCCTCGGCTACCTTTAATCCCTTACAAATTATAATAGATATGCAAGCATTACACACAGACAAGGCACCTGCTGCAGTAGGTCCTTACAGCCAGGCCATCGAGGCTAATGGTTTCATTTTCGCATCTGGTCAGCTCCCTATTGACCCAGCTACCAATGCTTTCGCTGAAGGAGGTGTGAAGGAACAGACACGCCAATCACTCACGAATGCACGTAATGTGTTGGCTTCTGCTGGTGTTGACCTGTCTCATGTCGTTAAGACAACAGTATTCCTTTCAGATATGGAGAACTTCGCAGCGATGAATGAGGTTTATGCTGAGTTCTTCAAGGAACCTTATCCTGCTCGCTCAGCCTTCGCTGTCAAAGCTTTGCCAAAGGGTGCACTCGTTGAGGTGGAGTGCATTGCTGTGAAGTAAGGTGGTGTGATTTATCTAATCGTATGTTCTTAGCTTGTGGAGAGGATGGTCTGTTCTCTCATGGAATGGCACAGATGTTTACATACGAGTAACGCTCATCTGGATTTATCCTAATCGTCTTGATGTAAATAATTTTCGCCTCTCTCGGAAACAGTATATGCCCTTCAAGCTAAGAGAAGAGGCCTAATTAGATTGCAGAATATGCCCTTTTTGCTTATAGAAGACGCCCTTCTTGCATCAAGAAGGGCGTCTTCTGCAATGCTGTTTGTAATAAGCTGATATAGTGAGGATTATAAGCTTGATAGTTGAGGATATTATATTCCTGCTATGAGAGAGCTTCCCTCTATAATATGTAATGATTTTTTATGTATCTACAAATGCCCTTGAGATAGGGAGAAGAAGGTATGGAACATCCATTAAAAAGTCGATTGCACTGGTAGAAAATCTTAAAAGAGGAATGTTTAGTTGTTTAAGAAGATAGATAGAAAGGGCAGGAAAGACGATAATCACCCCTTTTTCTGTCGTTATATGATGTGTTTGCACGAATAGTATTAGGGCTTAATCGCCTTCCGAGATACTGTTTGGATGGAGGATAGAAAGGGGCGGATGAGGCGTTAGATAACTCAAAATAAGGTTTGTTAGATTAGGTTTTTCTTTATTAGGAAACGACGTAAGGCGTTCTAAGTCAAAGCTGTATCGCATGGTGATGGAACTCATTAAATTATTACCCCTTCGTTCACAAGTTTAATTAACATATTTAACGTTGAGAAAAGTCGTTGAATATTACTTAATTACTTATTCTTTTATTACTTTTGTAACACGTTAGCATTTATACTGGAGAATGAGGTATGAGAAAGAAGCTTAGAACCATTATCGAGGAGCTTGGGCAAAGGACGTATATGCGTAAAGAGCTGGCTTCCGATTTGGAGAGATTGTCTGACAGGTTAGCACTTTATCACATCCACTTGGGTTCAGCATCGTTGAAGAAGCTGATAGGCTATTTCAAGGGGATAGAAAAACCTTCTAAAAAAACATTAGATAGGCTGGCTCTCTTTGCAGGGTTCCAAAACTGGAAGGATTTAAGTGCTGCTTTGCATGGCGAAAACGATGCGAAGTTGAATTATGAAGATTAAGTACTCCATTGTATGATGGGGTAGGGGATGGTCTTGAAGACTGGATGCTGAAAGACTGTCTGTGAGGGTTTGTAGGGACATACGGTAGGTTTATCCGCAGCAAAGGCCTGTTATGAGATAAACAAGGCGTATATCCCTACATTGTTTTAATGCCACCTTTGATAGAGGAATACCACGTCTCGGGGTTAAGCGAAAAGTGAGATGTAAGTTTGTATGTAAGTTCTTAGGATTATTGAATTCGCTCTCTTTCTAACGTGTCACAGGTGAGGTAGTGGTAAATAAACCTTTTGAGAGACAAATAAAAAAGCCCGAAACCAATGGTTTCGAGCTTTTATTTTCTTGGATTCTCAAGGATTTACTTTTCAACAGCAACGGTTCTCTTCTCCTTGATGCGTGCAGCCTTACCTGTAAGATTACGTAGGTAGTAGAGTTTCGCACGGCGAACCACGATTTTGTAAGCGACAGTGATAGTGTCACCAGCCTTGAACTCTGGGAACTGCTTGCCGGTTGCAAATGCTTCTTCAGCAACTTTAATTAAATCCATTGTCTTTTATTAATTAAATATTGTTTGTCGTTCCAACGTAACATAGTCCATGACTCTTCCACGACCAGCGGTTACGCCAAAAGCGATGCAAAGTTACTACTTTTCAATGAAATGACAAAGTATTTATATGCTTTTTAATGCTTATTTGTTGCAAGCACCTTTGCAATCTCCTTCTTTGCCTTAGCCATTTGCTTCTGGAAAGCATCTGATGACTGTACGGCAGCAAAGCCTACACTTGCACAGAGACGGCCTGCGTCGACATCGCTCTGATAGTGGTATCCACAGATTACTCGGCTCTGACCATATTCGTAGGCATGCTTCATGATTTCGTTGCCACGGGATGGGTTCAACGCTGTTAAGGTCAATCCGAAAATCCATCCACGGCAAGTATGACCAGAAGGATAGGAACCGTTGTTGATTAATTCTGCCTCGAACTGTGGTTGGAGGGTATGCTCATGGAACTGAGCAAATGGACGCTTGCGCATATACTTAGCCTTGGCGCGGTCGACAGCATGGTTACCATCAATACCAATCATACACATGAGCTTGTAAGTCTCAGGTGTCTTCTCTGGTGTGATGAGCATGCCAAAGGAAGGAGCAAAGCCTACGAGGACTGAATCAACATCAAAGTTAGCATCGAACTTAGCCTGTGCAGCACGCTCTTTGTCCTCTCTCATCTTGCGACCCCACCAATACTGACGGAAGTCATAGTCGAACTGATAGGATGCTGTGTCTGGTGGGGCTGGGAGGTAGATACCGGCATCTGGCATGTCAGCCTCTGGTATGAACGACTGCTTCTTGTAATCCTGAGCATTCACCGTCATGCCTATTAATAGCATAACAAAGCTTACGAACAAACTCTTTCTCATAATGAATAGTTGTTTTAATGAATTTAAGTTGATATGTGTTATATGCTGCAAAAGTAGGGAATTGTACGTGTTTTTCAAAGGTTTAATAGGTTTTTAATAGTTGCATTCTGCATTGACAGCCTTTCTGAGGGGTTGCAACTATTGGCTTCTTTACGTATAAATGGCTGATAGTGTGACCTTATATTATAGTGTCGTAATACTTCTTCGTTTGCGTAACAACAATCGTGCTAATACGATAAGGGTTTTGAGAGAGTAAATGAAAAGCAGGGAAGAGGAGCAACATGCGTTGCTTTCCGTCTTCCCTGCCTGTGGGTTACGATATATAAATAAGGTGTATCAGTGTTTAAAAGGACTTCTTGTATAAGTGTAAGAGGACTGTTTAATCAACCTCAGCTTTCTTATTTAGGAAACTCCCAACACCTGTGAATATCTTTAAGAGAGTGTTTTAACCTTAATACTTAAACACTGCTGTGAGCGTGATCTTGCGTCCATCAGCATGAGCATACTCTGCATTACGTGCCATCATCATAGATGCTGGTGTGTAATAAGTGTAGTTTAGCAAGTTAGATACAGCCAAACTCAAGTCACAAACCTTCAGTTTAACACCTGCAGTGAGGTTTAGTAAGTTGATACGACTTACTATTCCTTCTCCTTCATTATACTGTCCTGATGCGTTAGGAGCAAATCGGTCACGCTTACCCGTGTGCATGTATTGCAGCTGGAGATAGGTGTTCTTGACTGGAGCATAGTTGACATACATTGCCAACTTAGCGGCTGGGATGGAGATATTCGACATGTATGTGTCCCAATCACCGGTAGCTGATTTGAGCTTACCTTCGAACCATGAGAAATTGGCACCAGCCTTTAAGTTGCTGAGGATTTGCGCATCTGCACTCAACTCAACGCCATATACCTTCTGTGGAGTACGATTGACTACCCAGAAGCCATGGTCTATCTTGAGGTCACTTCCTAACTTAGAATAGGTGTAGAAGAACGAACCATTGAGTTGCAGCCAATGGTTGATATCAGAGTAAGCACCAATCTCGTAGTTGTTAGTCTTTACTGGTTCTGTGGAGATCTTAGCGAGTACATCCGCCTTAGCTGCACGTAGTGTACGACCTAAATCGAAGATAGAAAAGCCTTGAGAGTAGGCTACGAAAGGTTGAAAAGCAGGATATTTGTTATAGGAAAGACCTACGTTAAAAGACATGTTGTTATACTTCAGCGTTCCACCCTTGACCTGAACCTGTGGGTCGGAGAGCTTATTACGCAGCACGTCATAGTCTGGTACCTTCACACTAATGTAGTCGTAACGACCTCCAAGTTTGACGTTAAGGTGCTGCCAGAGCGTTGTCTTGATTTGAACAAAGGGTGCGTGGTTGTTGCTTGTGAGCCATGGCATCCAATACCTGCCGTCTACTAAGGGTTGAGAAGTCTTATTATAGAGGTAGTCGTAACCGTAGACTATGTGCGCAAAGGCATCGTCAGAGAATATAAGACGACTATTGAACTGAGCACGAACACCGAACTTACGGTCCTTAACAGCCGACTGTCCGCTTGTTTCCTCCCACCTTGGTTGTGCTGGATTAGCCTTGCGGAAGTCGAAGATGGTGTATAGACTTGAACCATAAACAGACGCTTCTAAGTCGGTGTGCTTGAATATGTCCTTTGAAGTAAACTTGAGGTATGCATTGTGGTTATACCTTGTTCCTTCGTCAACTGCCTGTGGGTCCTTGTTGCCAATGACGCCAATAGAAGGGCTTTGGAGGTATTTTCCACCGAAAGGAATCAGCTTTGTGTCCTGCAAACTACGATAGAAATTATACATCAACTCAATTCTGTTCTTTGGAGATAGGCTGTAACCGAGGTTGACGAGGGCATTCGTAGTGTAAGTATCACCGAGTCCGTAACGTGGAGAAATAAACTCTCCGTCACCGTCAATAGCGCTACCTGTACGTCCGAAAGCACCATTTACGAGGTAATCGAAGTTACCCACACGTCCATAGACTTGCTGGTTGATGCGATAACCTTGGCCTTTTCCTTTACGGAAGAAGTTGTAGGTTGACCCTGAGAGAGTCGTCTCTCCTGCAAAAGACTTATTGGTAGTATTCTTCTTAGTGATGATGTTTATCAATCCACCGATAGCCCCATTACCATAGAGAGCAGTAGATCCTTTCACCACTTCTATATGGTCGATAGCAGCGATGTCAATGGTTCTTATGTCACGATCGGTTGAACGTAAAGGAGTTGATTGAGGGATTCCATCAATCAAGATAAGTGCACTTCGTCCGCGAAGTGATTGTGAGCGCGAGCTTGTGGTATTGCTTGATAGTGCCATACCAGGTGTGAGCATACCCAAAAGGTGGGTGATGTCAGGTGCAGTCTTACTCATTTCTGCTATTTGTTTCTGGTCAATGATGGTAACAGTAGCAGCCGCATTCTGCTTTACTTCAGGCATACGTGTTGTACTAATCGTTACCTCTTTGAGTTGTAATGTGGTGTCTTCCATCTCTTGTGCTTGTGCATTACAAGGCATTGCAGCCATTGTGAGCATTGTAAGAGATAGGTAAATTACTTCTTTCTTCATGTGAACACAATCCGTTAAATATTAATAATTGGTTACAAAGGTATAAATAGTCTTTCAAACTCACAATACCTAAAACAAGGTATAGTTAGAGTCGTAGAGGATGCTGTTGTTTGTTTTTTCATGAAAAGAGAGATTATCTTTCATTCTTAGACAAGCAGTGTATTCGATTTTTTTTCTTACTTTTGCATTGTCTTTTTAGATATTGTCAGTTTGCGATGCTACCTATATATAATAGGTGGAAATTATCGGTTATCAAATAAAGGATGTGTATTCTTTGTTCTGACAGGTCTTTATGAGAACTATAAAATGTCATTATATATGTATAAGAAAACAGTTTATCTGTCTGGACTAACAGCTGTATTAGCGTTGACAGGCTGTGCTTCTCATTATGAGTTAGCGGGCATTCAGCGTACACGTGTGCTGGTTGACAGTAGGTATGATGCTACTCCTGATGCTGAAGCAGCAAGGTTTATGGAACCATTTAAGCATAAGGTTGACTCGGTGATGGGACCTGTTGTGGGCGAGGTCGACCACGAGATGGTGGCACATCGGCCTGAGAGTGACCTCTCCAACCTGTTAGCAGATATTATGGTATGGTCTGCTCGTAGCTATAATGAGAAGGTTGACTTCGGTGTTTACAATATGGGAGGTATCCGTGCAGCACTTTCTAAGGGTAAAGTGACCTACGGAGATGTGTTAGACATTGCTCCTTTTGAGAATAAGATATGCTTTGTGACACTCACAGGTGAGAAGGTTTTAGAGTTGTTCTCACAGATGGCACATACTGGTGGTGAGGCTGTCAGCCATGGTGTAGAACTCGTTTTTACACGTGACCACAAGTTGAAATCGGCTCGTCTCAATGGTAAGGAGATTGACCCAAAGGCAACTTATCGTATTGCAACACTTGACTACTTGGCGCAAGGTAATGATAAGATGGAGGCTTTCAAGTCGGCTACTAATGTCGTATCACCCCAAGCAAGCAGTAATAACACACGCTTCCTTATCATGAACTACTTTAAGGAGCAGACTGCTCAAGGTAAGGTTGTCAATTCACATAAAGAGGGACGTATCCGAGTGGAATAATCTTTTAACGATACACATGTATGAAAAGAAATATATTATTGATTACTTTCTGCTTCCTGACTGTTCTCGCTTTCGGTCAGAATAAGCACTTAACAATTCTGCATACTAACGATGCGCATAGCCAGATCTATCCGCTTAATACGAATCTTGCAGACACGATGAAGGCTGGACGAGGCGGTTTTGTGCGTCGTGTGGCTATGATTAAAGAAGAGAGAAAGAAGCAACCTGACTTGCTGCTCTTCGATAGTGGCGATTTCTCACAAGGCTCACCTTATTATACAATGTTCAAGGGTGATGTTGAAGTGGGACTAATGAATCAGATGCACTATGACGCTGCTACGATAGGTAACCATGAGTTCGACTTTGGCATGGACAATATGGTTCGCCTCTTTAAGATGGCTAAGTTCCCTATTGTATGTGCTAATTATGACTTTACGGGTACGCCACTTCAGAGCTTGGTAAAGCCTTACGTTATCTTGAAACGTAATGGCTTAAAGATAGGAGTGTTCGGTCTTGCTCCTAAGTTGGATGGTCTTGTGGTGAAAGCTAACTATGGTAAGATTGTTTATAACGACCCTGTGGCTTGTGCACAGAAGGTTATTGACGAGTTAAAAGCAAAGAAGTGCGATTTGATTATCTGTATCTCCCATCTTGGATGGAATATAGAAGGGGTCAGTGATGAGGAGGTTATTGCAGGAACTCGTGGCCTTGACCTCGTTTTGGGTGGTCATTCGCATACCTTCCTGACTAAGTTAGAATACGTGAAAGACCTTGATGGCAAGATGGTTGGCGATGATCAGAATGGTAAGCATGCCATTTATGTCGGTAAGTTAGTACTTGATATGAAGAAGAAAAAGTAAGTCTTTCAATCGATAAGACCTATATATAAATAATGTGGGCTGTATCAATAAGGTTGTTAATGGATATCTTATTGATTCAGCCCATTGTCGTTCATGCGCTATGAACGTTGTTGAGAGTATGTGAATAGATGCTTTCTACTGTCGCATTCTCCGCCATTCTATAAGCGTGAAGAGAAAGATAAAAGAGCGTGCAGAGGGTCTGATACGAATTATTTTCATGAAAAGAAATATTTTTTTTCATGATGAGAAATATTTTTTTTCACGACAATAAATTCTTTTATTCATGGTAATAATTCGTGGAAATCGGTCTCTTTTGTTTACAAGAACCAAACCCAATAGTAGGAGTTGACGGTTATTACGGCTACTATTGGACGTGGGTTATGACGTAAAAAGCTATAGTCTGATAGTGTTCTCGGGTTATGAAAGAGGCTCGTGGGTACCCTTATCTTATATAAATCTCCCCAGATTTCTTGTTGCCCTTTGCCTTCTTCATTTCATCTTGATGCTTTTGGATGATAGGCTTCAGATACTTCTTTGATTTTGTTGTAATCAGTAAAATACCGCCAGTACGTGGATAAAACAGCTTATTGAGGTCGCTGTTTTTGATAACATGCACACTAATGATGTCTTTCTGGTCAAGGTCATCGATGCTCTGTACCTCAACTCCATCTACAAGAAACACTGGGATGTTCAGACTATCTTGCTTTTCTTTGGTCTGTGCGCTAATGTTTATACTTGCAACGAGTGCACAAAGAAGGATAATAAACTTTCTCATAACTACTTTTGTTTACGATTAGTAATGTAACAAAGATACTGTTTTTTTATATTGTGAAACAAAGTTCTTACTTTTTTAACATCTTTTATTGTCTACCTATTCGGCATTGGAAAAAGAAGAGGAGTGTTTCTGTAGGAGAGAAGCAGTACTTTATCTTGGATAATAAAGACTCAGAGAAGGGAAGATATATGGCGATAGTTGATAAGGTTGATATCACCACTCGAGTTCTCAAAGTCGCCAGAGTAGACAATAGCCTTCTTACTTATGGGAGTCTTTATCCAGCCTTCAATCTGTGTAAGTGTCTTCTCAAATGATGAACTATAAGTCATAGAAGACTTCACCTCAATGGCAGTTAGCTCTCCTTCCTGCTTGATTAAGAGATCAACTTCATTCTGATTAGAGTCGCGATAGAAGAATACTCCATCTTCTAAGCCCATGTTATAGCGATGCTTGATGGCCTCCATAACAATCATATTCTCAAAGATAGCACCACGCATCTTATCTCTATCTAACTGTTGTGGAGTCTCGATGTCGAGTAGATAACAGGCCAGTCCAGGGTCGTTGAAATAGAGTTTAGGACTCTTCACCAGTCTTTTTGGAATGTTCTCATAGTAGGGTGGGAGGAGCGTTATGAGGTAAGAAGCCTGCAAGACAGAAAGCCAGTGGCTGATAGTCTTG
>QWCO01001894.1_pt1 | contig 11364 bp, 5 predicted proteins | sample 1972611 | NCBI WGS metagenome assembly QWCO01 (sample SAMN09866706, study PRJNA288562) | Human oral metagenome isolate term1_saliva, whole genome shotgun sequencing... | reverse complement strand
GAGAGTGGACTACCTCTCTCGCGCTCGCACCCCAGCCCAAACGAAGGCTTTGCTTAAGGACTTGGCAGAAGGAAAGATTGATATCGTGGTGGGTACGCATAAACTCATCGGAAAGTCTGTGAAATTCAAAGACCTTGGACTGCTCATCATCGACGAAGAACAGAAATTTGGTGTGAGTGTCAAGGAGAAACTGCGACAACTCAAGGTGAATGTTGACACCCTTACCATGTCTGCCACACCAATTCCGCGAACCCTCCAATTTTCGCTCATGGGAGCACGTGATCTGAGCGTGATTAACACACCTCCGCCCAGCCGACATCCCATTCAGACGGAGATTCACACCTTCGGACACGAAATAATTGCTGATGCCATCAACTTTGAACTGAGCCGAAATGGACAGGTATATATCGTGACGCATCGCATTTCTTCATTGAGCAATATCGAGTCGCTCATTCGTAAGCACGTGCCGGATGCTAGAGTGGTGGTGGGACATGGGCAGATGGAACCCTCGAAGTTGGAGCAGGTGATTGTGGACTTCGTGAATCATGAATATGATGTCCTACTTTCAACAACCATCATTGAGAACGGTATAGACGTACCTAACGCCAACACCATCCTCATTGACAATGCGCACCACTTCGGTCTCTCTGATCTCCACCAGATGCGTGGTAGAGTAGGGCGCGGCAGTCGCAAGGCGTTCTGCTACCTCATGGCACCACCTTTGAGTTTATTGCCCGATGACAGCCGACGTCGTCTGCAAGCCATCGAGAATTTCTCCGATTTGGGCAGCGGTATCCACATCGCTATGCAAGATCTTGACATTCGCGGAGCTGGAAATCTTCTTGGTGCCGAACAAAGTGGTTTTGTGGCTGACTTGGGTTATGAAACCTACCAAAAGATACTTGCTGAAGCCGTGGCAGAACTCAAAAACGAGGAGTTCGGAGAACTCTTTGCGGATGAACTGGCACAACAAAATTCTGCTGAGCTTGGTGATAGTTATGTGGCTGAGTGTAACGTGGATTGCGATCTCCGTGCCTATTTCCCCGAAACTTATGTGCCAGGAGCCAGTGAGCGCATGCTGCTCTATCGTGAACTAGATGGACTTGCCACAGATGACGAAATCACCGCTTTCCGTAAACGACTGCAAGACCGTTTTGGTACTCTTCCTGACGAAGCCGAAGAACTCCTTCGCGTGGTGCCCTTGCGTCGCTTAGGTCGTCGCTGTGGTGCTGAGCGTTTGGTGCTCAAAGCCGGCAGCATGACCCTCTATTTTGTGGCGAATGCCGAGAGTCCTTTCTATAAAAGTCAAGTGTTCCAGCGAGTGCTTGACTTCGCTATGCACCCTGCGCAGATGCGTCGATGCGAACTGGGTGAAAAGAAAGGCAAACGCTTCCTTCGTATCAAGCTGGTGCCGAGTGTAGAAGCCGCAGTAAAGGTGCTCGATTACATCGTGAGTTCTACTACTCAGTCCTAACTTTTTAGACATGCTCTTCTTTCTTAGCGAGGTACACATGCCGTGTATCTCGCTTTTTTGGGAGAAAAAATCAAGAAACATTGTTTTTTTTCGGATTTATCCCTATATTCGTAGTCACAAACTAATGTTGCAATCATTGCAAAACAGAACATTCACCTAAATATCACTACCATGTCACAAAAGACAGCACCTTTTTATAATGCAAACGCCTTGGTGGCTTATCTTCAGAAGCCAACAAGTGCATTCACAAAGGCAGACATTCTTCGCTTTGTTGCTGAGAATGGCATCCGAATGCTCAATTTCCTCTACACCGCAGGAGATGGACGTCTCAAAACGCTCAATTTCGTCATCACCGACTACCACTATCTCGACACTGTGCTCACCTGCGGTGAGCGTGTAGACGGCTCCAGTCTTTTCCGTTTCATCGAAGCTGGAAGTAGCGACCTCTATGTCGTGCCACGTTTCTCCACCGCCTTTGTGGATCCCTTTGCAGAAATCCCAACACTCTGCTTGCTCTGTTCTTATTTCGACAAAGACGGACAACCCCTTTCTTCTTCTCCCGAACAAACGCTCATCAAAGCCGCTCGCGCTTTCAAAGAAACCACGGGCATGGATTTTGAAGCGATGGGAGAATTAGAATACTACGTCATTAAGCCCAACGAAGAACGGTATCCGGCAGTAGACCAACGTGCATATCACGAGTCTGCACCCTTCGCCAAAACCAATGATTTCCGTGTGAAGTGCATGGACTACATTGCCCGTGCTGGTGGTCAAATCAAATATGGTCACTCCGAAGTCGGTAATTTTGTGCAAGACGATTTGGTCTATGAACAAGGAGAAATTGAATTCTTGCCCGTTCCCGTGTGTCAAGCTGCCGACCAACTAGTTGTTGCCAAGTGGATCATTCGCAATCTTGCTTATCAAGAAGGACTTAATGTTACCTTCGCTCCCAAAATCACCACCGGGAAGGCGGGTTCGGGACTTCACATCCACATGCGCATCATGCAAAATGGCGTCAACAAGATGCTCGATACTAGCGGCAAATTGAGTAGCGATGCACGCCGCATGATTGCTGGTTTGATTGATTTAGCCCCCAGTCTCACAGCCTTTGGTAACAAGAATCCAACTTCTTATTTCCGTCTTGTTCCCCACCAAGAAGCACCTACCAATGTATGTTGGGGCGACCGCAATCGTTCTGTGCTCATTCGTGTACCGCTTGGATGGACTGCGAAAACAGATATGTGCCATTTGGCAAATCCGCTGGAACCACAGCAAAATGTTGATACGTCTCTCAAACAAACGGTGGAAATCAGAAATGGAGATGGTTCTGCCGATGTTTATCAACTCCTTGCAGGCATCTGCGTTGCTGCTCGACACGGTTTTGAAATGCCCAATGCACTAGAAGTTGCTGAGCAGACTTATGTTGATGTCAACATCCATGCTGCGGAACATGCAGATCGCCTGCAAGGTCTTGCCACTTTGCCCGATAGTTGTGTGGCTTCTGCCGACCGCCTTCTTGCACAGCGCGCTGTCTATGAAGCCCAAAACGTATTCTCGCCAGCCATGATTGACGGTATTGCACAAGAGCTTCGCAATTACAGCGACCTCACCTTGCGTGCTGAATTCCAAGACAAACCAAAAGAAATGGCGCGTCTTGTAGAACAATTCTTCCACTGCGGATAAAAAGTATTTCTTACAAGATAGGAACCTGTCGAGTTCTTCATCATACCTTCTCTCCGAACAGCGCATCTCCGTTGTTCGGAGATTTTGTTTTGGCACTGAATGCAATAAGCAATGCAGAATGCAATAAGCAACTCAAAAGAGCATAAAGAAAAGCGTCCTCGCGAATCAAAATTTCGCGAGGACGCTTTGTACAATATAAGGGGAATATGAGTGATTACTTGATCACAATCTTACCATTCTCAATCACTACTCCTCTTTGCGCCTTTTCTGCTTTGCGACCAGTGAGGTCGTAAGTTTCAGTGGTAGCATTGTTGTCTTCATCTACGTTGACAGAAGAGATGCCAGTGAGAATTCTGTCTTCAGGTACGAAGTTCTTAGCTACGCCATTGGGGTCGAGTGCAATAGATTCCTTACCGTTACCATGAGCAATCGTCATGAAGTAGCCAGCTTTTACGAGATCTGCAGGGATGTCGAATTTGAAGGTGTTAGACACACGTTTCAACTTACCTTTCAAGTCGTAAACCTTGAAGCCTACTGCACCTCTACCGCTTTTGCGATCTACAGTGATGTGGTTGCCACTGATCTTAGTTTGGTAGGTCTGAGCTTCGTTGTCATTGGTGAAGTGGCGTACAAAACCAACGTCACCTACCTCTTTCGCATCAGCTGGAGTGGCATCAGGAGAAGTTGCTACGCGGAATGCGCCCTTAGGAGCTCCAGGATAGATGGCAGGAAGTTTCTCGATGCGTTCGTCGATGAAGATGATACCAGGGTGAGCCTTAGGGTATTTCCTCATGTGCGCAAGTGCCTTGTCAATGTCAGCTTGCGTGGTGGTGAACCAGTTGGAGTGATAGTCACCCGTGTTGTGGTTCTTCACTGGTTTGAAGAAGCCATAGAAATCGAAGAATTCGCTCAAGTCTTCTTGGGCTACGTCAGAGCAGACCATAGCAAAGCGCAAGTAGTTTTCCAAACCGCTGATAGGATTCTTTTCGTCAGTGGAGTATCTCATTGGAGTTTTGCGCAGACGTGCAAACACTTCGGGGAAGAAGTTGGGATGATGGCCTTGCAATTGATAGTACATCCAGAGTTGGAAATACAAGCGAGAGCGCATCCAAATCTCATATTCATCGCGGAACTGACCTTTGTGGAAAGACTCAATGGGGTTAGAGAGTGGACGACCGCGACCCACGTTGCTACCACGATACCAAGAGTAGACTTGTGAGAAGAAGTTCACAGACATTTCCGTGTCACCCGCCATATTGATGGCTTTTTGGTGAATGTGTCCGGTTTCGTGTGCCACCACCCAGATAGGAGCACCTTCATCGTTTTCCCAACCTTGGGTAAACTTTTTCTGATTGAGGTAGTCGCCAGTGCCAGGGTAATATGTACCATAGGTAGAGGCGTAGGGGTTACCTTTAGAAGATGCTGATGCAGAGAGCATGCAGTTGAAGCGATCGAGATATTGGTCGATGCCCATAAGGTTGTGTTCCACTGTCACGAGTGTGTCCCAACGCTGCAGTACACCTTGAATACCCGCTGGTACACCATCGGCATAAACAAAGTTTGCACCACCTCTGAGTCCTTCAAGGGATTCATTGTGTTCGCGTTTCACGTCATTGAGATGCACATTAAATTGATACCATTTGTTCTTCAAGTGCACAATGGAATCTTTGAAGATGGTTCTAGCCATGTCTTCAAAGTCCTTGTTGGTGTGATTGCGTGTGATGTCGAAATAACCATTGACGCGTCCGCCTTCAATGTGAATGGGGATGGAAGGAACAGTAGCCAATCGCGTGCCTACACTTGTGATGCGGTAGTCGATAAACAAATGACCTTTTTCGTCAGCCACCACCAAGTTGAAACCAGGTTTCAGGTTGTAGGTAGGTCCTGTCACGTTCATTTCGGGGCACACCATCGCTTTAAGACTCGTGTTGCCTTTCAGGGCTTGAGCACCAACAAACAGCATGATGGCTTCGCCACGTTCCACACTGATACCCGTAGGTCCTGTTTGTGGACTGAATTCATAGCCAGTGCCTACAAACTCATCTGCGTTCCACTTACTGGGATCAGAATAAGGTTTGTAGTCGTAGACACGGAATTCTTTTTCGCGGTGCGTCCAAGTGTTATTCTTCACCTTGAGCACCACCTTGGCGAGAGTAGCAGGGAATTCTTTGGGTGCTGAAGACACAGAAGCAAAGACGGCTGCATTAGCTTCATTGAGCGCTTTGGTGAGTGCCTCGTCTGAAAGAGAAGCGTATTCATCTTTCAGTGTTGTGCGTGCTTTGTCATTGAAGAATTTGTCGAGCACTTCGTTATATTTAGAACCATAGCTGCTAATGGTTTTCAGTTCAGAGGCGTTACCACGCTTCTCAGCCAATTTCGTTTCGTCGACCTTTGCAGGAACGAGATACCACTTAGATGCAGGATCTTCTTCATACCACGACAAGGCGATTTTGCTGCCTCCGTTGATGTTCATCACCACACCGCTTTGGTCTTTGATGTAGAAAGAAGGCGCATACTCATCTCCTGTGCTGTTGAAGGCAAAGGTAGATTGCTTCGTTCCTGTTTGATAATTCTGATTTGCGCCACTCACCCCGATAACGTAGCGTTCGTTGAGGGCGTTCTTAATGGTGTATTTGCCATTTACGTTGGAAAGATACCACAACTGCGAATAGTCGTTTTTTTGTTGTGGCATACCCGTAATACTAGGACCTGTAAGATTTGCTGTGAGATTGACACCAACGCCAATGTTTTGCAGATAGTACCAGCCATTTTCCACCATTTCTGTTGCACCCAATTTTTTGGATACATTGGCGCGCACTTGTTCGGTAGTGATGTTGGTGACAGGAATGAGTTCCCAGTCAGAACCAGTGTCAGGAGTAGCTTTTCGGTTAGCGTGCCAACCTGCCATAGTGTGATCGGGGGTTTCGTTCAGACTGGTTTTGTCGTTAGCATCGCTGAAGCTGGGGTTTTCGTATTTTTCGGCTTTGTTGCTCCACGTAATCGTCACATAGTTCGTGTTGGCTTTGTCGCTTGTGTTTCCACCACTGTAGAAGATTTGCAGAGGGAGCATATTGCCCGACACCTTTTCGGGTTTGTTGGTGAGGTAGTTCAGATTGAGTGCACTGCTCACATAGTAGTGTCCTGGCATCATTGGTTTGACAATCCAAATCTGGCTGTAAATGTCGTTGCCGGAGCGTTTAGATGCACCTACGACGTCATTTGTTGAGCCATTGACACTGGCATAAAAGCCAGAGCGTCTGTTTTTGAACATAAACAGACCGCCTTTTTGCAGTAGAGCCTCAACGTTCGCCTTGCTAGCAAAGCTGACAGTTGGCACTGCCATGCCCGAAAGCAACAAGGCGGAAAGGAGCATTTTGGTAGAGTTGTTCATAAAGGGGAGGGCGATGTTGTTTCACACGAAAAACTTATCGTCAGATGGTGGGTAATGGCGTGTATTTGTCGGGTGAAAACGAGGGATTGATAGAATATATAAGGTAAATCTTACCAACAGAAGTTCTTGCTATCTGTATTTTGGCTTAGAAAAAAACTTTCTAAGGGCAAAAATAGAAATAATCCTTGATTTAGCCAAGTAGACTTGCCATTTTTGATGGTAGAATTATGCAGATTTATTGTTTTTCATCTTTTTCATTGGAGTCATGCCAAAGAATAGCCATAAGAGAGTAAGCCGTAGACTTACCCCAATCGGTCGTTAGATACTGAACAGAAGATATTTGATTGTTGAGCAGATGGTTAGTTGTGAGTTCGAAGGCGTAGCTGTCAATGTCGAGAACTAACGAGCAGTAAGCTGCCAACCAGAAAAAGAAGGACGACAGACAACCATCTTCTCAATTCTTTTCAATAACGAGTAATGCCTTTTGAGGGTAAAAGTAAAGGCTGCATCAAAACAATCGTTTTGATGCAGCCTAGAGTCTTTTGGTCAGAGAAGATTACATTTGTTCTTCTAGTTCAGGTGCAATGAGCTTGTAGCCCTTGCCGTGGATGTTGATGATTTGCACATCGGGATCACCAGTGAGATGCTTGCGGAGCTTCGTGATATACACGTCCATAGAGCGTGCGTTGAAGTAATTGTCATCGATCCAAATCTTCTTGAGAGCGTAGTCGCGCTGCAAGATTTCGTTCATGTGTGCGCAGAGCAAGCCGAGGAGTTCGCTTTCCTTGGTGGTTAGCTTTTTGGTTTCACCATTTTGGGTGAGGGTTTGCTTTTGGGCATCGAAGAAGAAAGAACCGATGGGGTATTGTGTGCGTTCGCGGTTGCGCTTTCCACGCACACGGCGCAAGATAGCTTCAAGAACACGATGGGCACTTCTGAGTTGGTCATGCGGATTTCCTTCGCCAAGGTGAAGCCGTCTTTCTTGGGCATCATTACGTCGAAGACGCAAAGATTATATTTGCTACGCAAGAATTCGCGGTAGCCTTCTTCACCGTCGCTGCACAGCACGGTATCGTAGCCCTTGGCTTGAAGATATTCGCGGAGGAGCATACCGAGGTTTTCGTCGTCCTCACAAAGTAGGATTCTCATTTTTCCGTCCAGTGTCATAGTTGTATGGTTTTAATTTGGTGAATAAATGCGAGTGTGTCGTGACATAGTGGTCACGGAGTGGAACCTTGGTCCACTAGTCTTGTAGACGTTGAAATAGCGAGTGTAAGTTTTTGTGTTGAGAAGCGTGAAAGTTCGCTTGCTCTAGTGTGCCCCAAGCAGTCTAGGGGCTGAGGAGTGGGATGGAAATGGTGAAGGTGGTGCCTTTGCCATATTCGCTGTCCACGGTGATCGTTCCGTTGTGGGCTTTCACCACGCCTGCCACATAGGCGAGTCCGATGCCCACGCCGCGCACATTGTGCACATTGCCTGTGTGTACGCGATAGAAGCGATCGAAAATGCGTTTCAGATTTTCTTTCTTTATGCCCAAACCGTTATCCGAAATACTAATTTTGAGAGCCTTTGCTTCGTTGCGCGTGCTCACCACCAGATGGGGTGCCACGTCGGGGCGGCTGTATTTGAGGGCATTTTCGAGGAGATTGTTGATCAAGTTGGTGAAGTGCATGGAGTCCGCCAAAATGATAGGGTCTTCTGCTTCGAGTTGGGTCTCCAGTTTTCCGCCTGCCGCTTCCACCTTTAGTTGGAAGGTTGATGCCACTTCTGCCACCACGACATCGGCATCAAGTTCGTCAAACTTGAAATTGGCAGCTTGCGCATTGTCAAACATGGAGAGTTGTAACACTTTTTCCACGAGCAGGCGCAAACGCTTCGTTTCATCAGAAATCACTTTATAGTTGCGTCGCAGCATCTCTTCGCTGAACTGCACGCTTTGGTCTGACAACATTTGCGACACCAGCGAGATAGAGGCGATGGGCGTCTTGAGTTCGTGGGTCATGTTGTTGATGAAATCCGTCTTCATCTGCGAGAGTCTCTTTTGTCGGAAGAAACTGTAGATGGTGAAGATGCAGATGCCCAAGACCAGAAAACTAAACACGATGGAAGGTAGTGCAAACTTGATGGAGCTTCTGATGTATTCATTGGCTCCAGGGAATCGCACCTTCAAGAATCCCATGTGTGCTGGTGATCCATGCTCAAAGATTGGTTCGCGATAGACTGCCTCATCGGATGAGTGGTGAAAGTCTGGGCAGCGTTCCACTTCTCTGCCATCGATGGTGAGCACCTCGAAGTGGTAGCCCACCTTGCGCAGGTCAATGCCGTTGTGTTGAAGTTCTGTTTTGAGGGCATTGTCCACATCCAATTGGCGGATGCGCTTTTCTAAGGGACGATCTTCGGGTAAATAGAGAGTGTTGTAGATGACCTCATTGAGTAACTCTTTTTGGTGCAGCAGTTTTTTTCTCATTTTCTCGCTCATCATTGAGGAGAGAGGGGCATTTTCCGACAATCTAATGGGAGTGGGATAGGAGGTGCCGTTGACGGTGACATCGCTGTCGGCATCTGCTTGCTTAAGAGCCTCTGCGGTCTCTGTTGCGGTCATCTGTTGGCGATGCATGGTCTCGTTGGAAAACAATTCCTTTTCGAGATTATTTTGCACCTCTTTGAGTTCCAATTTGCGAGCGGCTTGGTAGAGCGCACGTTTGACATTTTCGTCAAATTGCTTCTGGCGCGATTCCACCACCTCTTTCAGATAGTAGAACTGCGTGCCGATGAGTGCTGCGAGTGCAATACCCAAAGCGATGGCAATGCTCCAAATGGTACTCTTCTTCATACCTGCAAAATTAGTGAATTTTGAGTGAGTTACCCATTACCCTCCTTGTTTTTCTGTATCTTGATGCAGATTTTAACATAGATTTCTAGTTCTGATTGTTACTCTATACATTAAAGTATATATAATCATCTTTGATTTCATGGAAAACTTTTTGAAGAATTATGTTATCTTGTGGCTGTGCAAATGGAGGAGTTCTTTTGGGAAAATCCCTTTAACCCAAATCGGTCATTAGCTCCTGAACCGATTTGGGCTGAAAGATTTTTATGTTTTTATGGTCTTTTCTTTCGCATTTATTTTTGTAAGAACAAAGGAAAAGGAAGGGAAAAATGATTCTGGACGAAATGATTCATGATTCTAGACGATTGGATGTACGAAAAAAGAATAAGAGACGAGAAAGGAGTAACCCCGTAGCGTTCAAAAAGAGAAATAAGGTTGCAATCGCTCGAAATCCTTGTTGGAGAAAGCGACATTTCCGCGCAGGTCTTCCCAGTCGCGCAAGGGTCCGATGCGTTGGCGATGGTGCATGATGGCTTTCACCTGTTCGTAGTTGAGATAAGGATGCTGCAGGAGTTCTTTGAAAGTGGCACGATTCACAGCGATGCGGTGCACTGTGGGGTGGGGAGCAAGAGTAACATAGCGGTCGATGTCGTGGGGCAATCGGTCGATGTCGTGAAGTTGTGCGGTGGAGACGAAGCCACCAAGTCGTTGTCGATAGCGCACGATGGCTTGGGCGTAGGCACGTCCCACCCCGGGCACGCGCTGCCACTGCGTAGTGTCGGCAGCATTAGCATCCAGCTGCGCCCCTTTGGCGAGCTTTTGCGGACGGCTGCGAACAAGGCTGTCGTAGCGTGCTTGTTGCGCCGCACGCTGTGCCGCGCGTGCAGCTTTCTCCGCTTCCCATTGGGCATGCTGCGCTTGATAGGCACGTTCGCGCTCCTCGCGTGCCCATTGTCGTGCTTTGCGTTCGGCTGCCCATTTCTCCACACGTGTCAAAGAGTCGTGCAACCGCTGTTGCTCAAATGCCACAATTTCCTGTTGTTCTGCTGGGGAAGTGGTCACCGACTTTGGAGAGTCAGAGGAAGAAAAAAAGGGAAGTATCCATATTTTTACCGCTGCCACGAGCACCAGTGCTATGGCGAGAGCGAGCCACCCTTGTTGGGTGCGAGTAGTGGTTGGGGTATTCTTTTTCATAGAGTTGACATCGCTGGCAGTGTGTGAGAAAGCATCATCCCAGCAGACTCAGTGCATGATCACACCGTGGAAATCGTGCTAGGACCACTAGCCAAAAGGTTGCCACAAAGTTACTATTTTTCGAGAAAGAAAAGGCATTCACGCCTTGAAAATCACAGAAAAGGGTAGAATGTGGGTGTATTCTCCCCTCATCTCGAAATAAATCGCTACCTTTGCAGCCGATTTTAAGGGGGTGCCCCGATAACTACGGAGCTGAGAATACACCCTTATGAACTGAACCGGATAATGCCGGCGTAGTAATTAAAATAGTTTCTAATGAGAAAAACTGTTCTCCTGAGCTGCTTTGCGGCAGCTATGGTGGCATCTGCTCAAAAGGCGGATACCACTCGCACGAAACATTTGGGCGAAGCTCAAGTAGTGACCAATCGTGCTACCAATAAAACCCCTCTCGCCTTTTCAAACCTCGACAAGAAAGCGATAGAAAAGGTGAATTTCGGGCAAGACATCCCCTTCCTTCTTTCTACGCTCCCCAATGTGGTGACTACCTCCGATGCCGGCACTGGCATTGGCTACACCAGCTTGCGCGTGCGTGGCACCGTGGGCGAGCGCATCAATGTGACGAACAACGGTATTCCCCTCAACGACCCTGAGGCGCACACCTTCTATTGGGTGGACACGCCCGACTTGGTGTCTTCGGTCAATGACATTCAGCTCCAACGCGGTGTGGGCACCTCCACCAATGGTGCGGCTGCTTTTGGCGCGAGTGTAAACATGACCACCGACCGCTTGAGT
>QWCO01003103.1_pt1 | contig 11376 bp, 8 predicted proteins | sample 1972611 | NCBI WGS metagenome assembly QWCO01 (sample SAMN09866706, study PRJNA288562) | Human oral metagenome isolate term1_saliva, whole genome shotgun sequencing... | reverse complement strand
CCTCGCTGTGCGCGAGCCTATCTATAGCCGTGCCCACCGCATCTGCGAGATCGACCACGTGGACACGCCGCAGAAGGAGCAACTCTTTGCCCTCGAGCTAGCGAAGGAGCTCGCGCGCTAAGCCCGCATAAGCATACAGCTACGCCCCACCGATAGACAAGTGCTGTCGGTGGGGCGTGCTTATTTGTCGGCTCCCTTCTGCGCTTCGCTCTGGTAGCGAGTCGTAGGGTAGTGGGGTAGAAGCGATAGTTGTTCGCAGGCAAAGCACTATCGGAGACTGTTGCGGGAGAGTCTTGTCCTCTATTTAGCGTGCTAAGGCATCGCACGCTCAGCTCCCCGACACACCTCTCCGAAGTGACACGCAAGTCCTTCGCCTTATCGCGCGTATTCCTCTTATTCAGCGGAGAAAAAAGCATCGTTCTCGTGAAGAAAAAAGCGCCTTCCCGTAGTGGTATTCTTCTATCTACGCACGTAGTCTTAAAGACCAGGCACCTCAATCCAAATATCCACGTACGAAGCTATTAGAGCCACGTACGTAGTCCAAACTTATCTGCTACTCGTCCACAACTTTTATACCTACGCAGAGCAACCACCCAATATAGGTCTGCGGGGCAACCAGTATTGGTCGACGCGCTGACCACTATAGGTTACTACTACGAACCTATAGTGGTTGACTCGCGAACCACTATTGGTCGTGCAGATTCGTTTGGTGGAAACGGAAATTAGGTGTATCTTTGCAAGCGAAATCTTTAGAGAGTCCTCTCGAGAAGTGAATGGCTCCGTAGCTCAACTGAATAGAGCATCTGACTACGGATCAGAAGGTTACAGGTTTGAATCCTGTCGGGGTCACAACTGAGAGATGAGACGATACTACTAAAGGACGGAATGGCTCCGTAGCTCAACTGAATAGAGCATCTGACTACGGATCAGAAGGTTACAGGTTTGAATCCTGTCGGGGTCACCACAAGAAGAAGCGCCGTACTACCACGAGGTAGCACGGCGCTTTCGCTTTGTAGGCCCGCTCCACCTATGCGGTGGGGCGGGTCTTTTCGTATAGGTCGGGCAGGCAGATCTCCAAGAGATCGAGGACGTGCTCGAAGCCTTCTGCCCCACCGTAGTAGGGATCGGGGACGTGGTCGCGTGGGCTACGCTCGCTCCACTCGGGTAGGAGGCTGACCTTGCGCGCCAGCTCTTCCGTGGGCGCCAGCTCCAGTAGGCGCTCCCGATTCGCTTCGTCCATCCCGATGATATAGTCGAAGTGGAAGAAGTCCTCGTAGGTGATGGGACGGGAGCGACTCTCGAGGGAGTAGCCCCGACGGGCGGCGTGGGCACGCATACGCCCGTCGGGGAGCTCGCCTTCGTGGTGAGCGATGAGGCCCGCGGAGTCAATCTCGTAGTCGCCTTCGGCGCCCTGACTCGCTACGTAGTGGCGGAAGAGTCCTTCGGCTGATGGGCTGCGGCAGATGTTGCCGAGGCAGACGAAGAGGACACGTACAGGGCGGGAGGGCTGTGGACTCACGTGGGGCATACTACTCGATGCTTAGGTCGCCGAGGGTGACGCGTCCACCCTGACCGACGATCGCCTCAGCGACGAAGCGGATGCGTGAGCCCGAGGTACCTGCGGGGAGCAGGACTTCCTGAGGGATGGGGTTATTCTGGATGTTGTCGAAGTTGCCCGAAGCGACCTTCTGCCCGTCGACGTAGATGCTGTAGGAGCGGACGTGGCCCGAGGCATCACGCTGCTGCGAAGGCGTGTAGATGAGCTTCTGGATGGGACGTGCGTCCTCGAAGAGCAGCTCGAGTGAAGTCTGCCCAGCTTCGAGCGTGACCGTCGTGTAGCCGTTGCCGTCGAGCAGTGCCTTGCGGTCATCTGCGCCCAGCGAAGGCGTCTGGATCTGTGAGGCAGCGAAGCCGAGGCGCTTGGTCGTCTCAGGGCGGTCCTTATTGGTCGACGTGGAGACGCGGGCGCGGATCGTAGCGTGGTCATCGCTGAGGGTGAAGGGACCCGTATAGCGCTGCCAGCCCTTGGGGTGCTTGGTCTTAGCATCCTCGATAGCGTACTCGATGACGACGTCTGGCGTGACGGAGGTGATGTGCACCTTGTCGCTCTCGTCACGACGGATCTTGGGAGCCTCGAGCACCTCAGGGGTGAGGTAAGCTGCGATCTCGGCGATACAGACGGGGCCACGTGCTTCCTCGAAGGTGACGCGCAGGCTCTTCGTCTCTACGGGAGCGAAGCGGATGATACGCTTGTAGCCGATGGTCGTCAGGCTATCGGAGGTCGCTACGGGCTCGAAGACACCGGGGCTCGTCTCCGTCTCGATGCGGAAGCGCTTGACACGCTGTCCGAGGGCGATGTACTCCTGCAGGACAAGGGTATTGAGGCGCGTGGGGCGAGAGAAGCGGTAGAAGAGGTAGCCGCTCGTCACGCCGTCAGCCATAGCCCAGTAGGTCTTCGTCTTGCCGTCGTTGGAGAGGTCGGGGGCGAACTTCTTATCACCGCTACGGAGGTTCGATGCGGTGACAGCGACGCCACGGAGCTTGTTGTCACGGAAGGCCTCCTTCAGATGGTCGTGCCAAGCGATGAGGCGCGTAGAGTCCTCGGCGGGGATGCGGCCGTGTAGGTCGATGGGGCAGTTCAGGAGGAGGTTGGCATTGCGGCCGACGCTCTGGTAGTAGAGGCGGACCGCTTTGTCCTCATCGTACATGGCCCAGTTGGTCTCGCCAGCCCAGCCCTGCTCGTTGCCGATCCAGCGGATCGTGGGCACGGTACCGCCGAAGATCATAATGTCCTTATTGTTCTTGCGGAGCATCTTCGAGGCGTCCTCATAGAGGTAGTAGCTCTTGGGGTCGATCTGACGCGTGGAGTCTGCGCCGCCGTACCAGCCGTTACCGCCGTTGGCGCCGTCGAACCAGTATTCGAAGAGCTTGCCATACTGCGTCGTGAGCTCCTTGATCTGCTCGTGGAAGATCTTCTGATACTCGGGCTGACCGTAGTATTGGCTATTGCGGTCCCATGGGGAGAGGTAGAGACCGAAGAGCAGGCCGTGCTTGCGGCACGACTCGCTGAGCTCGCGGACGAGGTCGCCCTGCCCATCCTTCCAAGGGCTGTTCTTCACCGAGTATTCGGTGGTCTTCGTGGGCCAGAGGCAGAAGCCGTCGTGGTGCTTGGCGGTGAGGATGACGCCCTTCATGCCGGCACGCTTGAGCGTGCGCACCCACTGCTCGGTATCGAGGCGCTCGGGGGCGAAGGTCTTAGCGGGGGTGTTGCCATAGCCCCACTCGAGGTCGTTGAAGGTGTTGAGGCCGAAGTGCACGAAGGCGTAAGTCTCCAGCTCCTGCCACTCGATCTGGGCGCGTGTAGGGACGGGGTGGACTGGGGCGGGTGCTTTGCTCTGTGCCGTGCCCCCAATGGGGAGGCTGAGGGCGAGGAGTAGCGATGCGATCCCAGCGGTTAGCTTCTTCATAAAGGGTAGGATGGGTGGATTAATATTTGTATTTGCGCTGATTCTCTGCACTGAGGAGTGCCGAGGGCTCAGCTATCGTTTTGTCAAGTAGGGTGCTGAGGGCCGTGACGAAGGCCGTACTGCTATTGAGGCAGGGGATGTAGGTGAAGCTCTTGCCTCCCGCCTCGAGGAAGTCCGCACGGCCCTGATCGTCGATCTCCTGGATCGTCTCCAGGCAGTCGCAGACGAAGCCGGGGCAGACGACGAGGATGCGCTCGGCACCTTCGCGGGCAAACTCCTTCACACGGCGAGCCATATACGGCTGGAGCCAGTCGTGGAAGCCCAAGCGGGACTGATAGACCAGCTCGACGCGCTCTGGCTCGAGGCCAAGATCTTCGGCGAGGTAGCGCCTTGTCTCCTCGCACTGCAGGCGGTAGCAGTCCTCCTCGCCGTGGCGCTCATGCCAAGTGCGGCGGTCAGCGCAGTGGGCGGAGTGGCCGTTGTGCTCACGACACGCCTTCGGGATGTGAGAGAGCGGTATGCCGTGCATCGAGATGATGAGGCGGTCGAAGGGCTCCGTGAGATACTCGCGGACGCTATCGGCTAAGGCCGTGCGGTAGGCCGTCTCCCCGTAGAAGGGAGCTTGCAGACGCAGGCGCATGGGGCGCAGACCGAGGCGGCGGATCTCCTCGAGGGCGAAGGCCACGGCGGTCTCATAGCTGCTGCGTGCATAGTGGGGGTAGAGCGGGACGATGACGATCTCTTCGATGTCGGGGAGGGCAGCCAAGGCCTCCAAGGCTTCGCCCGTACCGGGGTGGCCGTAGCGCATCCCTACCGCCACGGGCTCACGGCGTAGCTCGGCGAGCTGCTGGGCTATCGAGGCGGAGTGGGAGATGAGGGGGAAGTTCTGCGCGTCGGCATCCCATATCGTGCGGTAGTGCGCGGCGGACTTCGGCGCACGACGGGGCACGACGAGGTGATGGACGAGGAAGTAGCGCAGCGGGTAGCTGATCCCGATGATGCGACGGTCCATGAGGAAGGTGCGCAGGTAGTCGCGCACGTCAGGGACGGACGGGGAGTCGGGGGAACCTAAGTTCAGGAGGAGCGTGGCGCGCCCAGCGGGGAACTCCGCCCCGAAGAGGCAGGGGCGTGTCGTCCTCATCTCTTGGGGGCTGAGGGGAAAGACGTACTAAGCTTCATCGCCTTCGGCCAGGGTGTAGTCCTGGAAGAGGAAGTCATTGTAGGGGAAGCGCTGCACGTGGATCTCACGGGCGCGGTCGTAGAGGAGCTGCTTCAGTTCTTCGATCCCCTCGCCTGTGCGAGCGGAGATGAAGCAACAACCCTGCTCACCGAGCTTCGCCATCCACGTCTGCTGCAGCTCTTCGCGGCTGATATTGCGACGGGTGCGCTCGCCGAGGTCGTCAGCATCACGCTCCTCGAAGGTGAAGGCGTCGATCTTATTGAAGACGAGGATCGTCGGCTGATCGATGCCAGCGTTGATCTCACGCAGCGTCGAGGAGACGACCTCGATATGCTCCTCGAAGTTGGGGTGGGCGATGTCCACCACGTGTAGGAGGAGGTCCGCCTCACGCACTTCGTCGAGCGTGCTCTTGAAGGACTCGATGAGCTCCGTGGGGAGCTTGCGGATGAAGCCCACGGTGTCGGAGAGGAGGAAGGGGAGGTTGTGGACGATGACCTTGCGGACGGTCGTGTCGAGCGTAGCGAAGAGCTTATTCTCAGCGAAGACCTCGCTCTTCGACAGCACGTTCATCAGCGTGGACTTCCCTACGTTGGTATAGCCGACGAGAGCGACGCGGACGAGCTTGCCGCGGTTCTTGCGCTGCATCGACATCTGGCGGTCGATGACCTTCAGCTCGGCCTTGAGGTGGGCGATACGGTCCTGGATGATACGGCGGTCGGTCTCGAGCTGCGTCTCCCCAGGGCCACGCATCCCCACACCCCCACGCTGGCGCTCCAGGTGCGTCCAGAGGCGGGTCAGTCGGGGGAGCATATAGCGATACTGAGCCAGCTCGACCTGCGTCTTAGCGTAGGCCGTGGTAGCTCGGGAGGCGAAGATATCGAGGATGAGGCTCGTGCGGTCAAGGATCTTGACCTTCAGAGCCTGCTCAATGTTGCGAAGCTGTTTGGGGCTGAGCTCGTCGTCGAAGATCACGATGCCGATCTCATTCTCCTCGACGAAGAGGCGGATTTCCTCCAGCTTACCCTTACCGACGAAGGTGACGGAGTGGGGCTGGTCGAGGCGCTGGGTGAAGCGACGTACGGCTCGCACACCAGCCGTGGAGGAGAGGAAGTCCAGCTCGTCGAGATATTCGCGGGCCTGCTCCTCGTTTTGGTTCTTAGTGATGAGCCCGACGAGGACCGCTTCCTCGCTCTTGGCTTCAGTGATGATAAACTCTCTCATACTCTACAAAAATACGATAATATATAAGGAGTTCGCCCAGCGTCACATCGCCGTGTCCGAAAGCTCGGTGCTGGGCGCTCTGCGACCGCTCGCTCTTCACTCCCTGCTCTATGCGGGTGACACCTCGCGAAGTGTGTGCGCCACCCTCCACACGAAAGATTCTTCTCCAGCGCAAGAAAAAGGGTTGTCTGAGCCGAGAAAAGCTTGTCAAATCATTGGAAATAGTTTGATCCACGTACCTGGTCTTATCATCTACGTACGTGGATGATAGGACTGTCGTGTGTAGACCTTAGATCCACGTACGTAGACAAAGAAATAGCTCGCTTGTTTCGACAGAGTAGCACTACGGATCGGGAGCTTTTGTGCTGGTTCTCTGAGAGAGCTCTTGTAGTGAAACGGACAGCGCCCGCACCGAGCCATTGACTCGGTGCGGGCGCTGTGATAGGGTGGAGTGGGCGACGTTTACTTCTTCGACTTGAGGTGAGCGGTGAAGCGCTTAGCGTTGTCCGTGGGGTTGAAGGTCATCGTGCCAGCCTGGATATCGACGGCAGCGTCGGTCTCGAGGCGGTTGATGATGGTCTCGACCTCGGTGTCCTTGATGCTACGCGCTACGTCGGAGGAGTAGCTGGGGCGGCTGAGGTGGACGACACCATTGCGGTAGACGTAGCTGGTAGACATCGTAGCAGAGAGCTCGCGCTTCTTGGTCTGAGAGCCCCCATCCTGGATATTCTGGGTGAACTTACCATAGCCGACCTCGATGGAGGCCTGACCCTTGCGGATGAAGGAGATGGAGACGTCGATCGTCGTCGTGGTGCCACCCGAGGTGGTCGTGAGGTTGGGGATGGTCCAGACCGTGCTGGTGAGGGCATCCGTTTCGGGCTCTGAGGAGCAAGCCGAGAGGCCGAGAATCGCCCCGAAGGCGAGGAGTAAAAGAGTGGTGAATCGCTTCATCTGTGGTTTGCTATTATATATTGTCTGTGGTCACAAAGATAGGGCGCAGCAAGCGAACGCCCGATGGACTACTCTTCTAACGCTTGATTATAAGGGAATTGCATATAGTGGGCGATAGTGTGAATTGTAAAAAAGAAGAGCGCGTGATCAGCACGAGTACCACGATAGAGAAAATCGGTTAACTTTGCATCGTCCCTATATACGCTAACTCGCTTAATAGTATAGTTAAATTATGAATCTCAAGTACTCGCTGCTGGTCTTAGCAGGGATCTCTTCCCTGGCCGCACAGGCTCAGACCTCGCAGCCCACAACGATCGAAGCTCCCGCTCACCGTGTAGCTTTCGCTCACGAGCCCGGAGCTAACTACTTCATCTCGCTCGCCGGTGGTGTAGGCGCCATGTTCCTCGAAGGAAACAACACGCCCAAGTTCACCGACCGTCTCTCTTGGACGGCAGCCCTCTCTCTCGGTAAGTGGCACAACCCTTACTACGCTACCCGTCTGAAGGTCGTCGGTGGTGAAGCTTACACCTACAGCAAGCTCAACTCTGCGCTTCGCAACGACAACTACTTCGTCGGTGGTCACTACGACTTCATGTTCGATGTAGTGAACTTCTTCTCTACCTACAACCCCAACCGCGTATTCCACATCATTCCTTACGTAGGGGTAGGCTATGAGTACAAGTTCAACCACACGGTAGCAGGTCTGCCCAACACGCACGCTGCTACGGCTAACGGTGGTCTCCAGCTGTCCTTCCACGTCGCTCCCCGCGTCAACATCTTCGTCGAGGGTGAAGCTACGTACAACGGCTTCCACATCCGTAAGTCTTACGCTCCTGACTTCTCCAACGCATTCCGCGTATCTGCTATCGCAGGTCTGACCTTCAACGTTGGTCGTCAGGGCTTCGCTCCTGTTGAGCCCCTCGATCAGGCTTACATCGATGGTCTGCAGTCTCAGATCAACGCCCTGCGTGCTGAGAACGCTGAGCTCGCTAAGCGCCCCGAGCACTGCCCCGATGTAGAGGCTGTAGCTCCCGCTGCTAATGATCGCTTCGTAGCTGATAAGTCTATCCTCTTCGCACAGGGTAAGTCTGCTGTCAGCAACGACCAGCTCATCACCGTCTTCGACGCTGCTGAATTCGTCAACAAGGGCGAAGGTGAACTCGTCGTCACGGGTTATGTAGCTAAGAACGAAAGCCGCTTCGCAGGCCTCGCCGAAAAGCGTGCTAAGGCTGTCGCTACCCTCCTGACGGAGAAGTACGGCGTATCAGCTGATAAGATCACCGTCGAATGGAAGGAAGCTGGTGAAGCTCCTTATAGCGCTGACCAGCAGGGCTGGAACCGCGTTGTGATCATTCGCTCTAAGTAATCACCTCTAGTCAAGACATTCAATTCTAATGAAGACGAAAATAATGACGCTTGCACTCTGCGCTCTTGCAGCCACGAGTGCCCTGCAGGCTCAGGAGCCCGCTCAGCAGCCTTCTCACAAGACTGCCTTCGTCAAGGATGGTGCGGCACACTGGTTCCTCGAACTCGGGGACGCTGCTACCCTCAGCCTCGGCGGTTCTTGGTGTCAAGGATAACAGCCACCGCTTCGGTCCTCAGGCTGACGCTGGTCTTCAGCTGAAGTTCCGCCTCGCTCGCTTCGTAGACTTCAACCTCGAAGGTAAGGTCACGGCTACCGACCTGCGTCTCCCCTCTGCGGGTGAAGCTCGTGTAGCTGGTACGGCAAGCGAAAACTTCAGCAACGCCAGCTTCATCGCTCAGGCTGGTGCTTCGCTCACCTTCCACCTCGGTCGCAAGGAATTCGAAGCTATCACGCCTAACGATCCCGCTCTCATCGCTGACCTCAACGGCCAGATCAACGCTCTCCGTGCTGAGAACGCTGAGCTCGCTAAGCGCCCTGTCAACTGCCCTGACGTAGCTGTCCCCGTAGCTGATTCTAAGGTCATCGGTAACGTGATCTACTTCCGTATCAACAGCGCTGTCGTCGACAAGAACCAGATGGTCAACGTCTACAACATCGCCGAATACGCTAAGAGCAACACCGAGACGATCACGCTCGTTGGTTATGCTGACCGCCAGACTGGTAACCCTGCTTACAACCTCGCTCTCTCTAAGCGTCGTGCAGAAGCTGTCGCTGACATCCTCGTCAAGAAGTACGGCATCTCTCGCGATCGTCTGAAGATCGACTGGAAGGGTGATACGGTACAGCCTTACAACGAAAACGTTTGGAACCGTATCGTCCTCATGAGCGCTGAGTAATCCTCGCTCATAGCTCCCTAAGGTGAGCCCTGTCGCTCACCGCCCAACGCCCGCCCTCGGCTGACCACAGCGTCACCGAGGGCGGGCTCTTTTATGTCGATCTGTGGGGGAGTGCCCCTCTGGGGTGGGGAAGCCGGCAGTGCCTTCTTCGCTGCCTGCTTGCTTAGTTGGGGGCAATGTCTTATCTTTGCACCGCATTCTCCGCCCCTGCTGGGGTGGGCGAGTGATTAGGCTGTCTCGTGGTGTAATGGTAGCACAACAGGTTTTGGTTCTGTTTGTCAAGGTTCGAATCCTTGCGAGACAACAAGCCTCTTGGTAGTGTGATGAGAAATATGTATCTTTGCACCATCAAAAGGCAAACGGCCAAGTACGGTGTGGTAGTTCAGCTGGTTAGAATACCTGCCTGTCACGCAGGGGGTCGCGGGTTCGAGTCCCGTCCATACCGCCAGAAGGAGCTGTGTCCCCTTCTCCACGAGGAGGAGTGAGCACAGCTTCTCTTCCGAAAAGCCAAGCTCGGGATGTAGCGCAGTCCGGTTAGCGCACCTGCTTTGGGAGCAGGGGGTCCCAGGTTCGAATCCTGGTATCCCGACACAAGTAAGGAGGTCTGATGTAGAGCACTACGTCAGACCTCCTTCGTTTATATCATCTCCAGAGAGGGTGGGCTTCAGCACCGATGTCGTACCTTTACGCTGCGAGGCCGTCGCCTCCATCCCTCTCTCCAATAGACTAATGAAGCAAGAATCACGTATGATCGCCAAGACACTGCAGGCCCTGGAGCCCGTCTTGGCACAAGAACTCGAGGCCCTCGGGGCTACCGATATCGAGCAGGGGCGCCGTATGGTCTCCTTCACAGGGGACAAGAAGGTGCTCTACCGTGCGAACTATCGTCTGCGCACGGCCCTGCGTATCCTCCTGCCTATCGCCTCCTTCCGCGCCAATGACCCCGATGAGCTCTATCGTCAGCTCAAGCGTCTGGACTGGAGCGAGTGGATGCAGGCTGGTGACACCTTTGCCTTCGACACCGTCGTCTACTCAGAGACCTTCACCCACAGCAAGTACGTCGGCTACCGCGCTAAGGATGCCCTCGTCGACTTCTTCACCGAGCGTGGGGAGAAGCGCCCCATGGTGCGTCTGGACAATCCCGACCGCCTCTTCCATATCCATATCTCGCACGACGAGGTGACGCTGGCACTCGATAGCTCGGGTGAGAGCCTGCACAAGCGTGGCTGGAGAGCAGCACAGACAGAGGCTCCGCTGAGCGAAGTCCTCGCCGCTGGTATCCTACTTCTGGCTGGCTGGCAGGGTGAGACGGACTTCATCGATCCCATGTGTGGCTCGGGGACGCTCCTCATTGAGGCGGCTCTCATCGCCCGTGGTATCGCCCCTGGCTCCTTCCGTAAGAGCTTCGCCTTTCAGCGCTGGGCGGACTATGATCCCGCCCTCTTCGCTGATGTAGAGGCCGAGTGCCGCATGATCGGCGAGCGCCTCAAGCATAACTATGCTGGCTCGACGGCTTGGATCTTGGCCTACAAGCTCGAGCACTTCGATAAGATCGGTCTGCGCCACAGTGACCGCATCAAGATGCTCAACGGCTCGCTGGAGTGTGAGCTGCGTGCCTACACCCTCTTCGCTGGTAAGCGTGAGGACTTCAAGCGTGCTGGTGGTGAAGGCGAAGAGGAGCGTGCTCCTCGTGCTCCCCGCCCCGAGCGTGAGCGTGGCCCTCGCTCCGAGAAGCCCCGTCGCTTTGACCGTCCCCGCCGTGAAGATCGCCGCGAAGGAGGCCGTCGTGAGGGCGATCGTCCGAGCTTCTCAGACCGTCCCCGTCGTGAAGATCGCCGCGAAGGAGGTCGTCGTGAGGGCGATCGTCCGAGCTTCTCAGACCGCCCCCGTCGCGAAGATCGCCGTGAAGGTGGCCGTCGTGATGGTGATCGTCCGAGCTTCTCTGACCGTCCCCGTCGTGAAGATCGCCGCGAAGGTGGCCGTCGTGATGGTGATCGTCCGAGCTTCTCTGACCGTCCCCGTCGTGAAGATCGCCGTGAAGGTGGCCGTCGTGAGGGTGATCGTCCGAGCTTCTCAGATCGTCCCCGTCGTGAAGATCGCCGCGAAGGTGGCCGTCCCGCGAAAAAAAATGAAGGGGGATTGTGGCCTAATGATCGCTTCCGCTACCGCGATGAAGAGGGATGTGAACGTATTAGGAATAAGCGCTCTAAGCATATCCAGACCTTCTCTGGAGGTGGCGATGAGTAGCCACTGATAGCGGAGTTTGCCTCCGCCACTTGGGCCTGGCATTTGGTA
>QWCO01001351.1_pt1 | contig 11399 bp, 7 predicted proteins | sample 1972611 | NCBI WGS metagenome assembly QWCO01 (sample SAMN09866706, study PRJNA288562) | Human oral metagenome isolate term1_saliva, whole genome shotgun sequencing... | reverse complement strand
TCTGAGATTAACCCATCGGTTACGGATGCTATTCTTACTACTTCCAATCATCTCTCTGAGGTAGATGCTATTGTGCAGGAGTCACTTAAAACAGCTTTGGGAAAGGCTGTTAGCTTTATTAATTCTGCAACTCAAGTTAGTTCAAAAAGTTTAAGTAGCGAACCATTTCAGCTCGACTTGTCTGTTGTTCGTGCGTTTCCTTCTCCTTCTTATCTCCTCTTTTATATACTAAAACCACTCGGTTTTTCATCAACTCAGATTGCAGAGATGGTTTCACATCTTGATGGACAGACGGGGCAGCTGTGGTATTCTCCATCGCATGAACTTACACACGATCGTGGTGTCTTCATGGTTTTACCTCGTGAGGAAGCTGAACCACGTCAGCTTGTTATCCCCGAAACAGGGCGTTATGTCTATGATAAGCAACTGTCTCTTCGACTGACTGAACGAGTATTGACACCTTCTTCAAACGTTTCATTCTCAAAGGTTCCTACTGTTGTTGACCTTGATGCATCCTCTATCCGATTTCCTTTGACCTTAAGACGTGTTGCAGAAGGCGATCGATTTACTCCTCTTGGCATGCGTGGTACTCAACTAATAAGTGATTTTCTCACCAATCTCAAACGTAACCGCTTTGAAAAACGTAACCAGTTGGTCCTCCTTGATGCTACAGGTACTATCCTTTGGGTCCTCGGTCTTCGTATCAATGACCGTTTGGTAGCAGATAGCTACAGACGTTCTGCCTCCTTTACTTTGTTCTTATTAGTTTCAAACTTTCTACTTCCGAAATTGTAATGTACACGGAAGATAACTTGACGGCTTTCGCTGTGCCCCCAAATATCTAATTCTAACGCTCCCTTACGTCCATAGCTATCCCAACGCTCAGTGTGAAGTAGGTCGGTAATCATTAAAGATAGGGAGAGTCTGTCTCGGAGTAATTGTTTACTCAGTCCGATATCTATACTTCCACTTGGTTTGAAAACCTCATAACTTCTGCCTTGTCGTTTACTTGCGTATCTTGCTGACAGTTCCATACGAACTTTTGCAGGTAGTTGTATGTCGTTTGAAAGTGAAAGATTGCATGAGGGGCGCCGGTAGTCTTCTCTATAAGATTCATAATCAAGATGGTTGATAAAGTAGTAAGCACCGATGTTTGCACTTACATCCCACCACGAGGTGAGACGTTTGTTATAGATAAGGTCAAGTGCCAGCTGTTTCTGTTTACCAATATTCTTGGTTGTCATGACTATGCAGTCTTTCTTGTATGCATCGGGAAGTTGCGTAAAATAATTGTTTAGCTGATTGTAAGAGAGCATTACACTAAGATTATTCTTTGTGTAATCTAAAGATATCCTGTGATTTATTTGTGGCTGAATAAATGGATTCCCTTTCCAATAGGTTAGTTCATCTAACAGATATTCAATGGGGTTAAGGTCTTCGTATCTTGCTTTGTCTTGCCGTTTACTGTAGGCAAGTGTGAGCTTTGCTTTGTTGTTAAGATCATAACAGATAGAAAGATTAGGAAAGAGTCTTGTGTGATTGTTCTTATTCTCCTCCATCAGTTTTCCGTCTTGATAGGATTTTAAAGTCCCGATAGTCTGCATATATTCAATCCGCATACCTGCAGTTGCCTGTATATGTTTCCACTTCTGGGCATATTGTATATAGCCTTCAAGGTTTGACTCTTGGTAGGTAAACCTGTTAGACCTTGTGTTGTCAAGCACACCTTTAGCATAGAAGCCAAAGCGATTGTTACTTTCTACCTTGGCAGCTTTAATACCTGTAAGGAGCTCTCCGTCATGGCTATTCTTCAGTTTATAGTCAATAGCAGATGATATGATGTTTATATTCTTCTTGGATTTAGCTGGATAGTTGTCTTCCCTTAGTAATGTTCCATTTGGAGAGTAAAACGTATTAGGCTGATTGTTATTACTTGCAACATCAACGTGAATCCAGTCTGCATTTGCAGTGATGGTCTGCTGTTCTGTAATATTGAACTGATAGCCTATGCCTGTCGTATATTTTGTATTCTCTTGCTTGGTATAATCATTCCTTGCTTTAAGTATTTCATGAAGCGTGTCTCTACCTTTATATATCCAAGTAGTTGTTGCTGTCACTCCGGGACCTGTTAAGGCATCAACTGATGCATTTAGCATAAGTTTGTGTTTCTTGTTAGGTTGGAATACAAAAGCCAGTCCCCCTGCGTAAGTGTTACGCTTGTCTGTATCATTGGTCTCTGAGAAGTTTCGGTCTCCTTCTTGCATTCTATCAGTACCATACTCCATGTCATAGTGTCCAATGTTATGACTATAGTTGATGCCCAGCTGCCATGTCTGTTTGTTATAAGTCATACTAAAATCAGAACTTTGGCGTATGTGATTCCAAAAAGACATACCATGAGAGGTCGAAATGTAAAGTCCTCGTTCGTTGTTGTCTTTTAGTTTTATGTCAATAATACCACTTGCCCCTTCTGAATCATAACTTGCATCAGGGTTGGTTGAAGTAGTTATGCTTGCAATGTTAGAAGATGGAATAGTACGCAGATAGGCTGTAAGCGTTTCACCTTGAAGTCGTATGCGTTTTCCGTTCACGTAAACGGCGGCATTACCAAGGGCAGAAAGCGATAGATTTCCTTTATTATCAAGCCTTACACTTGGGGTGTGGCGCAGAACATCTAAAGAGTTGCCAAGGTTAGCAAGATAGGATTCTGCAACAGAAATGCTTATCTTCCCACTTTCCATTTTAATGAGTGAGTGTTGTTTGCGAGCTGTGACAATAACGTCTTTTAGCTCTGTACCGTCAGGATATAAATAGATGTTATAAATGGAATGGTTATTTGGAATGGAGAAAAGAATAGTAGTATCACGGCTTCCGATAGCTCCGCAGTATAGTTGATAACTACCATCAATAAGGGTGTAATTAAACTTTCCGTCCGTCTCAGTTAGTCCATTGGCAATTACTTTTCCTGTCTTCTGATCAGAAATGATAATTGTTGCTGCATCAATAGGTTCCTTAGTTTGTTGTTGGATACTAAAGGTTACGGTCTGTTGAGCCATAAGATTAGATGGGTTCAGTAACAATAGAGTTATAACTAAGATGATGTGTGTTGCGAAAGGTCTTGTTTGTAATCTTTGAATTGTCATGAGGTTTGTTATATTTATAGCTATTTTTATAGTATACTAAGCACTCAACACGCTTGGTGTTTACCATCAACACCACTCGTGCTGGGCATCAACACATCGGTAAAATATGAGAAGTTAGGTTATTATTATCATTATAATATTGTAATACATGAAAGATTAACTTATGTGAGAGATGTTTACTGGATAGCATATTAATTTATTTTTGTTTATAGGCAATAGGTTTAATGATTCTACAAAGATAATAAAATAATATTTTCCTTAGGTTTTTTTGTATAAAGAATAAACGTTTTGTTTTCAGCTAATGCTTTTTATTGATTTATAGAAAGACTTACTTACTTTTGTTTTGTGGATCTAAACAAATGTTTTATTAGCTCTTTTACTTTCTTGTATATCTTTTGGAGTAATCAAAACTGTATGTTTAAAGATTATACTTGATAATTATTAAATTAAAAAGTAATATTTAGTTAATGAAAATCAATTATGAGTTATTTCTTAACTTTTAGATGTTAATTGTTTAAGGAAATCCTATCTTTGCATTCGAAAAATAAATATATGGTGCTGTGAGTGGAGTTTTTCCATGACCAGTATGAATATAAACAGAGAGTAATGAAGAAGAAAACAATTTGGACAATAGCCATAATCATGGGACTTTCGTTCCTTGGTTTGCTTCTGCTCCAGCTCAACTATATTGAAGAGATGGCTGAGATGAAGAAGGAACAGTTTGACGAATCTGTCAACCGTGCCCTCTATCAAGCTTCTCGAAATATGGAGTTGAATGAGACTCTTCGTTATTTGGAGGATGATGTAAACAAGAAGGAACGCTCACAAGACGATGAGCAGAACACTGATAAAGATACATCTACTGCTGCACATCAGGCTCCGTCGACAGATAATCAGGGTGATGTCTACACCTCTTTTGAAGCAAAACTAAAGCAATCGAAGCCTTCTTTAGTTCCGAAAGGTTCTATTTTACGGAGTGATAGTAGTTCTTTGTCTGCTACAAAACGTAATATGCAAGAGATTGTTCGTAATCGTTATGTCTATCAGAAAGCTATGTTAGAGGAGGTTATCTATAATATTCTCTATTCTGCTTCAGACAAGCCTTTACGCAATAGAATAAACTTTAAGCTCTTAGATCAAGACTTAAAGGCGGAGATGATGAACAATGGAATCAATATTCCTTATCATTTCACGGTGACGACACAAGACGGTCGAGAGGTTTATAAATGTCCTGATTATGTAAGTGATGGTGAGGAGAATACTTATTCTCAGGTGTTGTTCCGTAACGACCCTGTAAACAGAATGGGTGTTGTAAAGGTTCATTTCCCACAGATGAACAACTACATCTTCTCCAGTGTACGGTTTATGATTCCGTCAATCATCTTTACTTTCGTACTATTGGTTACCTTTATCTTCACAATTGTAACCATCTTCCGACAGAAACGGTACAGTGAGATAAAGAATGACTTTATCAATAACATGACACATGAGCTTAAGACGCCTATCGCAAGTATCTCTTTGGCAGCTCAGATGATGAACGATAAGACGTTGACAAAGAGTCCGAAGATGATAGAACACTTAGGAGGTGTTATCAATGATGAGTCAAAACGTTTGCGTTTCCTTGTGGAGAAGGTACTACAGATGAGTATGTACGACCGCAAGAAGGCTGTTCTAAAGAAGAAATACACCGACCTTAACGAGATGGTTGAGACGATTGCTCACTCCTTTAGTTTACGTGTTGAGCATACTGGTGGTAAGGTGTATACAGAGATAGAAGCGGTTGATTCGCTAATGTATGTTGATGAAATGCATTTCCAGAATGTCATTTTTAACCTCTTGGATAATGCAGTAAAATATGCGAAACCCGACCAACCATTAGATGTCTATTTGAAGACTTGGAATACGAATGAGAATCTCTATCTCTCTGTTCGTGATACTGGTCAAGGAATAAAGAAGGAGAACTTAAAGAAGATCTTTGATAAGTTCTATCGTGTTCACACTGGAAATCTCCACGATGTCAAAGGCTTTGGATTAGGCTTGGCATATGTAAAGAAGATGGTTGACTTACATGAAGGTGAGATTAAGGTGCTGAGCGAATATGGTAAAGGAACAAAATTCGTCATTAAACTCCCCGTTATTCGCGATGAGGAGGATGAAGAATAAAAGATAATTAAGAGTATAAACAATTTAATACGTATAAGTTATGGATGATAAATTGAAAATTCTGTTGTGTGAAGACGATGAGAATCTCGGAACACTGTTGAGTGAATATCTGCAGGCAAAAGGCTTTCAGGCTGACCTCTGCCCTGATGGTGAGGTTGGTTACAGAGCCTTCTTGAAGAGCAAGTATGATATCTGTGTGCTTGATGTTATGATGCCAAAGAAGGATGGTTTTACCCTTGCACAGGAAATTCGTCAGGCAAATGCAGAAGTTCCTATCATCTTCCTTACTGCAAAGCAGTTGAAAGAGGATATCTTGGAAGGTTTCAAGATTGGTGCTGATGATTATATCACTAAGCCATTCTCTATGGAGGAACTCGTATTCCGTATTGAGGCTATCCTCCGTCGTGTAAGAGGAAAGAAGACTAAGGAGTCAACAATGTACACCATTGGTCGCTTTACTTTCGATACACAGAAGCAGTTGCTTACACTGGATAACAATCCAGAGAAGGCTACTAAGCTTACGACAAAGGAGAATGAGTTGCTCGCTTTGCTTTGCGCACACTCTAACGAGATTCTTCAGCGTGACTATGCTTTGAAGACTATTTGGATTGATGATAACTACTTCAATGCTCGCTCAATGGACGTTTACATCACTAAGTTGCGTAAGCATTTGAAACCAGACCCACAGATTGAGATTATTAATATCCATGGTAAGGGTTATAAACTCATCGTTCCAGACGAGCAGTAAAAACTTTATTCTGTAAGTTTCTCTTTACAGAACCACTAAATATTAACGCTATTCTTTCCTCTTTTAAGGGGAATGAATAGCGTTTTTTCTTGTTCAATATGGAAGTGGAAGGATAAGGATTTTGTATAAAGTAAAGATGAAAACCTCGTTAGTATATCATAAATTATAGTAATCCTTATTATGTGTTAGTACTCCGCACCAATGGTGTTAAGCCTTCGCACTATATGTGTTAAGCCTCCGCACATGATGTGCGCAGTATTCGGACAGCATATAAAAATCATCAATACTGGGATTGGAAACGTGCTGGAAGAGGATTGCTTATACTTAATTCAGAGAGAAAAGTTTTTGTGTTTGATAGGAGAAGAAAAACTTTTCTCATGCACGCATAAATATATATGCCCTTTTCTTACCATTGTTATGGTAATTTTTATTACTTTTGTACCGATTAATTTTTGATATCAGAAGAAATCATATTATGATACACATATTCGATTTCCTGGTTATCGGCAGCGGTATAGCAGGAATGAGTTATGCACTGAGTGTGGCAAATAGTGGTAAGGGAAAGGTTGCCCTTGTTTGCAAAACTTCTTTGGACGAAGCCAATACGGCTAAAGCACAAGGAGGAATAGCAGCAGTAACGAACCTTGCCATTGACAATTTTGAAAAGCATATCAACGATACTATGGTCGCTGGTGATTATATTTCTGACCCTTTAGCTGTAAGACAAGTTGTGTGTAATGCGCCAGAAGCTATCAAAGCACTTGTCAATTGGGGTGTAAATTTTGATAAGCATAAAGACGGTACATACGACCTACATCGTGAAGGAGGGCACAGCGACTTTCGTATTCTCCATCATGCTGATGATACAGGTTTTGAGATACAGCGTGGATTGATGAATGCGGTGAGAGCTAACCCAAATATTACAGTCTTCGAAAATCACTATGCTGTTGAGATTATCACGCAACACCACTTGGGTATAAAGGTGACACGCAGAACCCCAGATATAGAATGTTATGGTGCGTATATCCTCAATCCTGAAACGAAAAAGGTAGATACCTTCTTAAGTAAAGTAACACTCATGGCTACAGGTGGAGTGGGGGCAGTCTACGCAATGACATCTAATCCTGAGATAGCTACTGGCGATGGTATTGCAATGGTTTATCGAGCAAAGGGAACGGTAAAGGATATGGAGTTCGTACAGTTCCATCCGACGGTTCTTTATAATCCTTCTGAGACGCATCCAGCATTTCTGATTACTGAGGCTATGCGTGGCTATGGTGGGGTGTTGCGACTTCCGAATGGTCAAGAGTTCATGCAGAAGTATGATAAACGTCTTTCTCTTGCTCCACGTGATATTGTTGCTCGAGCTATTGATCATGAAATGAAGATTCACGGACTAAATCATGTTTGTCTTGATGTAACACATAAAGATGCTGAAGAAACGAAGCATCATTTTCCACATATTTATGAGAAATGTTTGAGCATTGGGATTGATATAACAAAAGAATATATCCCTGTTTGTCCAAGTGCTCACTATATCTGTGGGGGTATAAAGGTCGATTTGAATGCAGAAAGTTCTATTCATAGACTCTATGCCGTTGGTGAATGTTCATGTACGGGATTGCATGGCGGAAACCGACTTGCCAGCAACTCGCTGATAGAAGCAGTCGTCTATGCTAAGTCAGCTGCAGAACATACACTACGGATGATAGACAACTATGACTTTAACACAAATATTCCTGAGTGGAACGATGAAGGCACAATGACCAATGAAGAGCATGTTTTAATCACACAGAGTATTAAGGAAGTTGGCGAAATCATGAGCAACTATGTCGGTATTGTTCGAAGTGATTTACGTTTGAAGCGTGCTTGGGCAAGACTCGACTTATTGTATGAAGAGACAGAAAGCCTCTTTAAGCGTGTGACGGCAACGAAGGATATATGCGAACTCCGTAATATGATAAATGTCGGTTATCTGATAACACGACAAGCCATAGAGCGAAAGGAAAGTCGAGGATTGCACTACACGGTAGATTATCCGAAACATGCATATGACGAGAAGTAGTAAAAGAGTATAGATAGATGATGAGAGAAGCACAATAACCATTGTACTCTCAGTTTATAATATAAAATAACATGATAGATAAAAAATGGCTGGAACAGGGATTTATAGATGAACCTATTCCTGAAGGGACTGATGTAAAGGCTGAAATACGCAGGATGTGTAAAGAGAAGAATGCACTTATCATGGCACATTATTATACAGAAGGCGTAATTCAGGAGTTGGCAGATTTCGTAGGAGATAGTTTGGCTTTGGCACAAAAGGCTGCTACTACAGATGCCGATATCATTGTTATGTGCGGTGTACATTTCATGGGTGAGACAAATAAAATCTTATGTCCAGAGAAGACAATACTCGTCCCTGACCTTAACGCCTCTTGTTCGTTGGCAGAGAGTTGTCCAGCCGATGAGTTTGAGAAGTTTGTAAAAGCACACCCTAATCATACCGTGGTAAGCTATGTCAATACAACTGCAGCAACCAAAGCTGTGACAGATGTTGTGGTTACGAGCAGTAATGCAAAGCAGATAGTTGAGTCTTTACCAAAGGATACTCCTATCATTTTTGGACCAGATAGGAACTTAGGACATTATATCAGCGAGCAAACAGGACGTGAGATGTTGCTTTGGGATGGTGCATGTGAAGTTCATGATAGATTCTCTGTAGAGAAGATTCAGCAGTTAAAACGCGAACATCCTGCAGCAAAAGTACTGGCTCATCCTGAGTGTCCACCTACTGTACTCTGCTTAGCTGATAAGGTTGGAAGTACATCTGCCTTATTGAAGTATAGTGTTGAGAATGATGCTCAGGAGTTTATAGTGGTGACGGAGAGTGGTATTCTTGTTGAAATGCAGCGATTGGCTCCACAAAAGACCTTTATTCCTGCTCCTCCTAATGATAGCGATAGCCCTTGTAATGAGTGTGAGTATATGAAATATATTACTTTGAGGAAGCTGTATAATTGCTTGAATTATGAGTGGCCTGCTATTGAGGTTGAGCCAGAAATGGCAAAGAAGGCTGTCAAATCAATTCATAGAATGTTGGATATCTCAAACAGATTAGGTTTATAATTAAATATATTATTATGTTGTCAGTAGAAGAACTAAACGATAAACTTATCGAACTCGCTTTCAGTGAGGATATAGGTGATGGTGACCATACAACGCTTTGCTGTATCCCTGCTGATGCTATGGGTGAAAGTAGATTACTGATTAAGGAAGAGGGAGTCTTGGCAGGAGTTAATGTTGCTAAAAGGGTGTTCCATCTTTTTGACCCTGAACTACAGGTAGAAGTCTATGTAGAAGACGGTGCTCATGTGAAGCCTGGTGATATTGTTATGAGTGTGAAGGGCAGAACGCAGAGCCTTTTGCAGGCAGAACGCCTTATGCTTAACATCTTACAGCGTATGAGTGGTATTGCAACGATGACCAACAAGTATCAGCAAGCACTCATAGATGCTGGTACAAAGACACGCGTTTTAGACACACGTAAGACAACACCGGGTATGAGAATGCTGGAAAAAGAGGCTGTGAAGATTGGTGGTGGTATGAACCATCGCATTGGTCTCTTTGATATGATTCTTTTGAAAGATAATCATGTTGATTTCTGTGGTGGTGTACATAATGCGATCTCTATGGCAAAGCAGTATGCGCAAGCAGGTGTTGATTTTATTTCCTTTGGTGCACTAACACATAGTGTTAAAGGACTTGATATGAGCTTCAAGGCTGTGGTTCCAAAAGACTAATTCTTAGTTAAATACCAATACCTCTGATTTCTTTTCATGAAGAAAAAGATTTTTCTTCATGAAAAGAAATCTTTTTGTTCGCGTAAATAATTCTTTCTTTTCGTGAAAATAATTCGATAGATAAGGATTATTACCGTTTTACCGTTGGTAGTTTGTGTTTTTACACAGAGTTCTTTTTAAATGTAAAGAGGGTGTGATGAATAGAAAAGAACCATAGATGTAAATCTTATTTTTAAAGAGTTTAATCCTTGTTTTGTATATTCTTGGTTCTGATTTATTTGTTTTTTGTTGATTTTTATTTATCTTTGCACTGTAAAGAACTAAACAACTTATTGATAAAGAGTAGTCTACAGAAACCTATTTCCTACTTAATGGAACATGAATAACGTTGGCTACAAACTTGATTGATAAAACGTATAACTTAATAACTATGACCAAAAAGCTTATTGTATTATTCCTAATGTTGTTGTTGCCTGTAATGATATGGGCGCAGAATTCCGTTACATTCGATTTCTCAAGTTCTTCTCAAGAAGTGCAAAACACTATCGAGAAGGATGATATAGTTCTAAAATTTAGTGTACGTCCAGGAAGTGATTCCAAGCCTGATGAGATTATTAGTAGAAAGTCTTCTTGTTTGTTATTTTCAGGTAATGGCTTGTTAACGATAGAGGGAAAAAACTGTGAAATTACTTCAATTGTCTTTTTTGTTTCTGATCAACGTCATTCTTTAAAAGAATATGATAATGAAGGAAAGATGAATGGGAAGACAATTGGTAAAAAAGAATATAAACAAGTGTGGAAAGGAGAGGCGGATAGGCTTTCGTTTGTTTCTGTAAATTCTGCTTCTATAGAGATAAAGACAATACAAATATATTATGAGAAAGCTCAACCTAAAGGCGTCTCTCTTGCAGTTTCTTCTGCAGAGAGAGCAACACTTTATTATAGTAACAAGTCCTTTATTATTCCTGAGGGGGTAGTTGCACGTACCTATAAGATTGAAGGTAATGTCCTCTCTCGAAGTCGGGAATATAAAAAAGGAGATGTTCTTCCCAAGGGTACAGCTGTTGTTTTAGAAGCAAAAGAAGGTAAGTATATCTTTGAAGAAACAAGTAAGACAGGTGAAACAGACCCTCATAATGCGTTGTGTGGCTCGGATAGTACGACTATAACGTCAGGCGGAGAGGTGTACTATGTGTTTGGAAAAGGCAGTAACGGAGTAGGCTTTTATTGGAAAGAAGCAAATGGAAAAGCCTTTACGACCGAAGCACATAAAGCCTATCTCGTTTATACGCCATCAAAGACTACAAACGCAAAGAGTTTCCTTGGCTTTGATGTAGCATTAGAAATACAAGGTCCTATGGTGAGAGAGAAGATAACTTTCGATGGTCCTATTTATAACCTTTCAGGGCAAAGAGTAGATAAAGATTATAAGGGGATTATAATCGTGAATGGTAAGAAGTATCTTAATAGATAAGCCTTCTTGTACTTGTACACAAAACCATGATAAATAATTGATTTTTAATAAGTAAACATGAAAACATA
>QWCO01001790.1_pt1 | contig 11402 bp, 10 predicted proteins | sample 1972611 | NCBI WGS metagenome assembly QWCO01 (sample SAMN09866706, study PRJNA288562) | Human oral metagenome isolate term1_saliva, whole genome shotgun sequencing... | reverse complement strand
GCCTGCTGTTATGGATGTAAACTTTACCTTGGAACGCGGTAAGGTATTGACCATTGTAGGGGAATCTGGATCCGGTAAAACTACCGTGATCCGGGCCCTTATGGGTTTATTGCCTGTAGGTGGTGAGGTCACAGATGGTACAATGCTCTTTAATGGTCAAGACCTTCGCACCCTATCTAAGTCTGAATGGAGAGCTATACGTGGTAAAGACATGGCCATGATTTTCCAAGATAGTGGTAGTGCTTTAGACCCAATAGTTCGCATTGGTAAACAGTTTAGAGAATTATTTAAATCTCATATAGAAATTACCAATGATGAATGTGATCGACGAGCAATTGAGTTATTAGAATCTGTTTCTCTTCCTAATGGAGCAGATATATTGCGCCGTTATCCTCATGAGTTATCCGGTGGTCAACGCCAACGTGTGGGTATTGCTATGGCATTAGCAATGGATCCTGCGTTATTAATTGGTGATGAACCTACATCTGCTTTAGATGTAACAACACAATCACAAGTTGTTATGCAAATGCTAGAACTTGCTAAAGAGCATAATTCGGCTATCGTAATGGTTACGCATAACCTTGGTGTAGCGGCCTATATGTCCGACTATATCATTGTTATGAAAAAGGGTCGTGTTGTTGATGCTGGCACACCGCAAGATATTTTGGAAAACCCATCTAATGAATATACGAAGCAATTAAAAGATGCTGTACCAACATTGGAAGGAGGTCGTTACATTGACTAATTACGCTGTAGAATTAAAAAATGTATGTAAACGATTCCCACTTCCTACTGGTGGTGAGCTCGAAGCGTGTAAGAGTATTAATATCACCTTAGAAAAAGGTGAGTCCCTTGGGATTGTAGGGGAATCTGGCTCTGGTAAAACGACTTTGGTTCGTATGATTATGAAGATGCTGCCTATCACAGAAGGCGAGATTTATATAGATGGTGTAGAGATTCAACATATGAACTCTGAGCAAACGAAAGAATACCGCAAGAAAATTCAGATGGTATTCCAAGATCCATCTGCAGCTTTCAATCCGCGTATGAAGGTAAGGATATTATCCTTGAACCGTTATACAATTTTGGGCTTCTTGAAAAAGGAAAAGAAGAACAAATCGCAGGTGACTATCTTGAAATGGTAGACCTACCTCGCGAATTCATGGATCGTTATCCTCATGAAATGTCTGGTGGTCAACGTCAACGTGTGGCTATTGCCCGTGCTATCGTACTTGAACCTGAAATCCTTGTTCTAGATGAGGCAACAAGCGCTCTAGACGTTTCTGTGCAGGATTCTATCGCATACCTATTAGCGCGTTTACAAAAAAAGAAAAACTTAACATATCTATTCATTGCTCATGACATTGCGTTTATTCGTACCATGTGTCATAAGGTAGTGGTTATGTATAAAGGTGCTATCGTTGAAGAGCTAGATGCATTCCATTTAGCAGATGCAAAACATCCTTATACGAAGGTTCTATTGAGCTCTATCTTTGAAATTGGTAAAGATCATAAGCCGCTTACTTTAGAAGAAGCTGGGAAAGTATAAACTTAGAAAAGAGTAAGTTCAGATTATATAAAATAGCAGTTAACCATTTTGTTAACTGCTATTTTTATATTGTCCATTATTTATTATCTATATGATTTTTTTCTTCTAGCCAAATATATCGAAAATTTTCTCAAAATAGATTGTGTTAACGCTTAATTTATAGTATAGTTGACTAAGTGTTATACCCCTATGGGTATAATTGAAATATGCTCATATGAAGTGATATACATATAGATATATAGGGAAAGGATAGGTGTGTGAATGAAAGGATTACGTAAGGCATTACTGATTGGTATGACCCTTGGTGTAACAGTACTTGGCACTGTAGGCTGTATGAATCAATTGTCCAATTCATCTAATGATGTATTAAAAGTAGGGGCCATTAGCTTTGCTGGTACCTTAGAACCAACAGAAAACTATTTTAGTTGGGCTGTTGTACGATATGGTGTTGGTGAAACACTCATAAAATTTGATGACCATATGAATGCTACACCATGGTTGGCAACATCATGGAAACAAAGTGATGATAAGATGAGCTGGACTTTCACTATCAATGATAAAGTTAAGTTCTCTAACGGTAATGCTCTTACTGCTGAGGCCGTAAAGGCGTCTTTGGAACGAACCTTCGGGAAGAGTAAACGGGCAAAAACATTCTTTAATTACACTGAAATGACGGCTAATGGTCAAGAGCTCACAATTAAGACCGATAAGCCTTATTATAATTTGCCAAACTTGTTGGGGGATCCATTATTCTTGATTATGGATGTAACGGCTGAGGCAAATGGGCGTGATATTGCGAAGGAAGGTCCTATTGGTACTGGTCCTTATGTAGTGACATCATTTACAAAAGAGCGTGCTGAGCTAGCACGGAATGATAACTACTGGGATGGCAAGCCAGGCTTCGGTAAGGTTGAAATTCCATCTATTAATGATGCCAATACACGAGCTATGGCATTGCAAGCGGGTGATGTAGATATGGCCGTTAGCATTGGGCCTGGTGAATATGGTATCTTCCAAAATGATAAGAAATTTACTATTTATGAAGAATCATCTTTACGTGATGTATTTGTTCGGATGAGCCAAAAAGGCAAGCTAAAGAATGCTAATCTTCGAGCGGCTCTCATTGCCGGAGCGGATCGTGAGTCTTATGCAAAGAACCTTATGAAGGATACCTTTATTGCCGGTAAGGCTCCATTGCCACCGTCCATTGATTATGGATTCAATCAATTGCGGGATCCTAATAAATATAATGTAGAGCGTGCTAAAGAATTACTTAAACGTGAAGGTTATATTGATACAAATGGTGATGGGATTGTAGATAAAGATGGTGAAAATCTAGTGCTTGATTTCTATGCCTATACATCTCGTCCTGAATTGCCATTATATGCAGAGGCATTACAAGCGGACTATAAGAAAATCGGTGTAGATTTACACATCAAGATTGTAGACTATGCGGTGATTGACACATTAGCACAGTCCGGCGATTACGATATGTTAATCTCTAGTGTAGTAACGGCCAATACAGGACAACCAGTATGGTTCTTGAAACAATATTGGGGAACAGGTTCTGAAACGAATGGTTCTAGATTCTCCAATCCACGTTTTGATGAGTTATTAGCTCTTGGTGAAAGCGCTAACGATCCTGTGGTACGTCGTAATGCCGTTATTAATGCAGAACAATTGATGCTTGATGACTCTGTAGCATTATTCCTTGGATATCCTAAGATTAATATTGTAGGAAATAAACATATTGATGGTATCAAAATATCTCCATCAGAATACTACATCATTACGAAAGATTTGAAGCGTAAATAATTAAAAAAAGCTAACTATAATATAGTTAGCTTTTATTTTTTTTGAATGGTATAATTATGAATAAATAGTGAAGTGATAGTTGCAAATAGTATGTTTGTTTGGAGGTTAGTATGAATAATTTTTTACTACAAATCAAGGAAGATATAGTAGATTATCAAGAGAAATATCCACATATTGAGAATTTAAAAAAAGATGAATGGGCTTTTAATTTTTGGATTTTAGATAAATTATATTCCGAAGAAGAAGATCTAATTGAAGAGAAAATCGTAGATTATAATGATAAGGGCATTGATTGCTATATTTGGCATGAAGATTTACAAGACTTATATATCATACAAAATAAGTTTTACTCTGAAGAAACACAATTATCTTCAACCTATGTAAAAGAGTTTTTACATCGTCCAATATCTTTTTTAGAAAGCGGATCTTATAGTAGGTGCAACGAACTTCAGAAGATATATAATCAAAATAAAAATAATGCGGACTTTAAAATTCATTTATGTATTTATGTCACAAATAATATTTGTAAAACAGAAAGTATTTTAGAGATAATACAAAAGTTTAATACACAAGAAAATTCTATTTGTGATGCAAAGATTTTTTCTTTAGATGATATAGAAAGTCTTTACTTTAAAGAACCATTAACAAACAAAAAAAATTTAACATTCACAATTTCTACTATTAACAAAGGTACTGCATTAAATATTAATAACGATGATTACGATATAGCACAAAATATAGATGCAAGATATGTACTAGTCCCTGTCGTACAACTTTATAACCTTTATCAGGAGGCTGCTAAAAGTAATTATCCGATTTTTGATGCAAATATTAGAGAGTATCTCGGGTCTACAGGTGCAGTTAATAAAAAAATCAAAAAAACACTTGAAGATCCTAATGATAGAATCAATTTTTTCTTCTACAATAATGGTATTACTATGATTGTTGATGATTTTACTAGATTAGAATCTGTAGCAGGTAAAAGAGAGTTCAAAGTTATAAACCCTCAGATTGTAAATGGTTGTCAGACGGTAAGTACTATAAATGAAACTTTATCAAATCGAGATCAAAATACATTGAATATTGATTTCAAAGATACATATGTGATGCTCAAGATTTTAAAAATACCTGCTAATGATACCGATTTAGAAACGTTGTATAAAAATATAGTTACTTATAATAACTCTCAAAATAGTATTAACCAAAAGACTTTTGTAGCAAATTCAGACGAATTTAAAAGATTACAGAGTGAATTTGAAAGAAAAGGGTTCTTAATTTGTATTAAACAAAGTGATAAGAATACATATACTACAAAAAAATATAAGACACCATCACAACTTATAGAACGAAATAGTAAGCTTATCGAGCTGTTTGGGATTGAAACTACAGGCAAAACAAAAGATTATTGTATTGATTTAGAAAAGTTTTTACAAGTTTTGTTAGCATATATAAGCACAACACAGGATGCTGTACAAAATAAATCTAAGTTATTAAATCCTAGTGCAAGACAATATGAAGATGTTATGAGTTTCATAAAAAATCCAGATGTTACTATTAATACACTATTAGAATTGTATTTGTTATATCTTCGAGCTGAACAAGAAAAGAAGAAAAGTGCAGATGGAAAGAATCCAATCCCTTTATATTTGATTAATTGTTTTGCAAAATATAGTTGCAAAAAAAATGTACAAAATGTTCATAGTCAATTAGAGACTAAGGATATGGTGAACAAAGTTATTGATTTATATAGAGTTATAATTAAAGCATATGCAACAGAATGGAAAATAAGTAATTCTGATAAAGATTATAATGCTATGATAAAATCTCCACTAGATGAAGAGCTTCTAGAAAAGCAGTATAAGGTTTATTCCGGATTATAAACATTGTGTATCTTAATAGTATAATTGAGTATGTATGACCTAGTATCGATTCATAAATAAAAAAAAGGCACCAATATTGGTGCCTTTTTTATTTTTTCTTTTGTTCTGTTGCATCAAGTTCTGCCATATTTACGACATTTGCTTTGCCAACCATTTTGTTATATTTGATAAATAGTTGTGTATAAGCTTCGCCGTAGGAAGAGTTGATGATGATGTAGTTGCGTGCCTCTGCAACAAACTCTTTTACAGAGTCTTGATACTCGCGTACTGCATTTTGTGTTTCTGATGTTGTACCAGGTTGTAATTTGTTGATGCGTTGCGTGATTTGTTGCAAGTTTGCTTCAACCTTTTGGGTATCTGTATTTCCATCTGGATCGATAAGATCGATTGTTTGGGCAGTCATGAGATTTAACTCGATGAAGTTAACTGCATTTTCACGTTTTTCACCTTGATATTCAGTCATGCGTTCTGTATAGAGCTCATTATTACGATTATCTAAGGCTAAATCTAAAGCATTGTATGTAGCGTAGAATTGTTCAGCTAGAGGTACATACTGTGCCGCTAACTCATCGCTACCTTTGAAATTATCTTTTTCAAAACGACGTTCTACATAGTAGGCTTGCAATTGATCTGCAACAGGAATCAATTGATCTAGCACTGCTAATACATCATTAGTTGATTGGTTTACATCTTCGTATGGAGTAGGGCTATCTTGCTTTGCAGCCTCTAATGCTGTTTTAAGATCTTTGTATTTAGGTAATGTAATCGTCGTGTTATGGGACCCGTTACGTAACTCTTCAAGAGTTGGTTGTAATTGATTTGCATAGGCTACACTGTACGCGTTATATGAGTCTAATGCGACGATATAAGGTCGGATAGCGTTGATCTTGTCGTCAACGGTTGATCGATATAAAATTGTCGTTGTATTGGATGACAAGAGTGTATACACCCCGTAGATCCCACCACCGATAATAGCGACGCCAAGTATAACAGCTGCTATTAACTTGATGTACCCCTTTTTCAACTGCGCACGCTCCTTGAAAACACACTAACTCTTTTTGGATCCGTTTGGGCGGACTACGCCCCTAAGAGTAATTAGTTATATTATATCATAAACTTACGTCCCAAAAAAGACGTGTAGAGCGGAGAATCATAAGGAATAGATGAAATTATTCGATGTGAACATATATTAATATTTATAATTCGCTATTTATAGATGAATATACTCTGTGAAAGTTAAATTAGTATATTTCTTAATACCTTTGATATAATTTACATATATATGATTGGAGGGGATTCTAATGAGCACGGATAAGGTTTATAACTCCATTGAAGAAGTATTAGATATAGCTGAATCTGCAGAGGGTAAAACGGTTGGTGAGTTTGATATAAATAATCGCCTGGATAGTAGGGGAAACAAGGGCGGTATTGGTCAGGTTTTAGAAGAAGGCTTATTTAAAATGGCTGTTAATAGCAGAGCAGAAGCAGACTTTGTTGATTTGGGTTTGGAGCTAAAAGTTACTGCTATAAAAGAAAATAAAAAGAATGACTTCTCTGCAAAAGAACGGTTAGTTTTAAATATTATTAACTATGAAGAGGATTATAAAGACTCTTTTGAAGAATCATCATTTTGGCAAAAAAATAAGAAGTTACTAATTATTTTCTACTTATATAAAGATGAAATAGATAAAAAGGATTTTCCTATCATAAAGTCGGTTTTACATAATTTTGATCCTGTGGATTTAGAAATTATAAAACAGGATTGGCAAACTATTATAGATAAGATTAAAGCTGGTGAGGCCCATAATATTTCGGAGGGAGATACGATGTATTTGGCTGCCTGTACTAAAGGGGCTAATGCTAAGTCCATAAGAAAACAACCATTTTCTAATATACCAGCTAAACAACGTGCCTTTTCTCTTAAAAGTTCTTACATGTCTGCCTTTGCTCGCCGTGTTATTGATAGACAATTAATACCATCACTATTTAATGTTGATGAACTTAAAAGTAAGACTACATTACAATTATTACAAGAACGATTCGCTCCATATATTGGTAAACGAGTATCTGAAATTGCAAAACTCGTAGATATTCCAGTAACTAAAAATAAGGCTTTTAATGCCAATCTTATTAGTGCGGTTTTGGGTGTAAAAGGGACCAAGTTAGAATCACTTAGAGAGTTTAGTAAAGCAAATATTAAGTTTAAAACGATACGGCTTGAGCCTACTGGAATTCCAAAGGAACACATGTCCTTTGAACAAATAGACTTTCATCGTTGGCTTAACGATGCATGGGAAGACTCTCAGCTTTATGAAAAATTTGAGTATACAAAATATCTATTTGTAGTATTTCAGTATGATGAGACTGAGAAGGAAAATAAAAATAGAGAACCTTACTTAAAAGGAATTATGCTGTGGAATATGCCAGAGGTTGTAATTGAGCATGAGCTCAAAGAACTTTGGAAAACAACAAAAGCTATTCTGGAAGAAGGGGTTCAACTTACTCCTGTACGTAATGGTGTGTCAAATAACTTGCCAGGTGCTAGCTTTAATGGGATTTGTCATATTCGACCTAAGGCTAGAGATGGAAAGGATCAAGTAGAATTACCAGATGGACAACGTATAACAAAACAATGCTACTGGTTAAATAGAGAATATATAGCAGAGATTGTAAAAGAACTGTAATGAGGAAGTCATGGCTAATAATACGTCAAATTTCAGGAATGATTTTAATGCAGAGAAAGTTATAAATGAATTCTTAAGGAAGTATTTTTATCAAAAAATTGTTGATAAAAATATTATTAAAGCCTTTCGTCATATTACAGATTCAAATTTACAACATGAGGGTGTTGATACAATAATTATTACCTTACGAGATGTAGCGGTTCATATTGATGAGAAGGCCGCACTAGATTATGCAAAAAATGATTTAGCTGAAACAGCGCTACCAACCTTTGCATTTGAAATTTCTTATCTAAATAGGGCTGGAGTCTTAACTGAGGGTTGGTTAACTAATTCAAAATATAGAAAGACCGAGGACTATCTCTTGATTTGGTTATGGGTTAAACCTGACACTAAAATGAAATGGTTAAGGTGCGAAGATATTCTTCAACTAGAAATTATTGTTTTAGCTAAGAAAGACATATTAGACACCATATTATATTATGCAAGTGGTGATAGTTGCTTAACTAGATTCCGACAAATTGCTAGTAAGCAGAGAGAATTTATGTTAGCTAAAAATTTACAACAAGTAGCTATTGAAAAAACGATTTCTAATATAGATTTACATTTAAATGAATATTCAATGGAAAATTTTATGTCGAAGCAGATTAAATCACCAATAATGAAGTGGTATTTAACTGATATAAGTAGAAAGGCCGAGCAACCTTTAAATATTGTGGTAAACAAAAAGATATTGAAAGAGTTAGCTAAGAGTTGCTGGATTATTACACCGAATAATTGCATACGGAAAAAATGATATGTAAATTTGATCTTAAAATTTTTAGGGATTTCTGCTATAATAGTGATCTATGAAGGTGATTGATTAAGGGGTAAAGTAATAAACCAATATGAGCCATCTCGTAAGACTCAAGATGCCTATGAAGTAGGTTTATATAGATTTCCTGATATAGAACATATCCCAACAGATGTAGCCTTAATTCCTAATGAAAAGTTTGAGGAAATGAAAGCCAATGGTGTAGATATGATTGTTGGTGGATTTCCATGCCAAGACTATTCTGTTGCAAGAAGCAAGAAGAATGAGTTAGGTATTGAAGGTAAAAAAGGGGTTCTTTTCTGGGAAATTATCCGTGCTACTGAGGTAATTAGACCTAAGTATTTGGTTTTAGAAAATGTTGACCGTTTATTGAAGGCTCCTTCCAATCAACGTGGTCGTGACTTTGCGATTATGCTAGCGGCTTTTAACCAATTGGGCTATTCTGTGGAATGGCGTGTTATTAATGCCGCTGATTATGGTCGTGCTCAACGTAGACGTCGTGTATTCTTCTTTGTATTTAGAAATGATACAAAGTGGGGAGAACGATTACATACTAAATATGAAGCTACCCTGTCTAATGATGCGGACTTAAATGCTCGTTTAGATTGTTATGCACCATATATTTTTGAAGATGGTCTCTTTGGTCGTCAATTCCCAGTTAAGAATGAAGCTGTAAAAAAACGTATTAATGCTAATAAGCTTGATGAAGATATTGCAGAAGTATCAGCTAACTTCTCTGATGGTAAAATGTGGAACTCTGGTCTTATGACTAATGGGTACTATTATACGATTGAAACTGAACCAAAAGGGGATGAAGAACCAATCCCAATGAAAAAGATTGTGGTTAAAGAATTCTCTGAAGGTGGTATGAGTGAATATGATTCTCTTGAACTACCAGGTCGCACAATGCTTACCTCTGAAGGTAGTGTTAATCGATCTACACATCTTTTGAAAATTGATGGTAAATATCGACTTATTACCCCAATCGAAGCTGAGCGTCTACAAGATTTCCCTGATGACTGGACTCGTTATAAATGTAATGCAAAAGGTGAAGTAGTAGAGGTATCTGATCGTATGCGTATGTTCTTTATGGGAAATGCACTTGTGACAGGCATTGTTAAACGTATAGGTGATGAGCTTCAAAAGATTGATGCTATCTAATACAGGAGCTCTAGTTTAGAGCTCTTTTCTTTAGTGTAGAGAGGATAATTTATGTTGTTACGTCTAACTAGATTGTTTACTTTGATTGTTGCTTTTGTATGTATTTCTAGTGCAAGCTTTGCTATTTCTTTAGGCGAATTACAGAATTCACCACAGTTTTGGCGTGAACGTCATGATAGTAGCAGTGATATTTATTTAGATTTGAATTCTGTACAGAATGTTCTTTATGAACCGCCAAAATATACCTTAAAATTTAAGGTGTATACAGTTGATAAAAAAGAAAACTTTATCGCTGAAGGCGAGGCTATAGCTGATTACGATTATAATAAGTCCATAGAAGGTATAATAAAAAGGAATAATTTATCAAAAGTGCCGTATACTTCAGAAAAGGTTAAGTCTACCGTAAAAAAAGCAAAGTTAAAAGACTCAGGAATTGTAAATAGCCTCAAATTTAGTGCTATTTATGACTTTAATGGAAATGTAATATATTCTGGAAATTCAATTGAGGCATTAAAAAAAGAAAAAGTTGATGCAACTTCAAGTGGATATGTTATTTCAGTAAAAGCATTTAAAAAATATTATAATGTGAAATTTTAATTGTGAAAGTCTCTATCTACGATAGAGGCTTTTTTAGCATTAAAAATAATGTGACTCTCATTACTTTCTCATTAACAGTAAGTAGGATATAAACGATTATAATAATTTGAGATACAATAGGAGAGAGAATTATGAGCGAGAATGCATATGTATGTCCATATTGCCAATCAGAAAATATCCAAAGTTATAATATTGCTTATGCTGGTGGCTTTTCTAATGTAAATGGTGTAACTACAGGTGTAGGTATTGGTGCTGGTGGTCGAGTAGGTGTTGGTATTGGCAATACTGTAGGTACTCAACAAACAGCACTTTCTATGATGGCAAAACCTCCGATGAAAAAATCAATTGCTACATTTATTTTAAAGTGGTGGATTGCGATTCAATTTGGTCTCGTATTATTGCTTTGGATTTCCGGTCTAAGTAAACATGAGGCTTCTCTTATCATTTATTTTGGTGCATATGCGTTGTTAATCTACAAAACATATCAACGTTATGTATGGAATAGAGATACATATCCAGGATTACGTCGCGACTGGGAGCATACATATGTATGTTTACGTTGTGGGAATTCTTTTCTTTTATAATTGAAATACATTAGCATACAATATAAAGGTACGCCTATAATACTATATAGGTGTACCTTTTATTTGTATGGATAGTATATTTGTAATGTGAAAGAGTTATTAGAACATATTAGCGTATTGTTTAAATTATATTTTTATATTCATTGTCCATACTTTCATATCGTTATATAATAATATTATCAAATTTGTATTTTTCGATATAATAAAAAGAAAGGAGTTCATATGTCAAATTTTATCACTCCTAAAGAATTATTAGCTTGTCTCGACGAGGTCATTATTTTAGATGCTCGTGGTTATCAAGATTATCAAAAAGGTCATATT
>QWCO01000962.1_pt1 | contig 11439 bp, 10 predicted proteins | sample 1972611 | NCBI WGS metagenome assembly QWCO01 (sample SAMN09866706, study PRJNA288562) | Human oral metagenome isolate term1_saliva, whole genome shotgun sequencing... | reverse complement strand
CTGGGTAAGATCTAATGCCATTGTGATAGATATTAAATAGAATAGATATATTTGTTTCCTAGAGGGAAGTGCATAAGTGGCAGTCGTGGCGTCTTTCAGATATGTGCGCTCATTGCATTGGCGCGGTTTTGTGGCTGTGATGTGGTGAGCCTTTCGTGAGAAATGACGCACAACTTCGGTCTATGCGACACAAAAATACGAAAAACTTTTGTGTGCTACCAACATTCTATGGCTTTTTCTTTCTATTATATGTTGTTTTTCTGCATTTTGAAGATTATCCTTCTTTTTTTATCGATTGTATATACAAAAAATCTCCCAAACCTCACTTTTTTGCCTTGGTGGGTTTGGGAGATTTATATGGATTATTCTATATCGCAAAGGATATATACATCCTGATTTTGAGCAGTATTCAACGAATTTCTAAGGTGCATCGATTGCATCATTAGCTCACCCCAAACGGTGGGTTTGGAGGATGTTTGAATGATGCTCAGTTTTGCTAATTAGATGCCGAGCTTAGTGCGGATGGCAGCAGGGATAGCATTTTTGTTGATCACGATGTTCATCGTCTTGTAAGCTGCATAAGGCTTAGAGATATACCAGAAACCCTTGTAAGGACCGTATTCACCCCAAGAGTTCTTCATCATGAAATATTCCTTGCCGTGTTGGTCTTTGGCAAGACCGTAGATTTGCATGCCGTGGTCATCAGTAGTTTCCCAAGTGTCATAGCCCTTTTGACGCATTTCTTGCGTGATGGCCATTTCGCCTTGTCCATCTGCTGCATTAATTTGTGCACCAGCTTTTTCGCCTGTCCAGCGAGATTGGTCGCTACCTACGCCAGCGCTTGACTTCGTGTTAGGCACAGTGGCTACGCAACGGTTCTTGCCAGTGCGGCGAGAGAAACCGTCTTCGCTCACGTCAGCACCCCAAGCAAAGGTATATCCATTGCGCACAGCGCTTTCCATCACTTCCATCAATTCGTTGATGGGGAGGTTATAGCTAGGAGCCCAACGCCAGTTATCTTGTACTTCGATGATGAAAGGCTTGTAGAAAGGCACGTGGGTGAAAGAAGCCAAGCTCACATAGTCAGCAGGATCGAGTTTGAGGTAATCCTTAACGTAAGATTGGGGAGTGTATTCCTTGCCAGCCACCTTGAAAGTCTTAGGATATTCTCCGAAGTAGCCATCGAGCATTTGTTGAACAGTCTTCTTCCAAATGGGATTGATGGTCTTCTTGTCCTTGTCGGTAGAAACGCTCTTCACGAAAGCTTCGAGACCGGGCCAAAATTGGCGGAAGTTGAAGAGGCTATCACCATAGGGGAGGTTAGGGTAGGGCATAGTGCCTTCGGGGGTAAGACCATAGTGCTCCATGGCGTAGACTACGTCATAGAAAGAACCACCCTGTGAGAAACTAGCATCACCGTGAGTGCGTACATTGCGGTCTGCACGATCCATGTAAGTGTGAGATACTACAAAAGATTCGCTGAGATCGACATCTGCAGGCTTGAGTTGAGGATTCTTCTTCAACGCTTCGCTTTCGAGGAATGCCAAAGAGGAGTAAGCCCAGCAAGTACCAGAGTTGTTTTGGTTTTTGATGCTTGTCACTGGATTGGCAACAACGGTAGTGAATACGAGGGTGTCCTTGGGAAGATCTTTCTTCTTGGGGGCAGCTTGTACTGCACCTGCCAAGGCAAAACCAGCGAGGGCGAGGGTAAAGAATTTCTTCATTAGTCTGTTATTGAGAGTTTATAAATTACTTTGAAGTAGAGGGAGATTCCGATGGTTAGGAATTTTATCGCGTCAGTATTGCTGTGGCTCTATTATTGTTGATATAAGGCATTTATATAGCGTAATTTCACTATTTGTAGCGCTATTGCTACTACTCATAGTGCCTTAATATAGCTTACTATTCCACGATTACTGCATCTATCTTACTGTGCCAAGAAGGCTTCTACATCCTTAGCGTGGTAAGGCACGAGTTTTTCGCCTAAGAATCGGCAACCGGTTTCGGTGATGAGCACATCGTCTTCGATGCGGATGCCACCAAAATCCTTGAATTTTTCGATTTCGTCGAAATTGAGGAATTGCGCGTTGGTACCTTCTTTGCGCCAGAGGTCAATGAGGTCAGGGATAAAGTAGATGCCAGGTTCGTCAGTCACCACGTGACCCACTTCGAGTTCGCGACCGAAGCGCAAGCTAGCGAGTCCAAACTGTGTAGAGGGGCGAGTCACGGCGTCGTAACCCACATGAGCTTGTCCTAAAGCTTCCATGTCGTGCACATCCATGCCCATAGCGTGTCCCAGTCCGTGGGGTAGGAACAAGGCATGCGCACCAGCTGCCACAGCTTCGTCCACATCTCCCTTCATCAATCCGAGAGCTTTGAGACGTTCTGTCATCAAACGGCACACAGCAAGGTGCACATCCAAATAGCGTACACCAGGCTTTGCCACATCGAGTGCCAAGTCGTGACAGTCTACCACGATGTCGTAGATGTCGCGTTGACGTTGGGTGAACTTTCCAGTCACTGGGGTAGTGCGAGTGTGGTCTGAGCAGTAGTGTTCACGCGTTTCGCAGCCTGCATCTACCAAGAGCAGACGATCGCCACCTAAAACAGCTTGTGAGGGGAAGCCATGGAGCACTTCGCCATGCATAGAAACGATGCTGGGGAAGGATACTTGGCTACCCAAGGCAGCGGCGATGCCATCGAGTGCACCAGCAATCTGCGCTTCCGTCATGCCCTTTTGCACAGCCATGCGCATAGCTGTAGTGTGCATCTCATAGCCAATGGCTGCTGCGCGTTCGAGTTCTGCCACTTCTTCCGCACTCTTGATGTTGCGGAGCTTCACCACGGCATCAATCAGCGTTTGACTAGCTGCAGCGCGTTGTTGGTTGGGATGGAGTCCAGTGAGATCCATGAGTTGAATCATCAAGTCGTGGCGATAAGGAGGGAGAAAATGCACCTTTCTTCCTTGTGCTTTGGCATGTTCAAACACGCTTTGCAGCGCACCCATGGGAGCCGTGTGTGAAATGCCGCTTTCTGCTGCCATGTCTGCCACAGAAGGCACAGGACCAGTCCAAATCACATCGTCAATGTCGATGTCATTGCCCACCAAGGTTTCAGCACCGCTTTCGCAGTCTATCACAAGCGCCAATCCATCACGATGTTGACCCGTGAAATAGAGGAAAGAGCTATCTTGACGAAACTTGTAAGGGTTATTGGGGAAGTTGCAGGGGCTATCATTATTGCCCAAGAGCACGATGACTCCGCTGCCCACCAATTGGCGCAAACGGCTACGGCGTTCCGAGTATGTGGCGGTTGAAAAGAGCATAAGCGCAGAATTTAGAATAAATTATTTCCGCAAATATACGCTTTTTCGCGCGAATAGGGGGTTGATTCCGTGATAATCGTGTACCTTTGCACAAATTTTAATATACATCAACGACAGATGTTGTAAGGCAACGGTAGAAACAGCTGAATTTGTCGAAGATTTGAAAATATAGAGTTATGGCACAGACTGGATTGGTTTTAGAAGGCGGTGGCATGCGCGGAGTCTTCACCGCAGGCGTCCTCGACTATATGCTCGATGCGGGCATCATCTTCCCTTATGGCATTGGTGTTTCCGCTGGTGCTTGCCACGGTATGTCCTATCTGAGTCAGCAGCGTGACCGCGCGCGCAAAGTTTCGATTGATATGCTCGAGAAGTACCAGTATATCAGTTGGAAACATCTGTGGAAAACGCACTCTATTTTCGATCAAGAAGTACTTTACGACCGCATGGTCAATGAGATTCTCCCCTTCGACTATGACACCTGTTTTGCCAATCCCATGCACTTTGAGATTGTCACGACCAATTGTCTCACCGGTCGCGCTGAATATCACCGAGAAACTTCCGATAGCGATCGGCTCCTCGACCTTTGCAAAGCCTCCAGTTCCTTACCTTTCGTGGCACCCATTGCAAAAGTTGATGGAGTGCCCATGCTCGATGGTGGTATCACCGACCCCATCCCCATCGAACACGCAGTTGCTCAAGGCTTTTCGCACAACGTGGTAGTCCTCACCCACAATCGAGGCTATCGCGATGAAGGTAGCGATATTCGCATGCCAAGTTTTGTTTACAAGAAGTATCCTCGTCTTCGTGTGGCACTTTCGCATATCAAAGAGGTGTACAACGATAAGATAGACCTCGTGGAGCGTTTGGAAGAGTCTGGGCGAGCGCTTATTATTTGCCCCGAACATCCTCTAGAAGTAGATCGTTTTGGCACGCGCACCGACCGATTGCAAGCTCTTTATGAAGAAGGATATGCTTGCGCCGAACGCATTTTGACTTCTGATTATGGAAAATCTTTCCTCTAAGCTCCTTTTCTCTTCCGTCCACCCTTCATGTCTCACACCCTTCATCTTTTCAATCCTTGGCACGACGAAGCACTGGCTGCCAATGTTCAGTACTATTCTCCTAGCTTAGCTGGACGAAAACTGGCACATGCTTTGGCAGAATTACCCCGCATTTGGGGTGAAGAAGACGATGAATGTTTGCAATTGCCCGAGTCGGGACGCGTGAAAGACTTAGTTCCTCCTGATTGGTCGCAAATCCACCACATTGATCCATGGGGATGGGACAATCATGTAGTGGAAATCTTTCAACGCCTGGAAGCTCCTGAAACCTTATTGCCCACTGCTGAGCAACTTTGTGAAATCCGCCATTTGAGTAGTCGTGTCAATGTCTCCGAGTTGTTAGCAAAAGATAGCGAACATCTTCTCCAAAACCGCATAGGAATTACCCCTTTTAGTAGCACCTTTTGTCGTTCCATGGAGGAAGTCACAGCTGCTCTTGAGCCGTTGGAGGGTCGCGCCATGTTGAAAAGTCCGTGGAGCAGCAGCGGACGTGGCGTATTTCCCATTAAAGGCACGCTAGATCCAGTGGCAGAAGCTCGTGTGCAAAAGATTTTACAGCAGCAAGGGGGCATCGAGGTGCAATCTCTCCAAGAGGTGTTGGGGAATTTTGCCTTTGAATATCACGCTCTTTCTGATGGAACCGTGGAATATGATGGACTTTCGCTCTTCCACGCAGCACCGGGTGGAGCATATTTGGGAAATCTAGTGGCGCATCCTGCCGTGATGGAACGCGAACTCTGTCGTTGGATGGCTCCTCACGCAGTGGAGTGGGACATTGCCGAAACAGAGCTTCTCCAACTCTTACACCACTTACAATCCACTCTAGCACAATTACTTTCGCGCTGGTTGCAAGCACGCTATGTGGGTCCCCTCGGAGTAGACTTGCTCATCACTCCCACAGGCATCCATCCTTGTGTAGAAATCAACCTGCGCCGCACCATGGGACACGTGGCTGTGACTCTAGGAAAACAACAAACTCCTGACGCTCCTCTCCAACTTCTGCAAATTTCTCTCGAAGGTTGGCGGCTTGTTCCGCTCACTTCCTCTGAGTCTTTAGGATAATCCCACTTCTCTTCCATGACAATCCCCCACAAATCTTTGTTGATTTGTGGGGGATTGTTTCTTTTGCTAGACCAGACAAGCGAGGTGACTATTTGCGTTTCTTAGACTTCTTACCTTTCTTCGCTGCTTTCTTGCCTTTGCTAGATGTCTTAGCCGAAGCAGACTTGCCAGAAGATTTCGCGCGCTTGTTCGCCTTTTTCTTACCAAAACGCTCGGGAGTCAAACCACGCTGGTTGTGCAGCACACTGCGCGCTGCGCCTGACTGACTGTCGTAGGTGATCAAGCTGTCTTCCTCAATGATTGAGAAGTCCAGCTGTCGGCGTTCCAGATTGGCGTGTTCCACACGGAAGCGCACCTTGTCGCCCAGATTGTAGACTCTTCGTTTGCGACGACCCACCAAGCGATAGTTATCTTCGTCAAATTCGTAGTAGTCGCTCGACAAATCACGCAGAGGCACCATGCCTTCGCACTTAGAGAGTGTGTCTTCCACGTAGATACCAAACTCGGTCACTCCAGAGATGACGCCATCAAACTCTTGTCCGATGCGGTCTGCCATAAATTCTGTCTGTTTGTATTTGATGCTCGCGCGCTCAGCAGTGGCAGCCACCAATTCGCGCTCGGAGCAGTGCTCACAGAGTTCTTCATACTTCTTTGCACTGACAGAGCGTCCCCCTTCGGCATATTTTGCGAGAAGGCGATGCACCATCAAGTCGGGATAGCGACGAATGGGCGAAGTGAAGTGGGTGTAGTAGCGGAACATCAGACCATAGTGACCAATGTTGTGCACCGAATAGCGCGCTTTCATCATCGCACGTAGTGCCACCATCTCCACCACATGTTCTTCCTTCTTGCCTTTCACTTCCGCTAGCAGATTGTTCAGACTTTTAGAAACGTCCGTCTTCGAACCCTCGGTGCGCATCTTGTAACCGAATTTTGCCACAAATCCGCGAAGTTTTTCCATCTTCTCAGCATCGGGCACATCGTGGATACGATAAGGCAACACCTTGGGTTGCTTTCCCTTCGGCACGATAGCCACCTTCTCAGCCACAGTGCGGTTGGCGAGGAGCATAAATTCCTCCACGAGTTTGTTGGCATCCTTGGCTATCTTCACATAAGTGGAGATGGGATGTCCCTTTTCGTCAATTTCAAAGCGCACTTCGGGGCGGTCAAATCCGATGGAACCTCCCTTGAAACGCTTGGCGCGTAGTTGCTTCGCCAGGTGATCAAGCTGAAGCACCTCCATTGCCCATTCTCCTTGTGGATTTTCTTTAGAACCATCCACTTCGGGGTGTTCGCCAGGAAGTGCCAAATCATCGGGAGAGGCTTGTCCATTGCGTTCAATGATGGTTTGCGCCTCTTCGTAGGTGAAACGGCGGTCGCTGCAAATCACCGTCTTTGCCACTTCTGCGTGTAGCACATCAGCATCATTGTTCATCTCGAAAATCACCGAATAAGCCAGTTTCTCTTCGTTAGGACGCAACGAACAGATGTAGTTGCACAAGCGTTCGGGAAGCATCGGGATGGTGCGGTCCACCAAGTAAACACTCGTGGCACGGCTCAAGGCTTCCTGGTCAATCACGCTATCTTCGAGCACATAATGGCTCACGTCAGCAATATGCACACCCACCTCCCACGTGTCGTCTGTGAGACGGCGGATAGACAGTGCATCGTCAAAGTCTTTTGCATCGCGAGGGTCGATGGTAAAGGTCGGGATTTGGCGAAAATCTTCACGTTTGGCGATTTCCTCCTCGGTAATACCAGGATGGAGTTTGTCTGCCGCACGTTCCACGTTTTCGGGATAGGTGTAGGGTAGTCCATATTCCGCCAAAATAGCGTGCATCTCAGTGTCGTTTTCGCCCTCTTGTCCGAGCACATCCACCACTTCCCCACGAGGACTCTTGGTGTCTTCGGGCCAATCCACGATTTTCACAATCGCTTTGTCGCCCGTTTTTCCACCATGGAGCAAGTCGCCAGGGATAAAGATGTCAGCACCGATTTGTCGTTCAGTAAGCAAGAAACCATAGCGGTCGTGCTCCACATGAAGACGTCCCACGAAGGTGTCTTTGGCGCGACGAATGATTTCCACTACTTCAGCTTCGCGTGTGTGGCTGCGACGACGTGCCACCATCGACACGCGCACCAAGTCGCCATCGAGAGCGTGGTGAGCATTAAGTTCCGTCACGAGGATATCCTTACCCCCATCGCTAGGCACAAAGACGTTGTGTCCATTGCGCTTGCGGCGGAACGTACCCTCGATGAGTTGTGCCGCGCGCTCTGCATGACGATAGTTCCCTTTCTGATCGGTGGAGAGGAAATCGTCCAACACGAGTTCTTTGAGCACATCAAGCACGAGCATTTTGGCAGGATGGGTGAGGGCACCCACCATGCTGAAGATGGTTTTCACTTCGAGTTGTTGACCTTGGCTGTGCTCGAAGAGTACCAGAAGTTTGTTGCGCACCTCTTTCTTGGTGAGGCGACTTTTCGTCTTTTTGGGCATGATGTTAGACGTTTAGGGTTATATCCTTATGAGGATTAATGTCTTGATGTCTTTGTTTCCTGCACGTTCATTTCTTTCCCTATCTCCGCAGGAGAGGGCATTAGTGTGTAGGGCATTAGTGTGTAGGAAATCGTGGTGACTTTGAGCACTACAATGTGATTTGTTCCACTTTTACGTCAGTGTCGGGCATAAAGATGGTGGCACTTTCGCGAAACTTGTTGGGCTCTTCTGTAGTGAGAAATTCTACGGCGCCGTTTTTCGTCAGTCGTGTTTCCATCTCTGGATGTCGCTGCAAGTAGTCGCACAGTGAGTGTGCCACATAGTCGCCTTGTGGCACCACCGTGATGCCGCGCGGCACGTGGCGAAGGATAGCAGGGAGCAGAAGAGGGTAGTGCGTGCATCCAAGCACTAAGGTGTCGATGTCGGGATCGATGCGGAGGATTTCGTCGATGCGTTTCTTCACGAAATAGTCCGCACCAGGGCTGTCAAATTCGCCATATTCCACCAACGGCACCCACATGGGACAAGCTAGTCCTGTGACCTTGACATCAGGGAAGAACTTTTCAATCTCCAAATCGTAGCTACGAGAGCGAATGGTGCCTTGAGTCGCCATGATGCCCACGTGTCGCGAATGGGTGATATCGCCTAGAGCTTCCACGGTGGGGCGTATGACGCCTAGCACTCGTTTGTCGGGAGCAAGGGTAGGAAGGTCATTTTGCTGTATGGAACGCAATGCTTTTGCCGAAGCGGTATTACAAGCAAGGATCACGAGTTCACAACCGCGTTTGAAGAGTTCGCGCACCGCCTCTAGGGTGTAGCGATAGACCACATCGAAGGAGCGCGAACCATAAGGAGCTCGTGCATTATCGCCCAAATAGAGATAATCATATTGGGGCAAGAGTTGGCGCACCTGTCGCAATATCGACAGACCACCATATCCTGAGTCGAATACTCCAATCACGATTGTAGACGTTAGAGGTTAGAGATTAGACGTTAGAATTTAGACGTTAGAGGTTAGCGCCATGCTGCAAAAGTCCAATTGCGCTAGCCCGAGCCACGCTTGCCGTGGCGAGCATAAAAGGGTCCGTGACCCTCTAGCGTCTAACATCTAATTTTTCTTTCACAAAGGCAGTAGCATCTTCGCAGAGTGCAGGGTTGAGATAAGGCAAAGCCTTCAAATCTGCATCGAAGATAAAATCATATTTGCGCTCAGCACCCACTACACGGATGGCTGCATCCACCTTGTCTTCAATGGGTTGCATGAGGTCGCGTTCTGCTTTTCGGAGCAATTCTTCTGCTTGTTTGCGGAATGCCAAACCACGTTCCATAGAAGTTTGCAAATCTCCTTGACGCTTCAGCAAAATAGCTTCTGGGAGGTTGCGTTGGATTTGGAGATATTCCGAAAATTGACGGCGGAAAGACTCCTCATTGTAGCGCGCTTCACGCTCATACTTAGCACGAAGACTGTCGAGCTGGGTGCGTGCTTGCTTGACTTCTGGCAGTTGCTCCAAGATGACAGAACGACTCACACTACCATAACGTGCTGCTTTGGGAGAAGTGAGAGCATCTGTTGTGGTGTTTTGTGCTACCATAGGAGTAGCCACTGTGCAGAAAATAAAGAGGAGAAAAGAGAATATGCGATTCATGAGCTGTATATTTTGTTGACCTTAATACTGCAAAGGTACTTTATTTTGCTAATGCACCGATGAAAATCAATATAAAACTTGCTGGGAGTGCTACAAATTTGTATTTTTGTATCGCTTTCGATGCGATTTTCAGCCAACTACTACTTCCTTAGCTTTAGCATACGGACAATGCAAACGAACTAACACAACGTTTGCAAGGGCTTGTCGCAACAAAGCTCACTTAAATACAAACCATTTTCCCTAGGATCGATTGCACCCTAACTATTTTTCAACCCACTAAAACTATTTTGTACTATGGCTACTATTAACGCCTTATTTGATTTCGCATCGCGTATTCTACTTTCGCTCGAGCGTCATTTCTACACCTACCTCCGCATCGCCATCTTCCTCGTTATGGCTTGGATTGGCGGACTCAAAGTGTGTCAATATGAAGCTGATGGCATCGTACCCTTTGTGAGCAATAGCCCATTCATGAGTTTCCTCTACAACAATTCTTCTAAGACTGCCATCAACCCTAAAAACGGTAAGGAAGTCAAAGAATACAACCTCCACAAGAACAAAGAAGGTGAAGTGATTGTGGAGAACATTAAATGGCACCAAGAGAATGGCACTTATGCTTTCTCCATTGGTCTGGGACTCATGATTTGCACCATTGGTACCCTCGTGCTCCTCGGCATCTGGGCACCTCGTTTGGGCATGCTTGGTGGATTGCTCACCTTTGGTATGAGCATCGTCACCCTCTCGTTCCTCATCACCACTCCCGAATGCTGGGTGCCCAATCTTGCTGATGGCAACACCTATCCTCACGAAGGTCTTCCCTACTTCGTCGGTAGCCATGGTTTCCCCATGCTTTCTGGTGCTGGTCGCCTTGTTATCAAAGATGTCATCATGAGTGCAGGTGGTCTGCTCGTTGCAGCTGAAGCTGCTCGCCGATTCCTTGCTTCTCGACAAAAATAAGATATCATTCAACACTCCTAAAACAAAACTAGATTATGAACACTTTTGAAAAAGGCGTGGTGTTTTCACCTGCCAACACCGTGGAATACGCAGAGGGTAGTGTAGTTTCTCGCGAAATCCTCCGCAACAACGCCGGCACGCTCACGCTCTTTGCCTTCGATGCTGGTCAAGGACTCTCAGAACATACCGCTCCATTTGACGCCACAGTGACCATCCTCGATGGTGAAGCAGAAATCACCGTGGGTGGTGTGGTGCATCATCCCAAGGCTGGCGAAATGCTCATCATGCCTGCTGGTGTGCCTCATGCCCTCCAAGCAGTGCAGCGTTTCAAGATGCTCCTCACCATGATTCGTGGTTAGGCATCCCTCGCCTTTCATATCCTTATGTGCATTGCCCCATCATCGTTAGTCGATGATGGGGTGATTTTTCTTTTCCCTTCCTTCCCTACCTTCTTCATATTCTTGTCCTTTCCTTCCTTTCTTCTACCTTTTCCTTCCTTCTCTTTAATTTCTTCTTTTTACTATCCTATTGTCTATTCACGGAGTTAAGTTTTTTCACCATCATTTTTACCCTCTTTCTTTTGAGATTTCTGGCCATCCTCTCGCAAGGTTACTGCATGACTTGTAAATAGCTGTGAAATCCTTCTTCTCGCGCGTACGCACGCGCGCGCACCCTGCACTTTTGCACTTTTTGCTTTCACAACCTTCACACTTTTCTTTATAAGTCGTTCGTGCATAGTGGATTACCGACTATTTATAAACACTCTTTTACAGAGTTGTAAATCATACTCGAAATTCGCGCCAAAAACTCCTCTTAGAAGGGGCTAAATCACCCCTCAAAGACGAGGATGTAAAAATATATTGATTCCCATCCTTAGCGCATAAAGTC
>QWCO01000960.1_pt1 | contig 11452 bp, 1 predicted proteins | sample 1972611 | NCBI WGS metagenome assembly QWCO01 (sample SAMN09866706, study PRJNA288562) | Human oral metagenome isolate term1_saliva, whole genome shotgun sequencing... | reverse complement strand
AAAATGAAAAGGATTGATTTGAATCAGTCCTTTTTTTATTTTAATATTACAGATGTAATATTATCTTTTTATTGAAATTATTAGAATAATGTCATATAATATTGAAAGAAGTATAAAAAATCTTAACATTGAATACAAAAGGGGGAAAATAAAAAATGGAAAACAATCTACATAGGATTGAAAAGGATTTGCGTTCTATAGCTAAAAGATATAAATCTGTAAAATATTCTATAGGTTTAGCAATTCTTTTTCTAATGTTAGGGGTAAGTGCATTTTCTGAAGAAGTTAATACAAAAGCACAAGTTGCTCAAATAGCAACAAGAGAAGAATTAAAAACTTCTGTTGGAGATGTTCAAACAAAGTTGAATGTGTTGAGAAATGAAAACAAAAAAGAAATAGAAAACTCAAAATTAGAGTTAATACAATTGATGGAACAAGGTGATCAAGTAGTAAAATCTCCTTGGGCATCATGGCAATTTGGAGTGAACTATTTCCATGAAAAACAAAATGGAGAATATAAAGGTAGAGGGGATAAACCTAAAAAATATGTCTATAATGCTGAGTATCAAAGAGGAGATTGGAAAGAAAGAAATGCAATGGATGCTCTTGAAAGTCAAAAAGTGGGTGGAACTCCATTAACTCCTGGAAACGATTCGCAAGCTTCTTGGAAAAATGTAAACAGTTCATCAAGTGGTGGAGTGAAAATTCAAAAAAATACAGCAATAAATTCATCAACTAATGGAAATAGAAGTTGGGGATTAGTAGATTTATTAAATATTAAAGAACCTACTAATGAAGTTGAAATACTTGCTCGTATTTCTCCAAAGGAAGTTAATAAAAAAGCTGTACCATTAAATATAAAGGAACCTAAGGTTGAAGGTATAAAAGCACCTATTGTAAAACCTAATGTAAATACACCTTTGCCAGCTCCTGAAATTAAACTTCCTAAAATAGAACCAATTATTATTAATCCATTAAATATAACTGCACCAAGTGCACCAAGTGTTTCAGTTTCAGTTAATGCACCAAAAGCACCAAAGGTTGAAGGGATATCAGTAAGTCCAAGTACGCCAGGGACTGTTACAGCACCAACTATATCTATAAATGTAACACCACCTAGTATTACACCTTTAAGTATATCTACACCACCAACTGTTACATCACCAAACGTTACATCACCAAATGTTGTACCAGTTGACTTCGTTATAGATCCTTCTGGGGATGCAAAATCAGGATATAAACTAAAAAATACAGACTGGACTAATGAAAATATACCAAAAACATTGAATGTAACAGAAGGGTCAGATAGAAACTATGTTACTATTGCTAATGGTGTTGATAATATGGTAGTACCAAATACACAAACAATAAATGTAACAAAAAATAATAACAGAGCTTTAGTTATAGATGAAGTAAATTCAGCTAGAACAATAACAACAAAAGCAACTATAAATTTACGGGCAACTAAAAATGTGGGTATTGACTTACAAGGTGGACATAGTGGAACTAACTTAGCTCCAACTATAGCTAAAATTGTTAATGCTGGAGTAATAACAGGACTTGCAGTAAATCCAGAAACAAATCAAGCTAATAAGCAACATATAGCTTTTGGATTTAACAATGCTGATGGTTCTGATAATACAACTATGACTCATATGGTAAATGAAAATACAATTGCATTAAATGCACCTTCAAGTGCTGCTATTCAGTTAAAACCAGAAGATCCTAATAACTGGGAACCACATTCTTGGCAGGTAACACCTCTTTCTATAAAAAATAAAAGTCCAAGATCAGATCGTACAAAAGTTTTAATGAAGGCTGAAAATACAGGAACAGTTAATCTGAATGGAAGTCAAAGCTTTGGAATACTTACAGTATTTAATGAAGGAGTTCCAGCTTCTTTGATGTCATCAACTGCAAACTATAATGCAAGTAGAGATAATCTAAAAGCAGAAAGAGAATATAATACAGGATATCGTGTTTTACCAGGTGGAGAAATAGGACGTTCAGCACTTCCTGGCGATGCAAATAAAAAATATAGAAGTGGTATATATAACTCTAGTACAGGGAATATAAATATTCTTGGAGATGAAAGTATTGGTATAGGTTTACTTCAAGAGATTCAAGAAGTAGAAATTGCGGGAAATATAAATATTGGAAACCAAGCTAGCCTTATACAAGGAACAAACGCTAATACAAAGGCATCAACATCAAAAGTAGAAGGAGCTGTTGGAGTTTTTGCGGGAGTTCCAACTCGTCCAGTTGAAGCTGGAGAAACAGATAGTATGGGAAATAAAAACAGTACTGCTTCAGCAATAGGAACAAAAACAGTAGAACTTTTAGGTAAAATTAACTTGGGAGATGTTGCACAAAATTCAATAGGAGCTTTAGTTGGTGATACAATTAAAGAGTTGAATGACGGAAAAGAAAATGGTACTGCTGTTACTGGAAGAAAATTAAAAAGAAGTGGAGATATTACTGCAACAACTGATTCAGTTATAACTGTTGGTGGTGATAGTAACTATGGTTTTGTAGTTAGTAACTCAGGACATTCTTCAGATTTTTCTAAAGGCACAGATGATTTACAATATAAAGTAGACAAAGTAAATCGTGGTAAAGGAATAAATGAAGGAAAAATAAATATCACTGGTATAAATTCAATAGGTTTTGCTTTAATAAAAGGTGGAAACTCAAAAAATACAGGGACAATAAGTGTAGAAGGTAATGCTGAAAATTCAATAGGTTTTTATGGAAAAGAAGATAATTTTAGTAATACTGGAACAATACAAGTGACATCTGCAAAGTCTAAAAATAAAGCTGTTGTTTTGGATGGAACAAATACAGGAAATAAAATAAACTTTACAAATACAGGAAATATTTATGTAAATACTAAAGATAATACTAATACAAATTTAATCGGAACAGGAAATATAGGAGTTTATGCTCAAGGAAACTATAAGTTTGATCATGATGCAGGAAAAATAAATGTAGGAACAAATGCTGTTGGATTATATGTAAAGGATACAACAGGACAAGTTAATATAAAAGCTCCAATAAATCTAGAAGCTAGTGGAACAGGGACAAATAAAGGAACAACAGTAGGTATTTATTCAGATGGAGAGGCTAAGGTAAAATTCACTGATAATACAACATTATCAATAGGAGAAGGAGCAGTTGGATTATATTCTTCAAATCCTACTAACTTCGATAAGACATTTGCAATTGAAAATGGAAAAACTTTAACAGTAGAATTAGGTAAAAATTCAACTTTTGGACTTTTAAATGGAAATGGAAATGCTACAGCTTCACCCGTGTTAAGTAAATTTTTAAATGCTAGTGCAACAACAGGTAAAATTGCAGTAACTCAATATGGAGAAGGAGCAAGCTTATTCTATGCAACATCAAAGGCAAATGCTGTTTTAGATGAGGACTATGCTATAACAAATGGAAATGCTGAGTCAACATCTGTTTTAGTTGCAGATAATGGAGCAACTGTTGAAGTTGCAAGTACAAAAACATTAACAACAAATACTAATGTTGGACTTATTGCAACTAAAGGTGCAGGAGATAGTGGAGCTGAATCAGAAGCTAAAAACAGTGGAACTATTGTATCTAACAGAACTGATAAAGGTATAGGAATTTATGCAAATGCTGCAAAAGGAAATAACATTGGAACTATTACAATGAATAATAAAAATGCAGTTGGAATGCTAGGAGTTCTTGGTTCTACTTTAATAAATACTAAGGAAATAAGTTTAGGTGGAGTTTCATCAGCAGGTATGTATGGTGAAGATTCTGATTTAACAAACTCAACAACAGCATCTGAAATAAATGTAAATAAAAAAGAATCAGCAGGAATGTATGCGAAGGCAACAGCAACAGCTACAGATAAAACATCAAAGAATGAGGGAAAAATAGAAATTGTAGCTGATGGAACTGGAAAATCAGCAGGAATGTATTCTTTAATAGGAAGTGGAAAGTTAACTACTGAAAACACTGGAACTATTGAAGTTGCTCAAGATGAGTCAGCAGGAATATTCGCAAATAATACAGGTGGGCAATCAGAAGTATTAAGTAGTGGATTAGTAAAAATGACTGGAATAAAATCAGTTGGAATTATAGGTAAAAAATCTAAAATAACAAATAGTGGAACAGGAGCAAAAGGGATAGAAATATCTGGAGCCGGTTCAGCAGGAATATTAGCAACTGATAAATCAGAAGTTATAAATTCAGGAAGAATAGAAGGTAATACAGCATTAGGCTTAGTTGGTATTTCAGTTGATTCTAATTCAACAGCAAAAAATAGCGCAACAACAGGAACTATTACGATGAAAACTGCTTCAAGTACAGGAATTTCAAGTACAGGTGGAGAAGTAACAAATAGTGGAGCTATTACTTTAGAAAAAGCTAGTTCAACAGGAATTTCTTCTTTAAATGGAAATGTGACAAATAGTAGTGGTGCAACAATAACGGCACAAGAAGGAAGTTCAGTAGGAATTTATGCTAAAATAGCTGGAAATGATGATAGAACAGTTAGAAATGATGGAACAATATCTTTAAATACTGCAAGTCCAGCTCCAAGTCCAGCACCTGAAAAATCAGCTGCTATCTATAGTTTAATTGCTAGTGGAACAGGGAAATTAATTACAACAAATAGTGGAACTATTAATGTAGATCAAACAAAATCAGTGGGAATCTATGCTGAAAATAATGGTGGAGCTAGAGATAATTCAGATGTAACAAACAGCGGTTTTATTAATGTTAATAAAGATAGTTCAGCTGGTATATTAGCTGAAAAGGCTAAAGTAACAAATACTGGAACAGGGACAACAGGTGGAATAATTCTAAGTGCTATAAAAACGGCTGGTATTATAGGAAATACTGGTTCACTAGTTAGCAATACAGGAGTAATAAAAACTCAAGGTGTGACTCCAGCAACTGATACAGATGGTCTAGTAGGAATAGCTTTAAGTGCTTCAGAAGGAACTAATGAAAGTGCAGGAAAAATAACATTAGGAACAGAATATTCAACAGGAATGTATGGTGCAGCAAGTTCAATAGTAACAAATAAGGGAGAAATTGAAGGAACTAAAGAACAAGTTGTTGGTATGGCTGGAGATAATTCAACTGTAACAAATGAAAAGACTATAAAATTAGATGGAAAAAATTCAACAGGAATATTCGGACAAAATAGTTCAACTATAACTAATGATACAGGTGGAACTATCACATTAGGAGAAGAGTCATCAGTTGGAATTTACTCAGCTGCTACTAATATATCAGCAGTTAATAAAGGAGCTATAACTGCTCTTAAGAAAAGTTCAGCAGGTATGTTGGGTAACAAAGGAACTATAGAAAATACAAATACTATAACTATTTCAGCTGAAGGATCAGCAGGAATGTTAGGAGTGGTAGATAAAACAACAACAGGAAGTACATATAAATTAGAATTAAAGAATAGTGGAAACATAAATGTTGTTGGTAAAGAATCAGCAGGAATGATGTTAACTAATGAATCTGCTTCTATAGGAAAAGATAAAGTAACAGCAGAAAATACTGGAACTATTACATTGTCTTCTACAACAGCAACTAATAATAAAAATATAGGTATATACGTTGATAAAAAAGCAACAGGAACTAATGCTGGAACTATAGATGTGAAAACAAAAGAATCAGTAGGAATGTTTGTTCAAAATGATGGAGAAGTTACAAACAAGGAAGCTATAAACATAGAAGGTAAAAATGGAGTAGGAATATTTGTAGCTGATGATACATCAAAAGGAACTAATATATCTACTGGAACAATTAAGTTATTGGCACCACAATCAGTAGGAATTTTTGCTAAAGATAATGGAAACACATATTCAGCTCAAAATGCTGGAACAATATCTTTAGAAAATCCAACTGGAGAAGATTACACATCATTGATAGGAATGTTTGCACAAGGAACAGCTAGCAGTAAAGCTGGTGTAACTAATAAAGCTAGTGTAAAAAATACAGGAACTATTAATATAGGGACAAAAGAATCAGTAGGAATGTATGCTGAAAATAATACAGGAAAATTAGCAGATGTTGATTTACATAATGCAGGAATTATTAATATAAATAGTAAAAGTTCAGCTGGAATCTATGCTCCTAAGTCAACTGTTTCTAAAGTAGGAACAATTAATTTAGATAATACAAATAAAAGTAATGGTTCTTCTGCTGTATACATATCAGAAGGTGGTAAAGTAGCGGATACTGCTAGTGCTGTAATTAGTTTAGGAACAGCAAATCAAAATAGAGTTGCTTATTATGTAAATGGTAAAGGTAGTGTTTTAGCAGGAGCTAATATTGGTAAAGTTGTAGGATATGGAGTTGGAGTATACCTAAAAGGAAATTCTATTACTGATAAAGCTAAAATTGATGGAAATACACCTAAATTAGACTACACTCTAAATGGAGCAAATGGAAATGGAATAATAGGATTATTCTTAGATGGAGATACAGATATTGCAAGCTATAATAATGGTATCACAGTAGGTAAGAGTGTAGGAGTTAATACGACAGCACCAAAATATGCAATAGGTATTTATGCTAAGGCACAAGGAACACCAGGAGTAGGAGGAACAGGAGGAACTGCATACAATATAACAACTCCTATTAAAGTTGGAGCTGATGGAGTAGGAATCTATGCTGATAAAGAAAGTAACATTAACTATGCAGGAAATATGGAAGTAGGAGATGGAACAACAGCAGGAACAGGAGTCTTTATAGCTGCAAAAAGTGCAGGTGCTACAACAGATGGAGGAACAGTTACTCTTGATAAAAATACAATTAAACTAAAAGGAACAGGAGGAGTGGCAGTTATTGCCTCTGAAGGTACAGTAGTTAATGCTCAAACTGCAACAATCGAATTAATTGGAAATAATGTTAAGGGTGTAGGAATCTATGCAAAGAAAGGTTCTAAAACAGAGACAACTGGATGGAATTTTAAAAATAATGGAAACCAAGCAGAAGAAGTTCGTTCTGAAGAAGGACAAGTAGGTATAGCAGCAGGATTAAAACTATTAAATCCTAGAATGGTTCTAACACATGTTATAAATGGAGAAACTTATGTAGCAGCTGGAGGAACAGTTAGATCTCAAAATGATGGTTCTCATACTGCTAAAGAAAATATAGGTCTTATGGCAGAAGGAATTAAGAATCCAACTGCACCAGCACCTCTTACTTGGAATGAAGGAAACTTTGAAGCTGTAAACAATGGTACTATTGATTTCACTATTGCAGATAAATCAACAGCAATTTATGTAAATTCTGCAAGAGCTAAAAATAATGGTGTTATTAATGTTGGTAAAAATTCAACAGCCATCTATGGTTTCTATGATAAAAACACAAGAACTTATCAAGGAGCGACAGGAAATCCTAATAAATTAGAAGTAAAAACAACAGCAGCTTCTAATATTAGTTTAGGAGACCAATCAACAGGAATGTATTTGATAAATGCTGAGACTGTTACAAATGATAAGGGTTCACAAATAACTTCTACAACTGGAGCAAAAGGAAATGTTGGTATCTATGTTGTAAATGGACCAGTTGATAAAGAAACTAATAAAGAAACAACAGCTTATAATGTTCCAGCAAACTATAAGAAACTAACTATGAATACAGCTACTGATATTACATTGGGAGATAAATCAGTTGGTCTATATAGTAAAGGAAAGGGAACAGTTAATGCAGATAGAAATACTGTAGTAAATACAGGAGCTATAACTGTAGGAAATACACTAATAGAAAATAAAGGTACTTCTAATGAAAAGCGTTATCCAGCAGTTGCAATCTATGCTGAAAATACAAATTTAAACACTAATTCAGTGATAAGAGTTGGAAATGATGCGATAGCTTTCTATGGTAAAAATTCAGATATAACTGCTGATGGAACTGTAAACTTCTCAAATAAAGGAGTGCTAGCATATTTAGAAAAATCTAATTTTGTTTCTAAGTTAGGAAATCTAGGAGCAACACAAAATACTATGTTATATTTAAAAGATAGTACTGCTCAATTAGATGGTGGTGGAAGCAAAGTTGATATAGATGTTGCAGATGGATATACTGGAGCATATATCAGTGGAAATTCTCAATTAACTGGTGTACAAAAAATTAAATTAGGAAAAGATTCTACTGGAATTTATTTAGAAAATACAAGCCCTAACTTTGTTTCAACAGCTGTATCAATAGAAGGAACAAAAGATGGAGCAAGAGGAATAGTGGCAAAAGATGCTAATTTCACAAATACTAGTAAGATTTCTTTAAGTGGAAAAGAATCAGTTGGAATTTATTCTAATGCAAACAGCACTAAAAAAGTTACTAATATTGGAGAATTAACATTATCTGGTAAGAAGACATTAGGAGTATTCTTAAGAGGTGGACAAACTTTTGAAAATAAAGCTAACATAAATATAGCTGACTCAGCAAATTCACTAGAACCAACTATTGGTATCTATACAGCTGAAGGAACTTCTAATATAAAACATACATCAGGAACAATAGATGTTGGAGAAAAATCAATAGGTATCTATTCAAAGACTCCTTCAAATGTTGAAATGAATGGTGGAAAGATACATGTTAAAGACCAAGCTATAGGAATCTATAAAGAAGATGGAACAGTTGTTGTAAAAGGTGAATTAGATATAGATAAACATGTGGCAACAGCCAAAGATAGTGAACCTACTGGAGTATATGCGGTAAATGGAGCAAATGTTGTTGATCAAGCTTCTAAGATTACAGTTGGAGAAAAATCTTATGGATTTATCCTAAATAATACTGATCCAAATAAGACAAATGTTTATACTAACACAAATTCTGGCCCTGTAAGTTTAGGAAATGACAGTGTGTTCTTATATTCTAATGGAAAGGCTAATATTACTAATAATAGAACTATTAACTCAAATAACTCAGATCATTTAATAGGATTCTATGTTAAAAATGCTGGAGAATTAATAAATAATGGAACAATAAACTTCTCAACAGGAAAAGGAAATATAGGAATTTATGCACCTGCTGGAACAGCAACTAATAAAGGTAAAATTCTTGTAGGACCTACTGATGATATAGATCCAACAACAGGAAAACCATATTCTGATCCTAAGAAAATTGTTTATGGTATAGGAATGGCTGCTGACAATGGTGGACATATTATAAATGAAGCTGGAGGAGAAATCAGAGTATCTGACAATAAATCTATAGGTATGTATGGAGCAGGTGTTGGAACTACTGTTGAAAATAAAGGAAATATCTTATTAGATGGAAGTAAAGCTACAGCAACTAATAAAATTGGAAGTTTAACAGGAGTTTATGTTGATGAAGGAGCTACTTTCAGAAACTATGGAACTATTAAAACAACAGATTCTTATGCAGGAAGAAATGGAAAAGTAAATGATAATGTAGGTGGACTTGTTGGTGTTGCTGTAATGAATGGTTCAACTCTTATAAATGAAGTAACAGGAAAAATCTTAATAGATGCTGACAATAGTACAGGAGTTATTATCAGAGGAAAAAGAGATGCTAATGGAAACTTACTAAGACCAGCAGTTATTAAAAACTATGGAGAAATTAGAGTAAGAGGTACAGGAGGTACAGCAATTAGTTGGAAAGATCTGACACCAGCAGATATAGCTGAGTTAGAAAGACAAATTAATGCTAATCTGATTAGTACAGATCCTAAAGGACGTGAATTAGGACAAGCTTCTGGAACTGATAAGGATTATCAAGGAGTTACTATCACTGTTAAAAATGGTCAAGCTACATTCTTAAGAAATGGAGTACCAGTATCAGATAGTGAAGTAGAAAAAATCAATAAATTAATTGGTAATCAACCGAATCTAGCAATGTCTGATGTTGGGTTCTATGTAGATACATTAGGAAAAACAAGACCTGTTACTTTTGATGGAGTAACTCCACCTGTAAACAGTCAATTAATTATTGGTACTGAATACTCAGAAAAAACTAATAAGAAAGAATGGTTAGTAAGTGGAGATGTAATTAAACCTTTCTTAGATCAAATTCAAGGAAGAAACTTTAAGATAACAACTATGGCTGGTTCATTAACTTGGATGGCTACACCTGTTTTAGATAACTATGGACAAATAGTAGGAGTAGCAATGTCTAAATTATCTTACACATCTTTTGTAAAACCTGAAGATAATGCATATAATTTTGCTGATGGATTAGAGCAAAGATATGATATGAATGCTTTAGACTCAAGAGAAAAAGAAATTTTTAATAAGTTAAATGGTATAGGTAAAAATGAAGGAACATTATTATCACAAGCTTATGATGAAATGATGGGACACCAATATGCTAATACTCAACAAAGAATACAAGCAACAGGAAAAGTATTAGATAAAGAATTCTCTTACTTAAGAAATTCTTGGTCTAACCCTTCAAAAGATTCTAATAAGGTAAAAACTTTTGGAATGAGTGGAGAATATAAAACTGATACAGCAGGTATAATTGACTATAAGAACAATGCTTATGGAGTAGCTTATGTTCATGAAGATGAAACTGTAAGACTTGGAGAATCAACAGGTTGGTACGCTGGTATAGTTCATAACACTTTCAAATTTGAAGATATTGGAAAATCAAAAGAAGAACAATTACAAGCTAAGGTTGGATTATTTAAATCAGTTCCATTTGACTATAACAATAGCTTAAATTGGACAATAGCAGGAGACATTTTTGTTGGACATAACAAACTAAACAGAAGATTCTTAGTTGTTGATGAAATATTCAGTGCAAAATCTAGATATAACACTTATGGAATAGGAGTTAGAAATGAAGTAGGAAAAGAATTTAGATTGAGCGAAGGACTTTCAGTAAGACCTTATGGAGCTGTAAAAGTTGAATATGGAAGAGTTTCTAAGATAAAAGAAAAATCTGGTGAAATGAAGTTAGAAGTTAAATCTAATGACTACTTATCAGTAAGACCAGAAATAGGAACAGAATTAGCATATAAACTTCACTTAGGAAATAAAACATTGAGAGCAGCCCTAGTAGTAGCTTATGAAAATGAGTTAGGAAGAGTTGCAAATGGAAAGAATAAAGCAAGAGTTGCAGGAACATCTGCCGATTGGTTCAATATCAGAGGTGAAAAAGAAGACAGAAGAGGAAATGTTAAAACAGATCTTAATGTTGGTGTAGATAACCAAAGAATTGGAGTAACTGGAAACATAGGTTACGATACAAAAGGTAGAAATGTTAGAGGTGGCTTAGGACTAAGAGTTATATTCTAATTTTAAAAACTAAAATTATAAAAGCTGATTGGAGTGAAAACTTCAATCAGTTTTTTATTTTTTATAAAAAAATAAAAATTTTAAAAAAAAATCTTTGATTTTTTAAAAAGTTGTGATATACTCTTTAGAGTGCATAAGAATTATCTTATGTAGTTAATTTAAAGGAGGTGCAATATATAAAT
>QWCO01004492.1_pt1 | contig 11472 bp, 10 predicted proteins | sample 1972611 | NCBI WGS metagenome assembly QWCO01 (sample SAMN09866706, study PRJNA288562) | Human oral metagenome isolate term1_saliva, whole genome shotgun sequencing... | reverse complement strand
TTGTGCCAAGCCTTCTACTACAGCAGTTTTACCTACACCAGCATCACCTACGAGTACTGGATTGTTTTTAGTACGACGTGCTAAGATTTCTGCTGTTTCCTGAATTTCTTTATTACGACCAATTACAGAATCGAGTTTGCCGTCACGAGCTTGGTCAGTCAAGTTAGTACCTAAACGAGCGAGGATACCATCTTGTTTAATTTTACCTTGTTTTGCAGCTTGAGCAGCTTGCATTTCTTCGTTAGATGGCAAGCGACCAGTTTGACGATAATAAGCAAACTCCTCAGGAGTTACTTCACGACCATTAATTTGATATCTACGATTCTCTGTAGAATAACCACCCATGTTCCCCATCAATTGATTAAACAAATCATTCATGCTAGCAAATTCATTACCAAAGTTATTGAAATTGTTGTTCATATATATTACCTCACTTATGTATCACTACATTTAACTATTTGACTAATACTATAATTACTAGGTTTTCTTAACCTTATGTCATTATAATAATCCTAATAAGTCAAAAAGTCAATAAGTCAAATTAAATATTTTTTGACTTTTTCTGACTTTTGATTCAACAAATATTATTTATAGGGCAAAAACATAGATAAATACTGATTTTATGGGAGTAAAATTATTTCGAACTTTTAATTTGATTATTATAAATACAAAAAGACCACTCGATGAATGGTCTTTTATTTTAATAATAATTCTTATTATATTTTAATTCCAAAGCTAAAATCTTCTCAAAGAATAGAAGATATAAGAGGATTCCATATTAATAAAGACTACCACGAATTAACTTTAACGCCGAGATATCTAACCTATAATTCATCAGGCATCAAATATCGCTCATCAAAGCTAGTTGTGAATGATTGATTCGTCATTTCAGATTGGTCTAAATACAACTTTGTTTCATTGTTAACATCAATATATATATCATCGAATGTTATATTTTCATCTTCAACATAATATTCAAAATTAATTTGAATAACACGTTCTAACTTATATTCATCCGTAAAATTTATATAATTTTTTATTATATAGTCATGACTTTCTCTATCATATTTAGAATTATCTTCATCAATTACCGAGTAATCAACATTCATTGTAAATGCAACATTTATACTGGCAGAAACCGTGCCAGTCCCCTCTTGAAGCTCTAGTTTTTTTGTATCTAACACATCTCCTACCCATATATCCAAATCAAAATCAATTAATTCTACCCCCACAATATCGATATTATAGATTTCAGTCACATCGCACGAATCGTAATACCAATAATCCGTATCTAATTCAACAGGAAGATCTATTAAATACTCTTCAATTCGCTCTTCAAGCCTATCTCCATCTAGTGTTAATTGAATTTGTTCTTCTATAGCGCTTACGAAATTCTTTTTAAGTAGAGAAAACACATATTCAATTCTATCTAACACAATAAAATTATCATTATTTTCAAAAATTTTACAAAAGCCTTTATCATTCGATAGAATTATGATTTGTTGTCCTTTTAAAATCTGAAATTCATTTAAAGAATATCCGACTATAGCATCTTTAAACTCAGTTGGCTTTTTTCTCTCAAACGGAGGCTTTTTATTAATATAATCGTTAACCAAGGTAAGAACAGAACATGATGTGACTGGAACTTCTTCAATACCTTCACCAGAAAAATACGCTTCACATTTTTGACTCATTAAATTAATTTGACTAGATAATTCAAGTTTACTTATAGGTAGTTCTAGCTCTTTAGTATATGCACTTATTTCACTCTTTTTAAGCAATGAATTATACAACTCAACAGATTCTTTTAAGTCAAACGCAATATGATCAAGAACTTCTTGCTTAGTAATACTATTAGTCAATATCTTTAACCATCCAGAAGTTGCTAAACCTTTTATTGTTCTTAAATAACCGGAACTCCAACCAAATTTCTTTTCTATAAAAATATTCGTATCGATAAACAGTAACATATCAAAAACTCCAAACCCATCGTACCTATAAATACATTAATAATAACACTTACTATTTTACATATATATTATAAAAGCACCTTGCTAGACAAGGTGCTAATTTTTGGTGATCCAGGAGGGATTCGAACCCCCGACCCACGGCTTAGAAGAATTACTCAAACATAACAGTCTCAAATAGATACTATATATAGTATCTATTTATGACTGTTATACTTTTTATAATCTATTTTTTCTATATTTTCTTTTTAATTCTCATATTATTGCAACTCTAATTACTAATCCTTAATACGAATAAATATCTGCCACAATTTTATTTAATTCGGCATGTAAATCTTTTGCCTCTACCGTTGTCGACTCTAATTTCAATATTTCTTCCACCAAATTATTAATCTTCCTTAATACTTGTGTTGATGGTTCAATATATGGAATTTGCTTAATATAATTAGATGAATTATTTGCTGTAGGATTAATCACATGAACAATCTCATTAATTATATCCGAATTCATTAAGGCTAAAACATAATACAGCTTAGTAATATCTTTAGGGAATATACCAACTATCGACTGATCAAAAACTGACTGTTCTATCAAAAAAGCCTTAATGACCTTTGACTTCACCATAGGTACGCCAACACCTGTCCTAAAATAATATTGAGAGTTTTGGAATCTAGACTTCTTATTATGATTATAAAACTTTATCGTTTCTGAATCCCAACGCACATACCAATCATCTTCTTGCTTACAATATCGACCCTTTGGTGCACCCTTTACATAAGGTATATAGCCTTCACTAACATTATCAATTCCATTTAAAGAAGTACATGAATATACTAAATTCCTATCTAGTACTTCATATCCTTTTGCACCCTTTACCCGCTCATTTTTTACTCGAATAAATTTCTTATTATCACCAGTATAAAATCCTGTAGCTATCTCCGCCACATCCCCCAATTTAGAAAGATTTCTTTTCAACAAAGATGTTATCTCTACATTACCTAATAAAAATTGATACTGTGGATTCCTAATCACTTCAATTTGGGGAACCATTATTTCTTCAAAAGAATCTGCTTGGCTTACTTTATTAAATGAATCTAATAATTCACTAGGTCTGCTAAATCCTCGTAATATACGAATTATATTATTAGAGGATTTTGTAGGCAAAATTCTCTTTAATGTAATAATAGATAAATTGGAATATCCAAAGCTTACTCCTGGGAAAAATTTAGATGGAAATATTGCAATTTCTTTAATTTCTGTATTTTCCAATAGATACTTTCTTAACTTTGAATGTAAATTTAAATATAAAAACTCCCGATTAGAATAGTCCTGCCAGGCCCCATATGGTGGATTCCCAATAATTTTATCATAATGTCCATTGGTCAATGAAATCATATCTAATTCGTTATCTAATAACGTATCCGTATTTTTTAATTGTAAAGCACACCGACCTTTTAAGTCTAACCAATCATCTAAAAGTGTATCTGTCTTCTTTACATAAACATTAGGGTATTTTTGATATTTTTCCTTTAATATACCAACGGCTCGATCATCAATATCTAAAGCATCTATAGAAATCGACTTATCAAACCTTAATAATGCATCAATAAAGGCGCCTTCTCCCGCTGCTGGCTCTAAAATTTTATCACAAGTTTTCAAGTCTAACTGCCTAGACATATATGTTGTTATTTCATGAGAATCAGTATAATAAGAACAAAGTGTGTCTTTCATATTACAACTCCTATATATCTTAAGTTTTATCTTAAGTAAAATTATAGAAGGTAAAACTTACCACGTCAAATACTTAAATAAGTCTTGTTCTATTAGATAATCATATAAATCTTTAGAGATATCCTCTTTCCAATTCATATTTTGATCCATCCATGTACGTAAATCAACACCAGTAAATTCCTTAATTTTTAGATAACATTCATCTGCACAATAAACATTCCAATATGGTGACTCTTTTAGTGTCATAAGATAATGATTATTATCTTCCTCATTTTGCCGAACAAATAAAATATTTTTATACTCTGGTCCAATCATGGAATATATACTTCCTACAAGAAGTAATCTATTAGTATTCCCCTTTTCATTTGAACTAAATCCACTTTTAAAATCACAATTATAGTATCTACCATCTTGAATAAAGTGTAAATCTAATTCCAACTTAACATGTTCACTATCTATCAGCCCCCATGGAGCATTATAATAATTAATCAACTTTTCCTTACTATTTTCTATAATTAATAAGCTATTAATAAAATTGACTGCATCCTTTTGTATTTGAGTTTTAAGCTGTTCAAATGCCATTGGTTTAAATTCAGTTAAGGGTTTTATCGGATTAAAAAAGGCTATTTTACAAAATGGTTCCCAAAGCTCTCCAATTCTACGAGAAAATGCCATATAGTCATATAACCATACAGAATTACGAGATTCTAACATCACAATAATATAAATATAGTTCACCAATAATACTTGATTAACTAATTCTTGTGCACTCCAACTCTCATGCAAAGCCATATCATAAATATGACTTAAATAATTATTCCGATATTCTGTTACTAAAGGATTAATTTTTTTTGCCTTTAATTTAACATCACTAGGATCCTTTAACAACGTATTAATATGTGGCTCCATCTTGCATCTAAAATCATTCAATAAACCAATTTTATTGTACTTCATGCTACCCCCATCCCAAAGCAAAAACTATGCTCCTCATAATATTTAGATTGCTAAGTTATTTACTTCTACTAGTTTAAATATTCCCTTTGTTTAGACCTCATGTATAAACCATGTCGCTTACTATTCAGAATACAACTTATTTAACGCAGCTTTTAATTCCTCTTCATTCAATGTCAAAGTTGTATTAATTGCCCATAAAAATTTCTTATCATATATATCACCCATTTTCATCCCTGACATATAATTTCCATAAATATGATAAAACTTATCAGGAGTATCTGGATTTGTTACAACGATATAAGTATTGGTATTTGCTTCATCAACAAATTTCCAACCTAATTGAGCGTCTAAAATTTTAACAAGTTCATTAAAGGCTTCATAGGAGTAACTTTTACTTAGCATATAGTCAATAATCGGTTGTCTATAAGAGCCAATATAAATAAACTCGATAATTCTATTATCTCCATCTTTAAACGCACCAAATTTATAATTAAACTCGTAAATAGAATCAAATCCCTTAAACTCATCAAAATCATATTGCTTAAAGATATTGCTTTTTACAAAGAACTTACCTACAGGTTTTTCCAAAAAAGACGGCTTCTTCTCTAACATACTTTCTATTGGTACATGAAAAAAATCTGCAATCTTTTGGATTGTGGACAAATTAGGTTCTGAAGCATCAGTTTCATAATTTGCTACCTGCCCTCGAGAAATTCCTACTAATTTAGCAAATTTTTCTTGGCTTAACTTAAAAGCTTTTCTAAATATTTTCAAATTTTCCGCAAAATCCATATATTCCCCTTGCTTCATCTAACACAAATATGATATATTTATCCCAGAAGTTAAATTGTCTATTTTTGTTACATTTTATATTTTATTTTGTCGTTACATTAATGCAATTATAATACAATTTCTTCTGTTATCATTTCATTTTATCACAAAAGATAGGAGCGTGTCTTTATGAAAGCCTTAGAAAACAGGAAGTATTTATCTGTAAAAGAAGCTGCTGATGATTACTTCGATAAACTTATCAGTGTAAGTACTTTATATCATCTAATTAATGAAAGAAAAATCAAAGTCATCAAATTAGGAAATAAAATTTTAATTCCGATTTCCGAACTCAACAACTATTGCAACAAGGCATTAGGAGGTATAAATAATGAAGCAGAAAAGAATAATGATTTATATTATTGATCCGATTACTAATAAGGTATCCTCTAAGCAAAAATGCCTCACCACAATAGAATGCTCAAAAAGAATTAAAGAATTAATAAATTCCCCCAACGAAAAAATTAGTATAAAAATAAATATATCTTCGTAGCGTATGCACTGGATAAGGACTTCTCCTTACAGTGCATTTTTTATTTGTAACGGGGACATAGTAACGTCCCCGTTCTCATTCCGCTTGATTCTTAATCGTTTAGCAAGAATGTCAATATAAAAAAGAGCTAAAACGCCCTCTCTAACTAAACCAACGTTCCCGTTAGATGACTTACTAAATACTACATAGATACCAAATCCAGCCCCTCGCAGGCAGTGCGTATGGTGTATGAAGTAGATTAGGCACTATCTACTCTACTATTCCACTCTAAAATACAAAGGAGATCTTTATGGCAAATACAGACCTAAATGAATCCATTAAAATCTATTGCACATCACAATTAAAGCGACAAATTAAAAATATTGCAGCTTTAGAAAATAAAAGTATATCAAGTTATATCACAAACCTAATTGATCAGCATTTTGAACAAAGTATTCGTACAGATATAGACTCCTATAACTCTTTAAATCAAAATCTAGATCGACTTGAAGTTTTAACATTAAGCCTTTTTAAAGGATTATATGAATTATATAGTGCAGAAGATAAATTTGAAGAAATCTGCTCTACAATTTACAGAAAGGACTAACAAAATGACGAATATTAATAATAATATTGCTTTTAAAGAACTCAAAAGAGGAAAAATTACGTTTACCATCTGGAAAAAATATCTAAGAAATATATTAATAGGCCTATTCCTTCTTCAAGCAATTGCATCTACAGGACTATTTTATGGTTTTCTGTATCAATCAGAAAATATCATATCCACTCAAAATATTTATGTTACAAAAGAAGTAGCCTTAAATTATATTAATCCTATAAAGCCAGATACTTATAAAACTCAAATAGGTCAATTTATTGCAAGTCATACATTTGACTTTGAGGTAAATCCTAACAATAGAATCCCATTCAAAAATTATAAAGATGTAATCGACCATTTAACCAATAATCAGCTTTATATTTTAAAGGAAAGTTACAAAAAATACTGGCTCATAACGCTTTTATTAAGTTTAGGAATATCACTATATTGGAATTATAGTCAATATTTAAAAGATACTTCTATATCTAAAAAAGCACTCCATAAGCGGGGTATGCAACTATTATCTCAAAAGCAAATGAGTTTATATACCAAAAATAAACCTCATGTTTTATCTATTGGAAATATAAATATCCCTACGGATACCGAATGTAAACATATTCTTGTCTTTGGTGCTAGTGGCTCTGGTAAATCTGTATTGCTCAGTCGATTTATTAATCAAATTAATACATATAGCCAAAAATATAATGATAAGCGCCATTATATTATTACAGATGTAAAACCTGAGTTCGTAGGAAAATTTGCAAAACCCGATGACTACATTTTTTGCCCTTTTGATAAACGTAGTATTAGTTGGTCAATATTTAATGATATTGATGATATTTCAGATTATGATAACTTCGCCTCTATCCTATTTGAACAGGAAGGTGCGAAAGACCCATTCTGGGGATTAGCTGCGGGTACTATATTTGCAGACGGCTTAAAGTATCTTGATTTACAGGGACGTAAAACGAACCATGACATTCTAGAATTTTTTAAACAGTCTACAGAATATCTAACAGAAGCTATTAACTCCCTACCACCAACACTAATAACATCTAAGCAGTACTTAAACGCTCCAGATAATACCCTTACCTCTATACTTGCAACTCTTGCAAGCGGTCTAAAGCCTTTTATGCACTTAAAAGATTCAACCGATAACAATGCTCCATTTTCTTTTAAACAATACATTAGAGAAGAGTATCAACGAACAGATGGAACTATTCCAAACTTATATTTATTAGTTCCTGCTAACCGTCAACGAATCATGGCGCCATTATTATCACTAGTCATGGATATTATGATTAATAACTTTGGCACGCAAATAGTATTGCGGATTAACGATGCAGCTACTGCAAAAGAACTGGCGGATAACTTTGGTGTAGAGGAAATTATTGAATACAAAGAATCAATTCAACTACCTCAAAGCGGTAGTCCTATCCCCTCAATTAGTCAGGATACAACAACTAAATCACTTATTCTTCCAAGTCAATTACAGTCGCTACCACCATTCAAAGGCTATGGAAAAGTATTAGGTTTTAACCCTTTTAATTTAATAATTCCTCAAGTATTTTTTAATGAAAACCCTAATATCAAACACTTTGATCCTATTGATAAAAAAACAGTAAATTCATTTAAGCCAAATATGTACCCCCATAGAATAAAGTTTAATGAATATAAAGAACATCGTTATGGAGAGGATTTAATTAAAAAGTATAAAAAAGGAGAATAATCTACTATGGTTACAACATCCAATGTGTCCACCATTCAAGCAGGACAATACTATAATAAAGATGATTATTATAGTCGCACAATTACACAAGAGGACTTTTGGTTCGGTAACGGATTGTTATCCCCTATAGGAGATGATATTCCGAATCCATATAAAAGTACTATAACACCTTTATCTCAAGATAATTACGAACAAAAAGTAAATACATTAAAAGACGAATTGACTCCCGATGCAAAAAAATTGGCAATAGATTTAACCTTCTCTCCACCAAAATCTATCTCAATTGCAATGTTAAATCCTGCATTAAAATATGATCTTCTCGATGCACATAATCAAGCGGTTAAAAATGTCTTAACTTTTGTTGAATCTAATTATGTAGTATGGCGCAAGCATACAAATAAAGATAATCGAACAGAAAATGTAAAAACTAAAAATGCTTTATTTGCATGTTTGCAACATAGGGTATCTAGAGAACAAGATCCACAATTACATACCCATTGCTTACTTTTTAGAAAAACAATGATAAATAACAAAATTATGACGATTGAGGACCGATTTATTCACTCAAACCAATACCTATTCTCTTTAATGTATGACAATGAATTATCCAAAGCTTTACAAGAAAAAAGGATTCCCCTACGGGAATCCTTGAGCAAAGATCAGAAAAATATACATTTTGAAATTGAAGGTATAAATGATACTCTAATCGATTATTTTTCAAAAAGAAAACATCAAATTCAGGATTATCAAGCCAATCAAGGCTTTTCTGATACATGGGGTGGCGCACACGCTGCAGGTCTGGCCTCTCGTCGGCCAAAACCACCAGAAGATCTTGCAACTTTAGAGAAGGAATGGCGCAAAGCTATTGATAATTTAGGCGGTTTTGTAATAAATAAATCTACACATAATAAGGATATATCAAGACTCTTAAAAATCAATGATATATTAAAAAAGTCCATTGACCATCTACAAGAAAAGTCCTATGCATTTTCTAAGTCAGACTTAATGATTGAAGTATATAAACAAGGTATAATGCTTGGCATAACTGTATCAGAATTTGAAAATATATTTGAACACCACTTACAAAGTACTTTAATACAAGTTGGCTTTCGTCAACTAAATAATGAGATATATTTTACAACTCCTAAAAACTTGGCTCGTGCCAAGTATATTGATTCACTCCTTTTAGGCCCTAAAATTGATAATTATAGCACCTTAGACCAGAATGATGCTAATACAAAAATTGATATACTTTCCAGCAATCTCAAATTATCTCAAGGGTGGGAGCTTTCAAAAGGGCAAAAAGAAGCTATTAATTTAATGTTATCATCTCCTAACAAATATATTGCTGTAGAAGGTATAGCAGGTTCTGGTAAAACAACTATGCTCGAACAAGCTAAACTTCTATACGAGTCTCAAGGAGTTAATGTAATAGGAATGGCATTTACTGGAAAAGCAGCAGAGGCCATGGAATCAGAAGCAGCAATTTCATCCCAAACTATTCATAAATATCTAAATCACCTTTCTCCCACTACGCCTCACAACTCCTGGGATTTTTCATCTGTAAAGGAAGCAGAAACACCAGAAGTCTGGATAGTAGATGAAAGCTCCATGTTAACAGATCACCTACTAAGTAATATTCTAGAAGCCTCTGAAAAAAGAAATGCTAAAGTAGTCTTTCTTGGTGACCCAAACCAATTACTTCCAATTGGTACAGGTAATGCATTTGCTAGAATGACTAGAAAAGATAATGAACAAGTACCTACTGTTCGTATGAGGGAAATCAATAGGCAAGAAGAAGGCTCTAATCTTAGGAAAACAGTAGAAGCTTTATCTGGCAAATTTGAAAATATAGAAAAACAATCTCCACTATCTTATATAGATAACAGTATTAAAGAAATTCCACAACGACAATATCGCTTGAATTCTGTAATTCATGAATACTGTAATTATACAGTTGAGCAACAAGATAAAAGTGCTATTTTAGTAGCTCGCAACAATGATCGTAACGAACTCAATTCTGAAATCCATAAAAGGCTAATAGAAAAAGGTACTCTAAAAAATGAAAATTTACTTACTAGCGTCAATCAGTATGGTATAGAAAGTTCTAATCCTTATGCTATTGGCGAAAAAGTAATTTTTACTAAAAATGATTACAAACTCAAAGATACTACTGGGGAAACAGTAGGAATAAAAAATGGACAACTTGGCAAAATCATAAACATCAATGGATCTAAAGTTACCGTACAAACCAACACGAATCAAAATATAATATTTGATACAAGAGAATATAAACATTTTGATTATGGTTATGCAATGACTACTTTCAAAGCACAAGGTATTACTGTTGATAACGCTCTTATTGTACATGATAGTACACAAAAGAACTCCAATACTCGTAATAAAATTTATGTAGATGTAAGTCGTGCTAAAAAAAGCGTAAAAATCTTTACCGATGATAAGGAAGCTCTAGTCAAACAAGCTAAACGCTTCCAACAAAAGATTACTTTATCAACTTTCACGCCATACATTGCTAAAGGCAAAGAAAGGAAACCTATACATGTCTCAAAAGAAAAACCTAAGGAGATCTAATGGAGAAGGCACATTTTATCAAAGCCAGGGAAAATGGCGAGGCCAATTTAGTATTACCAAAGATAATCAGTTAATTCGCCGTGCCTTCTCTGGAAACTCAAAATTAGAAGTATATAAATTAGGAAAACAATGGATAGAGGCTACACAACAAAACACTTCTATTTTCTCATCTAAAAATACAAAACTAAAAGATATCTGTAACTACTGGCTACAAGATGTAAAGAAAGTCAGTGTAAAACCTAAAACATTTCAAAAATATGACTCTACACTGAGGCTATATATACTTCCCCTCTTAGGTGAAATAAAAATAGTTTCAATTACGCCACAACAAGTACAAACAGTTCTAAATAACTGGAGTAATGGAACATTGAAAGGTAAAAAAGGACATATCATATCTTCCAGTACCATACGTTGCACTAGACGTTATCTTTCAGAACTATTTGAGTATGCAGTAAATATAGGTTTATTGCTAAAAAATCCCATTAAATTAACTAAACCACCTAGATTAATAACTACAGAAATTCATACCTTATCACTCGATGAGATTCATCAACTTACAAGCACAATGAAACAACAAGTCAGTAATAATATATCCTCGCCT
>QWCO01001308.1_pt1 | contig 11472 bp, 13 predicted proteins | sample 1972611 | NCBI WGS metagenome assembly QWCO01 (sample SAMN09866706, study PRJNA288562) | Human oral metagenome isolate term1_saliva, whole genome shotgun sequencing... | reverse complement strand
ATATTTCAACAATTTATTAAGCGTCTTTTCACCAACACCTGCACGAGGCGGATCTAAAATTATAATATCTGGCTTAATTCCATTTTTATCAAACTCATCTAATTTTTCAAAAACATCTCCTGCGATAAAATGAGCGTTTTCGATACCATTCAATTTTGCATTTTCATTAGCTTTCTCAACAGCCTCTTCCACAAGCTCAATTCCATAAACCTGTTTTGCCTTTTTTGAAACAATTTGCCCAATCGTACCTGTTCCACTGAATAAATCGAAAACAACTGAATTATGAATATTTTCCCCTTCAATTTCATCTAAATAATCCAATGCTTTTCCATATAATTTTGCCACTGTTTTTGAATTTGTTTGAAAAAAACTGTATGGACTAATTTTAAATTTTAATCCTAAAATTTCTTCTTCCAAATCTCTTTTTCCAAAAAGAATTTCCTCACTTTCAGAAACAACCGAATCAGAAAAATTATCATTAAATGTATGTAAAACCCCTGTTATTTCAAATCCATTTTCAAGCTCCAAAGCCAACAATCCTTCAACTAAACCTTTTTGAAATTCCAATTTTTTCTCATCTTCAATTTGAGTTGTCGTAACCATATTTACTAAAATTTGTTTCGTAAAATCCGCTTTTCTAATAACCAAATTCCTAAAAAAGCCAATATGATCCAATCTATGATAAAAATCCAGCCCTGTCGCTTTTGAAAATTCATTACAAAAAACATAAATTTTATTAAAGTTATCATCCATCAATTTCAATCCATCTACTTCAACAATATCATGAAAACTGTTTTGTTTATGAAGTCCCAAAATCATAGGTCCGTCTTTCACAGCATTTCCATAACTAAATTCCATTTTATTTCGATATTTTTCTACTTCGACACTTCTAACCGGCTCTTCAAAAGTAAAATCATATTTTGCAATTTTCTTCACCTCTTTTTCAATATTAGAATTTTTCATCGCAAGTTGCTCATCATACGAATAATACTGATAATTACAACCACCATTTTGTCTATCAATTTCGTCATAAATCGCATTTTTTCTTCCTGCAAAATCAATAATTTCACATCGAATCAATTCATACTTTCTTCTTCTCTTCACAAAAATTCCTTCAACAACTTGTCCTTCAGCCGCATTTATATTTGGAAAAATCCTATTTTCATCATCTCCATAAAAACCATACGCACGACCTTTCGTATTAAGTCCTGCTATTTTCAGCTGTATTTTATCACCTTTTCTTAAAATTTTTTTCTCTTTATTTTCCATTCCATCTCCATTTTCCCATAAAATTTTTTCACTTTAATTAAAAATAAATTTGGTAATCCCATCATTTATACAAGATTACCAAACAAATTTTCCAAAATTTAAAAAATTAATTTTTATTTAGATTCAATATATTTTTTCAATCTCGCAATCGCTTCTTCCAATACAGGCAAGTCATGCACAATTGAAAATCTCAAATATCCTTCCACTTGGAATGTAACCCCAGGAACTATCGCCAATTCTGTTTTTTCCAATAAATCCAAGACAAAATCAAAAGAATCCACATCTTTAAACTTATCAATCGTTTTATATGTCGCAAACACATAAAATGCCCCTTTAGGCTTCAAGCACTTAAATCCTAATTTTTCCAATTCTTCCACAAGCTGCATTGTCATATTCATCCCAATATCCGATTGAATCAGCAGTTCCTCCAATTCTTCATATAAATCGTCATCTATCGTTTTCCCCAGAAGCATTTCCTTCAATTTCCCGAAAAATCCCTTCTTAGGCGTTGCCAGCCTGTCTTTTAACGGTTTTAGCTTAGGCTTTTTCTTAGTTTTTTCACTTTCCTCAAAACCGCTTTCATCTAATTTACTTTCAGTCTTTTCTTTTGTTTTCTTGTCAACACTCTTTTTACTCTCATCTTCAAAGTCTTTACTTTCAGCATTTCCCCGCTAACTTTATTATCTTTTTTTAAGATTTCATCAACTGCTTTTTTTATTTCATTTTCTGTTTCTTTTTTTATTTTTTCTATCTCTTTTTCACTTTCCTGAATTTCCTTGTCCAGCTGATTTTCCAGTTTACTCTTTTGCTCTTCCTCGCCTTTTTTCTTTTTTCCAAATTTAAAAAAATTTTTCAGCATTGTTTTTTATCCCTTTCCGCCTGTGATTTTTCCAAATAATCTGGCTTTAAATTAAAAATATCAGTTTTTTTTATAACATTATCATCCCTCAAATTTTCATCCAAAAACATTTCCACATAAGTCATCGTATTAATCGCCAAATTCTTATCCTCAAATATTTTTACAAAATATCCCAATTTATCCAATATTTTAGCCTTATAATTAAAAACCGCATCTCCAATCAAATAAATTTTTTTATTATTTTCTTTATCTTGCTTATTTTCAATTATTTCCTCAATTACATTATCCAGCTTTGTAACCTCGTAATTTTTCACTAACTCCAGCTTTCTTCCAGCCTTTCCATTAAAAGTTTCATAAGCCGCGCAATAAATTTTTTCCTTCCGAGAATCAATCAGTGAATATATTTTCACATCCTCATCATTTTCCAAATTTACCTTCAAATTGTAATATCCTTGAAACCCAAGCGCATCCAATTCATTCACTTCATAAAAATTCACATTTCTTCCAAAAAAAAGTCCCTTAACAACTGAAATTGCTATTCTAACCCCTGTAAACGAACCAGGCCCAATCGAAACAAGCACATTTTCAATTTCATCCAGCTTTTTCCCAGTCCATTTCAAAAGGCTGTCAATTTGCTCTAAAATCGTAGTAGAATGTGTCTTAGCCATTTCCACATGAATTTCCCCCAAAAGTTTATCCTTTTCATAAAGCGACAATCCAGCCAGCTTAGTCGTAGTCGTCATTGCAAATGTCAACATATTTTTTCTCCATTTTTTATTTTTTCATTTTTTTAACAAGAGTTCTTAATCCCTTGTTACATAATTTTTTTGTTTTTAAAATTCAAAATTTTCTTTAGTATAAACAATTTTGTTATAAAAATTATCCAATTCCAAAATCTACTTTTTCTCCATCCAAAATTGTATAAACTGCAACTTTTCGAGCTTCATCTGAATAGTGATTTATCTCAACAAACACCGCATCTTCAGGCATCTCCTCCAAAATCTTATCCGCCCATTCAATAATCACAACACTTCCATCTTCTCCAATATAATCCTCAAACCCAATTTCATAAATCTCTTCAGGATCATTAATTCTATAAACGTCAAAATGATACACAGGCACATCTCCAGAAGTATACTCAATAACATAAGTAAATGTCGGACTTTTCACATTTTCCGTAATATTATAACATTCACAAATTTTTTTAGTAAACGTAGTCTTCCCGGCTCCCAAATCTCCAATAAGCCCCAAACAGCCACCACTTCTCAATTTTTCTGCCAAAGCTATTGCCAATTCATCAATTTCTTCAAATGTCATTATTTTTTTTCCCATATTTTTCCCATTTCTAAATATTATAACTAATTTTTATATGCCTCAATAATTTTATTAATAATTTGAGTAGTAGAAACATTATCCACAAAAGACAAAATTTTCACTTCCCCACCATTTCCTTCCACAATTTTCGTTTCTGGCAAATCTTCTTTTTTATAATCTCCACCTTTAACATGAACATCAGGCTTCAGAATATCCAGCAATTTTTCAGGCGTCTTTTCATCAAAAATTACCGCATAATCCACAAACTTAGTCCCCAAAAGCACATAAGCCCTATTTTTTTCACTATTTATAGGCCTTTTATCCCCTTTATTCACCTTAACCGAAGCATCACTATTCACACCAACAACTAAAATATCCCCTAAATTTCCAGCTTCTTCCAAATAAGTCAAATGCCCAATGTGTAAAATATCAAAAACTCCGTTAGTAAAAACTACTCTTTTTCCAGCTTTCTGCAATTTCACTATTTTTTTTCTCATTTCCTCTGCAGTAAGCAAATTATCCTTAAAATTTTTTTTCAATTTTTTCTCCAATATATTTTTATTTCTATAATTACTTAACCTTTATATCCTTAATATTCAATTTTTGAAACTCTAATATTTAAATAAAGTTCCAATATACATCAAATTATACCACATTTTTTCAAAAAAAAGAAAAGTTTTCTATTTTTTTCAACTTTTATTTTTTCTAATTTCAATAATTTTATTTTAAGAAGTTTTAAGTATATTCTGACAATTTTTCATCAAAAAAGAAAAAGAAGCATAAGCTTACTGCTTTTACTTCTCTGAAATTTTTTATATAGTTATTAATTGTCTAAGAAACTCAAAGTTTTTGTTATCTTAAACTTAATTTTTTTAAAATAGATAAAACAGACATTATTTCATCTTTCACAATTATACTCCTTTTCTTAATTAGATTTCGTATTATAATTCAATATTATCTTCATTCAGCAAAATCTGTTATCAGCATTTCCACTTCAATTTTATCTTCAAGCTCAACATCCATAATGTATCCCCATAGCATATTTGTTTGGTCTGCTCCAAATTTTTCATTTATAATCATAGTTATTTCCTGTAAATCCGTTAATCCAATGTCTGGTCCTGCTGTAATACTTAACAGTATCTTTCTCGCTTTTGGAAGATTTTTTATAAAAGGGCTGTTTATTATTTGTTCTGTAGCAAGTTTTACTTTATCCTGCCCTTCACCTTTACCAAATGCCATTACACCTTCCCCTGAATTTCCTATCATTATTTTTACATCATCAAAATCAAGATTCACTACCCCTTGTTTTTTTATTAGATTTGTTATAAATTCTACATTTTTTATAAAAATTTCATCTCTTTTTTCAAATAATTTATCAAAAGTTGCACTAGAATCTGCTTCCACTAATTTTTTAAGAGGCAAAACTATAACAGTATCAGAAACTTCTTCTAATTTCTTGATTTCTTCAGTTCCTCCATTTGAATTAATTGATGTAGCAACTACAACCATTGTTAATATTCCCATTGTTTTTGCAACTTCTGAAACAATACAGGCTATCTCATTATTCTTTTTTTCGGACATTTCCGTCAAAATAAATACTAAATTAGTATTTTTCAATGCACTCTGCACTTTTTCACTTAAATCTTCAGAAGCCAATACTTTTGATTCTACATTCAGTTTATCCAAATTCCCTTGATTTGTGTCAATTCCCACAAATTGAATTTCTGCAATCTCTTTTTTCTTCATCTTATTCAAGACATCATTTCCCACTGTACTGATTCCAATAACTTTTATTCCAACACCGTCCATATTTTTCTCCTTTAATTATAAAATTTTCTATATTTTAACATATTTTCCCAAAATACAGTTAAATTTTTTTTACTATTTTTTATACGATTTCGCCTTTTCTTCTAATAATAACAAAAAGCTACCATAATTGGTAGCTTTGCATTTAAAGTTGCTTCATTTTAAGGCAGTGGAACACCTGTTTTTAAACTTTTTCTTTCAATGTAATTATATCATATCTAATTGATTAGTCAATACTTTTTCTTTTTTTATTTATAAATTTTTAAATTATTTTTATTAATTGCGAAAATCTGTTGCAATCAAATATACTTTTACACAGCTCCCTTTTTGCTCAAAATCTTCAGAATTTTCAAATTTAGCTTCTTCAAAGACTGTTCCCCATGCGAGAAATAAGTCTGGATTTTCGGAACTTTTGGCTACTGCTGTGGCGATTTGGCTGATTTCCTCGAGGCGTATGTCGTTTCCTGAGGTTATATTCATTAGTATTTTTCCTGCTCCTTTTATTGAACGTTCTAAAAGCAGAGTATTTAATGCCTGTTCTACCGCTTTTTTTGCTCTGTCCTCTCCGTGTGCTTTTCCAAAGCCTAATACTGTTTTGCCTGAGTCTTGTAATATAGATTTAATGTCTGCAAAGTCTAAATTTACAATTCCCTGTTTTTTTATTAAATCCAATATTCCTTTTATAATTATTACAAAGGCTTTTTCTCCTTTTTCATAGATATTTGCAAGATGAAAGCAGAGTTCCTGTTTTTTCTCCCATTTCAGCTATTATAAACACCATATCTGCATTTTGAAATTCTTTTTCTGTTTGTTTTCTTAAATCCTCCATCGCTTCAAATGAAGTTATTGATGACACAAATATTTTTTTGGGAGCTTTTGAACTGTCTAAATTCAACTTTTCTGTGTCTATTACTATAAAATCAGCCCTTACAATGTTATTTAATATCATTTTATTTATTACATTACTTCCTGTTTTTCCCAAAGCCACTATTTTTACTTTTACACCATTTAACGTGTTTTTCATATCAGTCCCCCGACCTCTGTGTTCCTACAAGCGATGTTACCCACTATTTTTCCTCCTAGATAATCTATATTTCAAGACACTATTTATTAATATTTTTCTTTAATCTATTTTTTAATCACAGTTCTTTAATATATCACAAGACCCTTTATTTTTTATTTTAAAAATATTGATTTTATATTTTAACTTAACTCTTTTTTAAAATTATATCAAATTTGATTAGTAAATAAATAAACAAATATTATAAAATTATAGAAAAATATTACTATATTTCATTTTTTTTTATCAATTTTTGGGCTATACTATTCTTGTAGATACAAAAAATATTTAAATATAAATCGGGAGGCGGTTTTATGAAATCTAGAAGTCTACTATTATTTTTAATACTATCTTTAGCTTTATTTTCAGTAGTATTATCAAATAAAAACAAAAATCGTAAAAACAGAAATGAAAATAAACCAAAAAAAGAAAATATGATTCAGGCAGGGAACGAAAACATCAGGGAAATCTATCTTGCTGGTGGCTGTTTCTGGGGACTTGAGGCATATATGGAAAGAATCGACGGGGTAAAGGATGCTACGGTTGGCTATGCGAACGGTAAAACTGAAAAAACGAGTTATAACATTGTCGCATCAACGGATCACGCAGAAACAGTTCACGTAAAATATGACACAAACAAAATTTCTTTGAGCAAGCTGCTTAAATATTATTTTCAAGTTGTAGATCCTACTAGCATTAATCAGCAGGGAAATGATAGAGGCAGACAATACAGAACAGGGATTTATTATACTAATCCCAAAGATAAAGAAATTATTTTACAGGAAATTGAAGAAGAGCAGAAAAAATATACAGATAAAATTCAAGTTGAAGTTCAGCCTTTGAAAAATTATATACTCGCAGAAGAATACCATCAGGACTATTTGAAAAAAAATCCTAACGGATATTGTCACATTGATGTCAGTAAGGCAGATGAAGTTATTATTGATCCAAAAGATTATCCAAAACCAAGTGACGAAGAATTAAAAAAACGGCTTACTCCACTGCAGTACAGCGTTACACAGAAAAAAAATACCGAACATTCTTTTTCAAACGAGTACTGGGACAATCATGAAGCTGGAATTTATGTGGATATAACAACAGGAGAGCCATTATTTTCCTCAAAAGATAAATATGATTCTGGCTGTGGCTGGCCAAGTTTTACAAAACCTATTTCAAAAGATGTTGTAACTTATGCAAATGATACAAGTTTTAATATGGTAAGGACAGAAGTGCTTAGTCGAAGCGGAAAAGCCCACTTGGGACATGTTTTTGATGATGGGCCTAAAGACAAAGGCGGGCTTCGTTATTGCATAAACAGTGCTTCAATTAAATTTATCCCATTAAAAGATATGGAAAAAGAGCATTATGGATATTTAATAAAATTAGTTCAGTAAAATGAACAGGATAGGAGATAATTTATGTTTAATCAGCCATTACTGGTAGGAAGCGTATTTTTAGGAGGAGTAGCAAGTTTTCTATCTCCGTGTATTCTTCCCGTTGTTCCTGTATATTTGGGAATTTTAAGCAAAGGAAAAAAAACTGTGCTTAATACCTTTCTATTTATTTTAGGTCTTTCACTTACTTTTGTAAGCATAGGCTTTAGTTTTAGTTTTCTTACGGGAATTTTCTTTAATGACACTATAAAAGTTTTGGCAGGAATACTTGTAATAATACTGGGATTACATCAGACAGGCATCTTAAAATTTAACTTTTTAGAAAAAAATAAATCTATAAATTTGGATTTAATTGAGAAAAATTCTTCATTACAGGCTTTTTTGCTAGGACTAACATTTAGTCTAGGGTGGACTCCATGTGTAGGCCCTATTCTTGCCTCGGTGCTTACTCTTGCAGGGGAAAAAGGATCTGCAGTCTATGGAGGGTTAATGATGTTTATATACGTCTTAGGACTTGCCACTCCATTTGTTCTATTTTCCTTTTTCTCTCAGGAATTGCTAAAAAAAGTACGAGCTTTAAATCAATACACAAATTATTTTAAAATCTTTGGAGGATTTCTAATTATATTTATGGGAATTTTGCTAATAATGAATAAGTTTTAATAATTTTATTTTTTAAAAATTATAATTTTTTAAATTTTATAAAACAATCAGTAATCAAAATAACTTAAAAAATAATTACAAAAAATATTTTAAATTTGCTATAATATAGAAAGGAAGTAATTTTTATGAAAAAATTAATTGTAACAATTGTAACTTTGTTGAGTTTTGGATTGATTTCATTTGGAAATACATTGCAAGGAGTTCAGTTAAAGGACATTAATAATAAACCTGTTTCCCTTAACAAGTACAAAGGTAAGAAAATATATATTAAAATGTGGGCTTCATGGTGTCCTATCTGTCTTTCGGGATTAAGCGAAATTAATTCTTTGAGTGCAGATAAAAGTAAGAATTTTACAGTTATAACTATTGCTTCTCCAGGACAAAAAGGAGAAAAACCTACAGCCAAATTTATTCAGTGGTATAAAGGGCTTAATTACAAAAATACTACTGTTTTACTGGACGAAAAGGGGGAAGTGTTAAAAAGGGCAAAAGTTTTGGGATATCCTTCAAACATTATATTGGATGGGAACTTGAATATTGTTAAAACTTTGCCGGGACATCTGACTGCCGCACAAATCAAAGGAGCTGTTAAATAAGTGTATAGTATTTTAATAATTGACGATGAACCGATTATAAGAAGAGGTATTAAAACCTTTATTGATTTTGAAAAATATAAGATAAGTGATGTTTATGAGGCAGAAGACGGTAATTCTGCCTTTAAGACTTTTTCAGAAGTCTTGCCTGACCTTGTCTTGCTGGATATAAATATTCCCTTTAAAAATGGGCTGACTCTTGCCGAGGAAATGAAATATCTGAAAAGTGATGTTAAGATAGCCATTATTTCTGGATATGACTATTTTGAATATGCTCAAAAGGCTTTAAAAATCGGAGTTGAAGACTATATTTTAAAACCTGTTTCCAAGACAGATATAAATGAAATAATTTCAAAACTTATCTATAAGCTGGAAGAAGATAAAAAATATAACGAAGCAAGAAAAATTATTAATAAAATTAGTCAAATTGAGAAATCTGATAAAAATATTTTTCATAGCAAGTATAAAGATATTTTAACAAAAAAAATTGAAGAAAAATACAGCGATATTTCCTTTAACTTAAATTCTCTGGCTGACGAAATGAATTTGTCTTCTGGATATTTGAGTTCACTTTTTAAAAATTTGTTTGGTATTCCTTTTCAGGACTATTTGAATAATATACGGATGGAAAAGGCAAAGCTGCTGCTTTTGACAACAGATCTGAAAAATTATCAAATTGGAGAACTTGTAGGAATGGAAAACTTTAATTATTTCAATTCAAAATTTAAAAAAACTTTTGGAATGACACCAAAAGAATTTAAGAAAAGTGTGTTGGAAAAAATATGAAATTAAAAAAAACTATGAGAAATTCAATGCTGTTGCAGTTATTTTTTTATTATCTTGTTGGAAATTTACTGTTTATACTTTTTTTAAGCAGCATTTTTTATTATACTTCAAAATATATAATAATGAACAAAGAAATTGAGTACACTAACAAAAATGTAATGAGTACATCACGTTATATCACACTTTATGTTGAGAAATTACAAAATATAATTAATCTTTTGTCCGTTAATGCGGATGTTAGAAATTTTTTAACATTGGGAAATAATAATTCAAAAAAAAGTATTGAAAAAATGGTTTATTCAATTCTCGATAATAATAAAGGGATAAAAAATATTACTGTGATTGGAAAAAATGGTAGTATTATTTCCAGTGATAAAAATAACGATATGAAAATATCAGCAAATATGATGAAGGAAAAATGGTATGTTGACGCAATAAATAATTCAGATATGCCTGTTTTCAATCCAGTCAGAAAAGATGAAGATTCTTCCATGAACTCTAATTCGTGGTTTTTGTCAATTAGTCGGGATATAAAAAATTCAAAAGGAGAGAATCTGGGAGTTATTGTATTTGATATAAAATATGAAATGTTTGAAAGGTATTTACGTTCTAATGCTTTTGGAAGACAAAGTGACAGCATTATTATAGATAATCATGGCAATGTGATTTATTACAGAGATGTAAAATGTTTTGCTGATAAAAAATGTCTTGAAAAATTTTCAGAAAAGAATAAAAATAAAGATACATATTTATACGAAACACAGATTGAAAATACAAACTGGAATTTAAGAAGCCTTGCAAACACAAATGACCTAGTTACGTTGAAGAAAAATTTTTCTCACATAGTTATCATTATTTTCCTATTTTCACTAGCTTTTTCCTCTATTATTACATTTATCGTAATAACAAAGATTCTAAAGCCTTTAATAAAACTGGAAAATCATATGCAAAACTTTGAAAATAATCTACGGGAATTTCATTTAAGTGAAAAAACAGGCTATGAAATTCAGAACCTTGTGGAACATTTTAATGTAATGGTTGAAAAGATAAAATATTTGCGGGAATATGAAATAAAGGCTCTTCACAGCCAGATTAATCCACATTTTCTGTATAACACGCTAGATACAATCATTTGGATGGCAGAATTTGAAGACAATGAAAAAGTAATCAGCATTACAAAATCACTTGCAAACTATTTTAGGCTTTCCCTTAGCAACGGACACGAAAAAATACCGTTAAAAGATGAAATTATGCACACTAAAGAATATTTATTCATACAAAAGCAGAGATATGAAGACAAACTTTCCTATTTTTTCAACATAGAAGACGAAAGCCTTCTTTCCATCAAAGTTCCAAAAATCATAATCCAGCCAATTGTAGAAAACTCCATCTATCACGGAATAAAAAACCTTTCTGGAAACGGAATCATCACAATCGACGTTTACAGACAAAACAGCACTGTCAATATCTCAGTCAAAGACAACGGAATAGGCTTTGAAAAAGCTAAACAATTCAAAAAAAGCAAGACTGGCGGTGTAGGAATCAAAAATGTCGATAAAAGAATAAAATTCTATTACGGCAAAAATTACGGAGTATTTATAAATAAAGACAGCAAAACCGAAGGAGCGGAAGTAGTTATAAAAATTCCTTTTAAATCAAGTTTGTAATGTATTCTCAATCCCTTTTAAAATCAAAAAATTGAACTCTTGTTTAAAAATAGTTTTTTAT
>QWCO01000956.1_pt1 | contig 11488 bp, 10 predicted proteins | sample 1972611 | NCBI WGS metagenome assembly QWCO01 (sample SAMN09866706, study PRJNA288562) | Human oral metagenome isolate term1_saliva, whole genome shotgun sequencing... | reverse complement strand
TGAAGCTGTCGCGCGTCACTGCTCCGCTGATTGTTGACCCGCTTACCGGCATGAATGACAACCTCAATGGCGTTGAGCATCCGGTTGCTTTTGACCTGCCAAACGTAGGCAAGAACGCCGAGGTAGTTCAGTCGCTCGCAAAATGGAAGCGCTATGCACTCTGGCGCTACAACTTTGCCGTCGGTCGTGGCCTGGTCTGCGACATGAACGCTATCCGTCGCGACGAACAGCCCGATAACCTGCACTCCATTTACGTGGACCAGTGGGACTGGGAACGCATCATCACGCAGGACGAGCGCAATACCGATACGCTGGAAGACGCCGTTTGTCGCATTGTTGAGGCAATCTGTGGCACACTCGACGAGCTCAAGTGGCACTATCCACAGCTTAACACGCAGCTCAGCCGAGAGGTTACCTTTGTGACCTCGCAGGAGCTTGAGGACCTCTACCCTACCCAGACGCCCAAGCAGCGAGAAGATCTGTTTGTTCGCGAGCATCCAACCACCTTTATCGTGGGTATTGGCGGCGCTCTAAACTCCGGACAGCCTCACGACTTCAGGTCTCCCGACTACGATGACTGGTCACTCAACGGTGACCTGCTGTTCTGGGATGAGACCTTGGACTGTGCGGTAGAAATCAGCAGCATGGGCATTCGTGTTGACGCTGAGGCACTTAAGTCACAGCTAGCAATCGCTGGATGCGAGGATCGCCTTGAGCTGCCGTTCCATAAGATGCTCATTGACGGCGAGCTGCCTTTTACCATCGGCGGCGGCATTGGCCAAAGCCGTCTTTGCATGCTGCTGCTAGAAAAAGCGCACGTCGGAGAGGTGCAGGCATCTATCTGGGACAAGCAGACCGAAGACCGCAGTGCGGAAGCAGGCGTTTCTCTGCTCTAAGCAGCGGGCCTGAACACGCGAAGCGGATCTACATCGCGTGTCACTAAACGCGCGCGACCGCCTTTAAAACTAAAAACATTTTGGCGTTTCTCCTGTTAACGCTACAATAGTAACCCAGTGTAATTAAAAGCCACTGAGTCTAACTGGCGATTTAAGGAGCGACTCTATGAATTGCCCCAACTGCGGAGCTGAAATTAGCAAGCACGCAAAGTTCTGTTCCAACTGCGGACAGAAGCTTTCTGACGTCGCGGACGCCGCAAACGTTGCAAACGCCGCTAACGTTGCAGACGCTGCTAACGTCGAGAAAACCGATACGCTCGCCGAGTCCACAGAACCCGCACCAGAAACCGCACCCGACAACTCCACCACAGCCACCGAGGTCATCGCACCAGCAGAAGCTGATGAGCCAGCTGAAACCGCAACTGATCCAGACGCAACTGTCCTGGCAGAGTATCCAGTCGATGACGAAGACACAACTGCTGCAGAAACCTCACTCTTAGAGGTGTCGGCAGACGACTCCTACATCACCCCAAATGAGGTGCCTACCGCTGTCACCGACTCGGACGCCGTTGCAGACGCTGACGCGGATACTGACGCAGACCCCACCGTAATCGCAAACTCCAACGCTGCTGCCGAGGAGCCCACAACTTTCATTAATGACCCAGATCGCATCGACGTCTTCACCTCTGACGACGTTGATTCAACTGCTATTTCGCACTTCGACCCTTCGCAGTTCACCGTTGTTTCAAGTGGACCTAGTTCCGTTGAGCGCAAGCAAACCAAGGACGGCTCGGATTCTCTGCGTAAGGTGGCATTTGGCCTGCTTGCGGCCGTTCTGGTTGTAGGCGTACTGGCCATTGCTTGGGTCATTCAGTCCCACCAAGACGACGCAGCCAAGCGCAGCGCCGTCCAGCAGCGCATTGCAACCTATCAGGAGCAGATTGAGAGCGTTGGTGTTGATCCTCGCAGTGACAGCAGTCGTGTTGAACTTCTTAACCAGTACGAGAAACTCAATGAGATTGAAGAACAAATTCAGACTGATCAGAAGAATGGACAGTTCCGTATGCCTAATGGCAGTGACGATACAGGAATCAACGTTCTGAATAGCTCAATCTCTGATCGACAGAAGAGCATTCGCGACTGGTTTGAGGCCGACTACAAGCGCAGACTAACCGCAAACAGCTTCAACGACACAGATACCGCAAATACTATGGATCAAAAGTCTGTGGCAAATAAGCTTGTTGAGCTGCAGGCTCTTCTCGGAGATATTGAGCACGAGAAAATTATCTGGGGAGACGACACAGGCAACAATTCAACCTATGATTCATACCACTCTCGCGTATCTGACCAGATAAAGAAGGGTGAAACTCTTAAATCTGGCGTGGCTGAGAAGACCAAAAAAGAACAAGAGCAGAAGGATAAAGACAAGAAGTCCGAAGAAGACCGCAAAAAAGCTCAAAAATGGGTTGGCACCTATAGCGGTACCGGCACCGACGGCAAGCCGATGGAGGTTGTCATTCAGAAGGACGGCACGGTCATTTGGCGCACTGGTGGTCAGCCAGAAGTTCGTGGCACCTGGACCGGTGACGAGTCAAAGCTTGAACTTGACTTCAACGGCCAGGTCAGTGGCAGAAGCGAGCCTTTCACCCTCTCCTCTACCAACGGTGGAAGAACCGTAACCATCAGCTCTCAGAGCAGCACCTGGAATACTGACACACTTTCTAGGAAGTAACGCTGACTAGAAAACCGCACGTCACAGACACAAATATGGCGAGAAGACCGATCGATCTTCTCGCCATTTGTTTACAAAGCGAACGCTGTTCCACACGGTAGTCGTTCTTCTTGCCAAACTCCTACGCGCCAAGTGCGCGCTGTCCAAGCACCAAAGCACCTAGAATGCCCTGGTTTCCCTCGCAACCTCCAGGAACAACATAATTCTGTATGTCCTCTATCTCTGGAGTGTTGATGTAGCCGTTGAGGTACGCAACAAGTTTCTGATGGATAAGCGGGAACAGTTGCTTCTGCTCCATGACGCCTCCGCCCAAAATAATGCGCTGAGGTGAGTAGCACATTACATATGTGGAGAGGGCTTTTGCAAGGTAGGCAGCCTCAAGCTCCCATACCTCGTCTTTCTCGGTAAGCTCAACAGCTGGAAGTCCCCAGCGCTCTTGAATAGCAGGACCTGATGCCAGTCCCTCAAGGCAGTTCTGGTGATAGGGACACTTAGTCTGCTGCCAAGGATCATTTGTCTCGCGTTCAACAAGGATATGACCAGCCTCGGGATGGAGCATACCGTGCTGGAGTTTTCCTTCAAGCAGCACGCCTGCGCCAATTCCGGTTCCTACTGTCAGGTAGACAACGTTATCGAGGCCGCGAGCTGCGCCAAAAACTGCTTCTCCTAAACAAGCTGCATTAACATCAGTGTCGTATCCAACAGGGACGTTCAGTCCATCCTTCAACGCCTGCAACAAGTTGAAGTTGCGCCAACCTTGCTTAGGAGTCGAGAGAATCTTTCCGTAGCTAGGCAGGTCAGGATTGACTCCCGTGGGGCCAAATGCGCCAACACCTAGAGCCTGAATAGAGCGAGCTTTGAACCAGTCCACAATCTTTGGCAAAACAGACTCTGGTGCTGTCGTGGGAAAGACCTCACGCTCACAAATTTTTCCGTCTGGTGTACCCGTGGCAAGAACAATCTTTGTTCCACCAAACTCAATACCACCAAGAAACGTCTCTGCACACATGTTTTTCTCGCCAGTTACTTGTCAAGAAGCTTCTCGTACACGTCAATAAAGTCCTCAGCAATAATGCGGAAAGACTCGGCCTGCATAAGCTGGTCCTCAGCGTGGAGCAAGATGAGCGAGAACTCAACATTGCTGTTATCAATTGCGGACTGCTGCAGCATGTTCAGATGCGTGCTATGACCCTCATTAAAGATCTCTGTACCAGCAAGAATATCTGCACGCGCACCTTCAATATCGCCCGTTTTTGCCTTTTGGATAGCGCCAATATACATTGACTTTGCCGTTCCAACGGTAGCAATAATCTCAAAGGCTGCTTCTTGCGTAGCAGTCATGCCGTCATCTAAATCCATTTTTACCCCATACTCTTTTCTTGAGCACCTGGGAGCTCAGAAAATCTTTTATCGCTTATTTAATAAGCTCCAGTGCGTCGTCAAGGATTTTTGCAGCGTTCATCCTGCCGTAATCAACCATAGGAATAACAGCTACAGGAGTAGATCCTGCTGCGGCCTCAACGTCTGCCTTTGCATACGCAATCTGAGGTCCAAGCAAAAAGACGTCTGCGCCATCAATGAGCTCAAGTGCCTTATTAAGAGGATTTGCAATAATCTCTGCATCCAAACCACGAGAAGCAGCCTCTTTCTGAAGCTTCTGAACAAGCAGGCTCGTGGACATTCCGGCATTGCAAGCAAGTAAGATTTTCATGTGATCTCCTTTTGATGAGCCAGCCACCAAATACGATGGCTGGCTTCAAGTGATACTCAGATTATAAGCTCACAAACTACTCTGCATCCTGAGCGTTCTCTGCAAGAGCCTCAGCCTGCTTGGCCTGTGCGCGCTCGGAAATCTTCATGAATGGCAGGTAAATTGCCATGGCGAGAAGAACCTCGATGACCTGCCAGATAACGGCACGAATGTCGCCACCGGTTGCCAGCCAACCACTCAGGAAGACTGGGGTTGTCCAAGGAACCATAGCAACGCAAGGGTTAATCCAACCAAGGTTGGTAAGCAGGTAGGTCAGACCGATGAACAAATCTGGAACAAGAACAAATGGAATCATCAGAGGAAGGTTAAAGACGATTGGGTAACCGTAAATAACTGGCTCGTTGATGTTGAAGATACCTGGGAGAAGAGAAAGTGCTGCAACGTCTTTAGAAGCCTTGTTCTTGGAGAAGACAAAGGTGTCAAGAAGCAGCATCAGAGTACAACCAGAACCGCCGATCAGAGCAAAGGTGTTGATGATCTGCATGTTCATGTAGTGGTCCTGAGGAATTGGCTGACCAGCTGCAAAGGTTGCCATGTTATCAACAATAAGCATGGTCAGGATTGGCTCAATCAGAACACCAGAGATGGTGGACTGGTGAATGCCAAGGCAGAAGAGCAGGTTTGCAAAGGTGTAGATGATGATGACTGCAAATGGACCAGCATTCATGAGGCCCTTCAGTGGGGCAGAAATGCTTGTTGCAATGATGGTCATAAGGTCAGTGCCAGCGCAAACTGCAAGAAGAGCAGATGCAATACCAAAGACGGTAAGGGTCAACATCATAGGGATCATGGTGTTAAAAGAATCTGCAACCGCTGGTGGAACGCCCTCACCAAGGTTGACCTTCAGCTGCTTAACGCTGGAGAGCTTGATGAAGATGGTGGTGGAAAGCAGACCAATGATGATTGCACCAAAGAGGCCGTTTGTACCAGTGAAGGAAGTGGAGAAAGCACCAGTTACATCAACGCCGGTAACTGCATAACCACTTGGCAGGAGCTTAGCAACATCAGCCACAGGAAGTGCTACTGCTGCAGCGGTTGCGTCAGCAGCATTAGCTGCGTGAAGAACAGCGCCCGCGGTAGCAACAATGCTCTGAGGCATCATGATGATAAGTGCAGCAATACCAATAACAACGCAAGAGATTGCGTTTTCAAAACGCTTGTTACGAGCGAGGCAATAACCAATAATGCCTGCAAGAATAACTGCCGAGAAACTCAGAGTGCCCTGAGCAACTGCTGCGCCCCAAACCTTGAAATTAGCCAAGGTAACTGGATCATTTGCAAAGATGAGTGGGAACAGAACATTGTTGATCAGTACTGCAATACCAGCCAAAATGTAAATTGGGCTGACAGTTGCAAATGCATCGCGCAGGCTCCTCAAATGAACTTGATTGCCTACTTTTGCAGAAACTTCTGCAAATTTATCTAGAAACGATGCTTGGCCTTTATCTTTTGCCATGAGCAAACTCCTTTCACGAGTTTCTAGTCAACTATATGTGTAGTGGCAACTTGCTTAAGCCACTCAGCTGATTTCTTAAGACGACGGTTGTAGTTATCTTCCAGGTCAACCTCAACAAAGCCATAACGGTTCTTGAAGGCATTTGCCCAGGACCAGTTATCGATGATGGCCCAGTAGTGATAACCACGGCATTTTGCGCCGTCCTGAATTGCACGAGCAATCCACTCAAGATGACGACGGACAAAATCAACACGATAATCATCTTGAATTACGCCGTTTTCGTCTTTCTTAAGATCTTCTCGCTCTACACCCATACCATTCTCAGAAACAAACCACTCAAGCTCTGGATACTCATCGCGAACCTTCATGGCAAAGTCGTAAAGACCCTGTGGGTAAATCTCCCAACCACGGGATACATTCATTTCTGCTTCTGGCCAGATATATGGATCGGCAAAGTTTGGAATGCCCTTCTCGTCAGTATCTTTTGCAGGAGCTTGAATACGCTCTGGGTGGTAATAATTGCAACCCAGCCAATCCACAACGCCGTCGGCAAGAATAAGCTTGTCCTCAGGGCGAATAGGCAGGTCAACACCACGGGTCTGCAGTGTATCGATGACATCCTGTGGAAGCTCTCCCTTAGTTACCAGGTCAAGCCACCAGCGAATGTTGACGCCGTCGGTCATGCGCAGCGCCTCAAGATCTGCCTCAGATGGATTCTCTTTGGTATATGGTGGTGCAAAGCAGTTGATGAGGCCAATGCGAGAGTCCTCAAGCATAAAACCTGCTGCTTTTGCACGACGATACTCGCGAACACCAAGCGCGTGAGCAAGTGAAATGTTGTACTGAACAGCACGAGCACGCGAATAATTCTTAACAAAGGGGTACCAGCCACCAAGTGTGTAGCGGACCTCTGGCTCAACAATTGGCTCGTTAAAGGTAAACCAATAACGAATCTCTTTTCCAAACGTTTCAAACGCAATGCGCGCGTAATGTGCGTATGCCTCAACAACCTCACGAGACTCCCAGCCACCGCGGTTGAAGAGGTATTCAGGCATGTCAAAGTGGTAAAGGTTTACAAAAATCTCAATACCAACCTTCTTAGCAACAGCAAAAAGGTGGTGATAGTACTTCTCGCCCTCTGGATTAAGGTTGCCGTTAATGTCTAACAAACGGCTCCACTGGATAGAAGTGCGAATGGAATCCAAGCCTAGAGACTTGAGAAGCTGAAGATCGTCTTCCATTCTTTCTGTAAAGTCATTTCCAGCGTAGGAACCAACGCGGTTGTGGAATGCATGAATGTCCAGGTTGGACCAGGTGTCCCAAAGGTTTGGCAGCTTTCCTCCGTCTTGCCATTTACCCTCGGTCTGTGGACCAGACATTGCCCCACCAAAGAAGAAATTCTCAGGCAACTGATACGACATGCCTATCCTTTCTCAAAAGTATCTAAACCTGACATGTCAACTTTATGAAATAGATATGTTAGGTTTTCTATGTAGTATACTAATGCAAATCAGCTAGAATGCAAAGTAAAAATTTTGCTACCTGAGGAGGTGTCATGAATAAGTACGACTTGATTGTTCAGGATCTCAAAACTGATATTGCTATAGGCACGTATCCTGCTTATTCTCGCCTGCCTTCTGTTGCTCAGCTCTGCGAGCAATATGAAGTGAGCAAAATTACCATTAATAAGGCACTAGAAGTTCTTGAGCAGCAAGGGCTTATCTTCAGGCGAAAAGGCTCCGGCACTTTTGTCAAAAAGTTGGAAGAAGGAACACAAATTAAGCCAAGTAAAGAAGTCTCCGGTCAAATGGAAGGCTTCATGGCTGAACACGCTGCCCGAGGTGAGCGCGTTAAATCAAAGGTCTATACCTTTGAAGTTGAGCGTCCCTCTGAATACATTGCTAAAGCTCTTGATATTACTACCGAAGATTTTGTCTATAGAATTGTGCGCGTTAGGCTTGTTGAAGGAATTGCGCAGGTCATCGAGTATACCTACATGCCTATCAGCTTAGTACCCAATCTTAAAAAGGCTCATCTGGAGCACTCAATTTACAACTATATTGAGAGCGAAATTGGGCTCAGAATTGCCAATGCGCACCGCGTAATTAGAGCCGTCATGCCTACAGAGGTTGAGGCCTCAAGGCTAGAAATTAGTACAAGCGACCCCCTCTTAGAGGTTGAGCAAATCGGTTATATCGACGATGGTCGCGCGTTTGAATATTCCATCTCGCGACATGCGCATGGCTATGAATTCATGACCATTTCTATGCACTAGACCTCTGAAGCAGCGACACAAATAAGGCGAGAAGATCAATCGGTCTTCTCGCCTTTTGAGTGTATGGGTGTGCGACGCGGGGTGCAGTACACGGCGCAACGCAGCCTGGTTGCTGCCCGACGACTGCTCGACGGCTGCTCGCCGGCTGCTCGCCGACTATTCGCCCAGGATGACGTGCCTGAACTCGCCGTCCTCGTAGATTCCGCAGCTATGGGTGCCGTCTTTTGGAATACCCACGGAGCCTGGGTTGAACACGGTGACCTCTGGGTGGTCAGCGCTTTGCATGTTCACTTTTCTGTGCGTATGGCCGTACACAAACGCGTCCATACTTGGCGTCTGAGGCCATTTATCAACGCTGTTGTGAATGCCAGGGCCAAAGACGTGACCGTGAGTAAAGAAGATAGTGAACTGCTTGCCCGTCTTTGGATCTTTATCAAACAAGATGTTGTAATCAGCCATGCAAGGGAAGTCCAGAACCATCTGGTCTACCTCTGCCTCGCAATTTCCGCGGACCGCAATGACCTTATCGGAAATGCTGTTCAACATCTCAATAACGCGCTTTGGTGCGTAGTCTGCAGGGAGATCGTTGCGAGGGCCGTGATAGAGCAGATCTCCAAGAAGCAAAACGTACTTTGGCTGCTCCTCCTCTATGACCTGCATGAGCTTCTCGCAATAGTCGGCAGCGCCGTGAATATCTGAAGCAATTACAACCTTCATCAACGTATCCTCTCTATACGTGTTTCTACACGTAGCTTCATACGCGTGTATCAATAAATTATTTTATGGTATTGATGGCGTCTAACCAGTTACAGGCGCTGGCAAATCGGTCACCGTGCAAATGCCTGCTTAGAACCTACCGGTCATCCTTGCGTCAGGATCAGCCTCGGAAACACGTTGACGAAGATCCGCAATAGCCGCAGGTATCTCGTCTGTGTTGTACGGCGTCATCTGGTACACCCAGTTAATCCAGTTGCGATACAGCAAGTTGGCATGAGCGCGCCAGGTAAACAGCGGCTGCTTTTCTGGATCATTATCAGGGAAGTAATTCTCCGGCAGACGAATGGGCAGACCCTTATGGAAGTCGCGCCAATACTCCTCTGCAAGTGTGTCGCGATCATATTCAAAATGACCGGTTACAAAAATCTCGTGGAAATCTCTTGTGGCGAGAAGTGCAGGACCGCTGGTAAAGCCCTCAGAAAGCACCGCAAGTTCAGGATGATCCACCAGAGCTGATGTCTCAATCGCAGCATGACGAGAATGTGGCATGTAATGCACCTCGTCAAATCCATTGGTGAGGAAGCAATACTCATCGCATAAACGCTGCGGGAAAATACCAAACAGCTTAGCGCCCAGTATCTTCTTGGGAATATCATGCAGGTAATAGAGGCCGGCTAGTGCGCCCCAGCACAGGTACATGGTAGAAAAGACGTGTTCCTGAGCCCAGTCAACAATGCGACAGAATTCATCCCAGTAATCAACGTCCTCATATTTTAGGTCCTCAATAGGAGCACCGGTCACAATCAAACCGTCGTAATTTTTATCTTTGAAGTCATCAAAAGTTGAATAAAACGTGACCAGATGGTCGGCGGCAGTGTTTTTAGATTCATGCGAAGAGATGCGCATAAAATCGCACGTAACCTGAATAGGAGACTTTGAAATCAGACGGAGAATCTGCGTTTCAGTCTGAATTTTCTTGGGCATTAAATTCAAAATTGCCAGGCGCAGCGGGCGAATCTCCTGGTGTTCTGCAACTTCTTCCTCAAGCGCAAAAATACGCTCTTCTTGCAGTGTCTTCTTAGCTGGTAAACCATCTGGAATATTAATAGGCATGGTAACTTCCTTTAGCTAATCGTTGCACATAAGTATACTTGTTTATATGGAAATAACTTTTGCCGAGCTCGGGCTAAACGAGCAAATTCTGGCAGGCGTAGCAACACTTGGGTTTAACGCACCCACTCCCGTGCAGGCCGCGGCAATTCCCGCCGTCCTGGCAGGCAAGGACGTTGTTGCGTCAGCGCAAACGGGAACGGGTAAAACTGCAGCGTTTGTGTTGCCTACGCTGCAGCGCATTGCTGTCGAGAAACCCGGTGGGGTCGAGAAGCCCAACGCCGAGAAGCCCAGCGCGAGCGCCAAACCCAACGCGGCCGCCGGGCGCGGCGCCAAGCGAGGCGACGACAAACGCAACGCATATCCTCGCGCACTCATCATCACACCAACGCGAGAGCTAGCTGCTCAAATTGATGCTGTTGCCAAGAGCGTTTGCGCATCCACCGGTCAGCAGGCCGTCATTGTTACCGGTGGTGCTCACTACAAACACCAGATAACCGCGCTGCAAAAAGGTTGCGATGTGCTGGTGGCAACACCTGGCCGCCTAATAGATCTTCTCGACAAGAAGCATACAAGCCTTGAGAACATCCAGGTACTAGTGCTCGACGAGGCGGATCGTATGCTTGACATGGGGTTTTGGCCAAGCGTTCGCCGCATTATGGAGCAACTGCCCAAGGCGCACCAAACACTGCTTTTCTCGGCAACGCTCCCCGCGTCAATTACCTCAACCATAGATGCACTGCTCAAAGATCCGGAGCGCATTGAGATTGCAAGAACCGGACAGACTGCGGCAACAATCGAGCAACATTTATGCTCGGTCACTCAGGGACAAAAACCGCAGCTCTTAAAGGCTCTTATCGACTCGTTTGATCCTGCGCCAGAGCGTGTGTTGGTGTTCTGTAGGACAAAGTCGCGCGTTGACAGCATTTACAAAAACCTTAAAGCCGCAGGTCTCAAGGTTGATGTTATGCATGCGGATCGTCCGCAAAAGGCTCGCGCAAGAGCACTGGAGCGATTCCGCAGCGGCGCTATTCAGGTTCTTGTTGCAACCGATGTCATGAGCCGCGGCATTGATATCCAGGGCATTGACGCGGTCATTAACTTTGACGTACCGCTTGACCCTGAGGATTATGTTCACCGCATTGGCCGAACAGGCCGCGCTGGGGCCGCAGGTCAGGCATTCACTTTTATGGGACCAGATGAGGTCACGCCGCTCAGAGAAATTGAGTACTTCACAAAAGCGCTCATTCCTACATGGGATCTACCTGGTTTTTCTTATGACTTGGGTCGCATTATGCTTCAAGACTCCCGCTCTACCACCAAGACCACGCGTTCGATGTTCTCGGGCTCAAGGTCAAGAGGTAAGGGATTTGGTTTTGGTGGCAGATATGGCCGACACACGTAATCTATAATCGATGCAGTCAGCTAATACAGTAAAGGAATCAAAATGAGCCCTTTTAATGGCGTTGGTGTAATTTTTGCTCTTGGAGCAGCAGCTCTTCATGTGGTTATTTTTTATCTTGAGTCATTT
>QWCO01000949.1_pt1 | contig 11535 bp, 9 predicted proteins | sample 1972611 | NCBI WGS metagenome assembly QWCO01 (sample SAMN09866706, study PRJNA288562) | Human oral metagenome isolate term1_saliva, whole genome shotgun sequencing... | reverse complement strand
GTCAACTAAATTAATAGTTATTTAAGTTAGTTTATTATTTATCAGAAATTGCAGCTACTCCTGGCAATACTTTTCCTTCCAAGTATTCAAGAGAAGCTCCTCCACCAGTTGAAATGTGTGAGAATTTGTCAGCAAATCCTAATTGGATAGCTGCTGCTGCTGAATCTCCACCACCGATGATTGTTTTAGCATCAGATAATTCTGCGATTGCTTTACATACACCAATTGTTCCTTTAGCGAAGTTTTCCATTTCAAATACTCCCATTGGTCCATTCCATACTACAGTTTTAGCACCTTCTAAAGCTTTTTTGAATAATTCTACAGATTTTTCACCTATATCTAATCCCATCCATCCATCTTCAATGTCATCTACAGAAACTGTTTTAAATTCTGTATCATTTTTAAATTCTTTTGCTACAACTGTATCAATTGGCAATAATAATTCAACATTTTTTTCTTTTGCTTTTTTGATTAATGAAGCGGCTAATTCTACTTTGTCAGCTTCCAATAATGAAGAACCTGTGTTTTTACCTTCAGCTTTTAAGAAAGTAAACATCATTCCTCCACCGATAATTACTTTATCAGCTTTATCCAATAAGTTTTCAATTACACCAATTTTATCAGAAACTTTTGCTCCTCCTAAAATAGCAACTAATGGTCTTTCAGGATTGTCAACTGCTCCACCGATAAATTTAATTTCTTTTTCTACTAAAAATCCTACTGCAGAATCTTTAATATTTGAAGCAATTCCTACATTTGAAGCGTGTGCTCTATGAGCAGTTCCGAATGCATCGTTTACAAATACATCTCCAAGTGATGCCCAGTATTTTCCTAATTCAGGATCATTTTTAGATTCTTTTTTACCATCTAAGTCTTCAAATCTAGTGTTTTCAAACATTAAGATTTCTCCATCTTTTAGTTCAGAAACTGCTTTTTCCAATTCAGGTCCTCTAGTTTCAGGAATAAATTTAACTGGTTTTTCTAAAAGTTCTTCCAATCTTTTTGCAACTGGCGCTAAAGTTTTTGAGGCTTTGTCAGCTTCTTCCTTAACTTTTCCCAAGTGAGAAAATGCGATTACTCTTCCGCCATTTTCCAAAATATATTTTAAAGTTGGAAGAGCAGCTGTAATTCTATTATCATTTGTAATAACTCCATCTTTTATTGGTACATTGAAATCAACTCTTACTAATACTTTTTTACCTTTTACGTCTAAGTCTTTTAAAGTTTTTTTAGCCATTTCGTTATATCCTCCTAAAATTTATTCAAAATCTTTTTTTTTCCACTTGAATTATACCACTCTTTAATCTGATTTTCAAGCAATTTAATATATAATCTCAAAACATTTTTAACATTTTAAAAAATATGTCATTTTATTCCTATAAAATCAATATTGGATTGTTTAATGACTTGATTTTTTATTTACAAGGAGTCAATACTTTTTGCTTCAGAACGTTTGTTTTATTAAAATACTAAAAAAATCTATACTTTTTACAGCTCTAAAATTTGTTTTAATTTAACTTCATCAATTTCTGATACTTTTTTTATCGGCTTAGGATTTTTAGGATATTCGGAAATAGCTTTTTCAAACCAAGTGACACCAACCCATTTTCCAAATTTGTATCCAGAATTTTCAAAAAATGCAACTTTTTTAAATCCAAAGTAATTATGCAATTTTTCACTATTTTCATTAGGATAAGTTACAAGCGCATAGACATTTACAATATTTTGAAGCTTCAGTATTTCAATCAAAATTTTATACAATTTTTTCCCAATTCCATTTCCTGCATAATTTCCATCTGTATAAACCGAAAGTTCCGCATCCCACTGATAGGCAGCCCTGCTCCAAATCCTATGTGCATAAGCATATCCAATTATCTCATTTTCGTATTCACAAATAATATACGGATATTCCTTTAAAATTTCTCTTATTCTTCCTTTAAATTCCTCGGCTGAAGGTACTTCATACTCAAATGTAATTGTAGTTTTTTCAACATACGGCTCATAAATTTTTAAGATCTTTTCAGCATCTTCTTCAGTTGCAAATCTAAAAATCAGATTTTCTTTTTTTAATTTCATTTTCAGCACCTCAATGTTCTTAATTTTTCCTTTACTAAATTTTATTCTCAATTTTTTTGATTAGTAATAATTTTTAAATTCATATAAAATATACTAGCATTTTTTTAGTTGAATTTCAATAGAACAGATTGCTTACTCTTGACACTCATAAAAAATTTTGCGGTTATCACTGGCAAAGCGATGTGGATGCAGCTCGTGTAGTAGCAAGCACAGTTGTCGCAACATTACATTCAAACAGCGAATTTAATGCTCAATTAGCTAAAGCAAAAGCTGAATTTCAAAGAATTAGCAAAAGAAAATAATAAACAAATCTATCATTATGACTAAAAATAGTATAAATTCAATAAATAAAAAAGGGCATCTAATTTTGATGTCCTTATATTTAAATAATGAATAATTTTTTATAAAAAAAATGGCGTACCCGTGAGGAATCGAACCCCAAGCCTTCTGATCCGAAGTCAGACGCTCTATCCAGTTGAGCTACGGGTACACACAAAAAGTAAGTTATAAAAACTTACTTTGCTAATACTTTTAGTATTTTAGGGCTTAATGTTTCTTTGTTTTTTAACAAGATTTTTTTAACTTGATCGTTATTTTTCCCTTTTAATGTTTTCATTGCTTTTGTACAAACTCTTACTCTAACTTCTTCATTGTTGATAGTTAAAAGCATTGTTTGTAAATTTGGTCTCCAAATTCTTTTTGTAGCTTTGTGAGAGTGGCTCACTCTATTTCCGTGGCTTACTGTTTTTCCAAAAACTTCACATCTTTGCATTTTATTCACCTCTACTAAATATTTTAGTAGTTCTCCTTTCATCTTTATTTTTTAACAGTCCTGCTGTTTTTATTATAATATATTAACTCAACTATTTTAAAAAAAACGTTATTTAGTTAAAATTATTTTTACATATCGCATTCTATTTTATCATATTTTAGGAACTTTTACAAGTTATTATGGTATTTTTTTACTTTATTTCTCAAAAATTTCCCCTTATTTTTCAAAAAATTTCTTCAAATTTGGCGGAAAATAATTTGGTCCTTTTACAACTTTCCCATCTTCCCGATAAATTGGATTCCCATTTTCATCTAATTTGCTCAAATTGCTTCTATGAATTTCTTCAAAGACATCGTCAATCACATTTTGCATACCATGTTCTATAATAGTTCCACAAAGGATATAAAGCATATCCCCAAGGGCATCTGCCACTTCTGTAACATCTCCTTTTTTAGCCGCTTCCAAATATTCTCCATTTTCTTCAGCCATCAAATCAAATCTCAATTTTTCCAATCCATCCTTTAATTTTCCAATTGGCTTTTCAGAATTTCCAAGTTTATAAATTCTGTGAAATTCTTCCACACATTCTATCTTTCTTTTCATATATTTTTTTATTTCCCTTTCAAAATTTATATTAAAATCATTGTACTTATTATAAGCAAAATCAGTATTTTCACAATATCCGTATACAAAACTGCCGCCACATAAAATCTTGTTTTCTCCAGAAATTCAGTTTCATTATCTTCTAAAACTTTTATTTTTATCATTTTTTTTATTTTTTTTGAATCAAAAATTATTAAAATTATTACTAAAAATAACGATATTATTAGCAATATTACAGGTAAAATTCCAATATTTTTCTGAAACAAAACTTTTATTACCGAAGAAAAAATTGATAAATTTAATCCAGTTAAAAGCGAATAAACTACAAAACTTGACTTTATAATTTTTTTGCTTTTATTGACTATAATTTTATACAAAAAAAATGTTAAAAAAATTTCTAAAATAATTATTGCAATAAATAAAAACGACATTTTATCTAAAACTTGATTCATCTTAAAAATATACATAATTTTATACATTTCAGCCTGTAAATTTAACATCTGTGACAGCAGAATGGAAATCATTATTCCACAAAACACCCAAATCTTACTGTTTATAATTTCATCGTTAATGAATTTTTCTACATCATCATTTAATTTATTATTCTGCAAAATTTTCCTGCTTTCTAAAAAAGTAAAATTGCTTTAAAATCAGAAAAACTCCAACTTTAAAGCATTTTTTACATAAATATTTTTGAATATAATTTTATTTTCTTCTTCCTAAAAGTCTTAAAATGTAAATAAACAAGTTTACAAAGTCTAAATATAAATTTAATGCACCAACTATTTCTATTTTATTTAAAATTTCTGAATCTTCTTGAGCCGCATAAGCAACAATGTTATTTCTTATTCTATTTACATCAACTGCAATAAAAATTGTAAATATAATTACTCCAATTATTGATATGAACAAGTCAACTCCACTATTTTGCAAAAAGATATTTATTATGCTTACTAAAATAATTGCAATTAATCCAGCAACTAGAATTGGTGTAAACTTTGTCAAATTTTCTCTAGTCAAGTAACCATAAACCGCCAAAACTGCAAATAACACAAATGTTCCCAAAAATGCCGAAACTATAATTCTAGGAGCATAGACAATTCCAAGAACTGAAAATGTCAATCCATTCAAGAACGAATATGCAAGAAACATAAGTCTTAACGTACTTGAATTAGCCTTATAAACTAACGCAGTAAATCCGAACACCACAGCTATTTCCAAAATAGCAAACAGCCAATACATTTTTAAAATCCCGTATGCAATCGGATTACCTGATACCAGCCCTGTATACACCATATAACCTGTAATCCCTGTCACAAGAAGTCCCAGTACCATCCAAAGCATACTTCCACAAACTTTTGCACTTACAAGTCTGTTTAAATCATCATAAGTCATTCTTGCTTGTCCACCATATTCATTATAACTGTCGTTATTATGATTATAAGTTTCCAATTCATCATAATCTTTTTTCATAAAAATCACCTCTTATTTATAAACTTTTTATTTAAAATAATTTAAATAATTTTTAAACTCTATAGGGTTTAAACTAAAACCTATATCTAAACTATTATAATAATACCACTATATATTTTTTTAAGGCTTTTTTTTATCTGTAAAATCACTTACATTATATTTATTCTTCAAGGGGCAAGCCCCCTTATTACTGAATAAATCTTTCTGCTTTTTTTATTATTAATTTAACTATCATTCAAAATTATTTTTTAAACGGAACTTTTGATTCTTCGATTAAAATATTAACAATTTCATCAACAGATACATTTTGGCTGTCTTGAGAACCGAATCTTCTTACGTTTACTTCGTTGTTAGCTACTTCATTTTTACCAATAATTAATTGTACTGGTATTTTTTGATCTCCATTTGCTTCCCTAATTTTGTATCCAATTTTTTCCACTCTTGTATCAAGTTCAACTCTAATTCCTGCATTTTGAAGTTTTTCAAACACTTCTTTTGCAAATGGAACTTGTTCATCAGAAATTGTCAAAATTCTCGCTTGAACTGGCGCTAACCAAGTAGGGAACGCTCCTGCATAATGTTCAATCAAAATTCCAAGGAATCTTTCTAAACTTCCGTACATTGCACGGTGAATCATTACTGGTTCATGTTTTTCCCCATCTGCACCAATGTAGCTCATTTCAAATCTTTGTGGCAAGTTGAAATCTAATTGGATTGTTCCACATTGCCAAATTCTTCCAATCGAATCTTTCATCTTAAAGTCAATTTTTGGACCGTAAAATGCTCCATCTCCAGGATTCAACTTGTAGTCAATTCCTTTATGTTCCAAAGCTGATTTTAAATTAGCTTCTGCCATTTCCCAAATTTCATCAGAACCAATTGCTTTATCAGGTTTTGTCGATAATTCAATATGATATTCAAATCCGAATAAAGTATAGAATTTATCGTATAAATCAATAATTTCAATAATTTGTTCTTCAATTTGCTCTTTCGTACAAAAAACATGCGCATCATCTTGTGTAAATGCTCTAACTCTCATAAGTCCATGCAATGCTCCACTAAATTCGTGTCTGTGAACAAGTCCCATTTCCCCGTATTTTAATGGCAAATCTTTGTATGAATGCAAGTTATTTTTGTATGAAATTATTGAACCTGGACAGTTCATTGGTTTTATTGCATAAGTTTTTTCATCAATTACTGATGTATACATATTTTCTCTGTAATTAAACCAATGTCCAGAAATTTCCCAAAGTTCTCTATCCAGCATAATTGGTGTTTTAATTTCCTGATATCCTCTTTTTTTATGCTCAACTCTCCAAATTTCTTGCAATTTATTAAACAATTCCACACCTTTTGGCATGAAAAATGGGAAACCTGGTCCATGTTCATCCAAGAAAAATAAATTAAGCTGTTTTCCTAATTTTCTGTGATCCCTTCTTTCAGCTTCTTCCATCATTGTCAAATATTCATCCAGCTCTTTTTTAGATGCAAAAGCCACTCCGTAAATTCTTTGAAGCATTTTATTTTTAGAATCTCCACGCCAGTAAGCTCCAGCAGTTGACATTAATTTAAACGCTTTTAAATATCCAGTTGACGGAACATGTGTTCCACGGCATAAGTCCACAAATTCTCCCTGTTTATAAATGCTAACTTTATCAACTCCCAAGTCATCAATTATTTCAACTTTATAAGTTTCACCTTTTTCAGCAAAGAATTTTTTAGCTTCTTCGGCACTCATTTCGCTTCTTTCAAAAGGATAATTTTCTTTTACTATTTTTTTCATTTCTTCTTCGATTTTTGCTAAATCTTCTTCAGTAAAAGGTCTTTCAGGATCAAAGTCATAGAAAAATCCATTTTCCACAACAGGCCCTATTGTAACTTTTGTATTTGGGAATAATCTTTGCACAGCTTGAGCCATTATGTGAGCCGCACTATGTCTTATAATTTCTATTCCCTTTTCACTTGTATTAGTTATTATTTCAATTTCTCCAGATTTATCAATAACATAAGATGGATCAACTTGCACACCGTCAATTACAGCACCAACGGTTGCCTTCCCAAGACTGCTCCCAATACTTTTTGCAAATTCCACAACAGTCATCGGATTTTCCAGCTGTCTTTTACTACCATCAGGCAAAATCATTTCTATCATTTCAATTCCTTCTTTCTATCTTTTTCAAATAAAATTAGGCTCTAGTTAGCCTAATCGCATAATTATTTATTATAGTATAATTCTTGCTTTTTTTCAACCTAAAAATTTAAAACATCTCCAAAAATTTGCATTTCAGAATAACCAAGCAACTATATTCAAAAAACAATAAAAAATGAGTAAGAATTGAAATTTTATTCTCACTCAAAAGTTATTTTTATTAAATATCACTTTTCGATATTGGGGTAGTCTATATCAACAAGCCAATTTCGGACAAAGTTGAAAATTGTTTTAGTCCCCTTCGATATTGGGGTAGTCTATATCGCAGCAGCTCAATGGGTAAGAGAAGCTGACGGGTTTTAGTCCCCTTCGATATTGGGGTAGTCTATATCCCATCCTAAATTCTTACTGATGAGATATTTATTTCTAATTTTTCTATTTTTGTCTTTATTAATGATATAGAACCACTTTATACTATTATACCACATTTTTTGATTTTTTAAAATTCTAATATTTTATTTTGTGAAATTTTTTCTCCCATTGTCACTTCTCCTGCGAGCATCTTCATTTTTTGAAACTGCTCTTCTGTCAGTATAATGGAACGAATTGAGGAATTTTCTGGAGCGAGCATTGATAACTGTTTTTCTGCTAGTTCAATTTTTTCTTTTGTTTTTGACCTCATTATATATACCGATTTCTGAAGCTGATAATATCCTTTTTCTATTAATTTTTTCCTAAAAGTCCTATATTCAAATCTCTCAACATCTGTCTGCATAGGAAAATCATACATAAGCAGACCAAAATACTCAATACTCATAGTCCATCACGCTCAATGTAGGAATTATCACTTCTTCATCTTTTGCAAAATAATTTCGTATACTATCCAAATAATAGTCTATCGCTTGGAAAAAATCATATTTCTTATTGTTAAATAATACCTTCTGCTGTGCTACAAGAAGTATTTTTTGCCGAATTTCTTTGCTTAGTTTCACTTCATTCAAAATATCCTTGTACATATAAACAAGATAATCCACCATAGGACGAAAAACTTCTATTATATCATCAGAAAAATTATAAGCATTAAACTGTGACTTATGATGTAATCCCAAACTTGGATGAAACCCTTTTGCTACAATCTTTGACGATATTATAGCTCTTAAAATCATATATCCATAATTAAGTGCGGAATTCACACCATCTTCATCAAATCTTTTAAAACTATTACTATACAATTCCTGAAAATATATCCTTGAAGCTATTGCTTCCTGATGTTTAGCACTCACATCATCTTTTTTCAAGTTTTCCTTATATGTTTTCAGTCTCTCAATGGAAACATCACTTTTTTCAAGATACTCTAACAATGCTCTTTGATTTTCAATCTTATTCTCCACTATCCTGCTCCACAATTTTTCCTTTTTCTCCTTCTCCCACTCAATCTGCTCATTTATTCGTAAAGTCACTTGAAAATGATTAAATAATCCCAGCAAATGAATTTCAGGATGATGTTTCTCATTGCAAATAATAATCGGAATATTATTTTCCACCAGTCTCAACTGCAAAATCGCACTAATCTTGCAATGACAATTTTCAATAACTATCGCAGATATGTCATTCAAAGAAATCTTATTTTTCTCATCATTATTGTCTTCATCAATCATTACAAGCTGATTATTCGATATTGACAAATCATCAGCCTTTGTTATGTGAATTATATTGGGTATTTTAATCATACTCCTTATTTTGAATATTCAAGCATTGCTTTTACCAATTTACATAAATCTTCTGAATTTCTACGGGATTTTAAATCTTCTTTTCCTAAATGTATAATTTCAACAGACTTCACTAGATTTAGAATTATTTCTTTATCAGAATTTATAATAAACTCTGCTTTAAACCCATATTCCTCTAGAATATCTTTTATAGATTTCATCACAGCATTTTTTAATTTTCTGTCATAATCCAATAATTTTCTTAATTTCTCCATCATTTTTAATATCGAATATTTAGGATTTGGTAAATAATTAAAGTGTGCAATATAGTTTCTAACAGGATTATTATCAGCAAATTTTACATTTTCCATTTTATTGTTATTCTTATATTCGGTATGTGTATTAATAAATCTATCATATTTTTTACAAATTCCTTTTCCAGTTCCTTTGTATCTTTTTCTATGGTCAAATATATCCTCTACATCTAATTCATCTGGAAATTCTCCTATTAATCTAAATCTTAAATCTCTTTCCCAAATTGAAGTAAATCCTACTAATCTATGAAGTATTTTTAATAACAGACTTTGAAGTAAATTTAGCTCATTAAACTCAATCTTATTTTTTAAATGTACATATTTTTCTATATTTTCTATAGATTTTTTATATTTCTCATAATCATTTTTATTATTTTTCAATAAAATTTTTTTAGGTTTCTGTTGATATTTAGAATGTAAATATTCCTGAATTTTATAAAAATTTGTTTTTTCATCTTCTAATTGCTTTCTTAGCTCACTATATTCTTCTAAGTCTTTTTTCTTAATGCAATAGTTTGTTTTCTCTGAAATTTTTTCAAGCAAATCTAACATACCATATTTCTTAATATTATATAAATTTCTTATATTTTTTATATTCTTATCATCAGAATAAATATTGTAGTATTCACCAGTATTTTCTCCTTTTTCAAAATTCCTTAGTTCTTCAAAAGTTTTAATTTTTTTATTTTTATTTATTTCTTCTATATTTATTTTTTCTATAAATTTTCCAATTTCTTCTGCTAAAATTTTAAAATTTTCAATTTTTACTTTATTATTATCAAGATTAACTATATTTAAAAGCATCAATTCTTTTTCATATACATTAGTTTTACTAAGAATTTGATATTTTTCAAGATTCCCTTTTAATTCTGTAATTTCTTTATAATTTAGTAATTTTAGAAGTAAATAAAAACAATTAATCTTATCTGTTTGATTTAATATTTTATCTATTTCTGTTATTTTTATATCCTGTATAATTTCGTTTATTTCTCCTATGTCTTCTAAAGTTTTTTCTCCTGCTATATATTCTGACATCTCACTATCAAATATATTTTTCTTATCCTGAATTTTCTTTAATTCCAATAAATAATTATAATTATTTTTTATAAATTCAAAGAATCCTTTTAAAAATATTTTTTGAATAAAATCTAAAAATATATTTTTTCCTTCGCTATCTATTTCTTCTATATTTATCATATATAAACTTTGAATAATCTCTAAATATTTTTTAGGATTTGTTTCTTCTATTTTTTCAAATTTTTCTAATTTATAAAAACCTGTTCTTTTATTTTGGTTTCTATTTAATTCTATTATTTTATCTTTTATACTAATAAATATTCCATTTTCTTCATTTAAAAATTCATCTAAAAATTTTCCATAATAAATATTTTTTAGTAAATATATTTGAGCATCCTTTCCTTCACTTTTATCTGGGATTTTCCATTTTTTTATTTCTAAACTATTAGCTAAATCTTGTACTCTATTGTATATTTTTGTAAAAGAAGGTACAAAAGAAACATTTCTATTAGTAAATGAAAAGACAACTTTATCCATATATTCTGTTATATCTTTATTACTCAAATAGTCAAAAACATTTGCACTATTTAACTGTTTAAAAATCTTAAACTTTATTTTTTCTTCATTAATTTCATTACTAAAAATATTTTTTGCTGTATTTCCTAAATTAACATTATTAAAATCAAATATATTTTGTGCATTTGTTTCCATTTTAAAATGGATAATTTCATGTCTTATACTGCTAATAATTTTATCAATATTCATTAGAAAAACTTTTATTTCTTGTTGATTATTTATATCAAAATAATTACCAAAAAATAACTTTAATCTTTCTTCCAACTCAATTTTTTTATTTTCTTGATATAATTTATCTACTTCTTTATCTACTTTATTCGTTATATCTTGTGTATTATCAGTATTTAAAATATTTCTCAAAGAAAAATATGCAGAAGAAGACACTCCTATAATACTTCTTAAAAAGGCTTCTTTTGTTCTTATTTCAGAAATTTTTTCACTGTTTACTACAACATCATTATTACTTATATAGGCATTATATTTCCCACAATTTCTTATATAATTATTCAACTTATTTACTAATTTATTTTTTATTAAATTCTTTAATTTACAATATTCAAATATATTTTCTAATTTTTCTTTATTTATATTTCTTTTGGAATACACATAATTTTTCAATAATTGGTTTACTTCAATCTCTACCAAATGACAAAAACAATGTTTTATACTTGTTTCATCCAAATTCACTTTATCTATATAGTATTTATAAAATATCTGAGATTTTGTTAATTCTTTTATTTCAGGTTCTATTTCTAATAATTTATCGAAATTATTTCTATTGTCCTGTATTTTTTTATATAATTCTTCTCCAAACTCAGTCTTATTTTTATTCAATATTTCATGATA
>QWCO01002649.1_pt1 | contig 11546 bp, 7 predicted proteins | sample 1972611 | NCBI WGS metagenome assembly QWCO01 (sample SAMN09866706, study PRJNA288562) | Human oral metagenome isolate term1_saliva, whole genome shotgun sequencing... | reverse complement strand
TTTGAGTTCTCTTGCAGCATTATTGGTAAACGTGATGACTGCAACTTCTTCTGGTTTTATACGATTCTCTTCGTTTGAATCAACAAATAGATAGCAAAGCTTCTTACATATAGAATACGTTTTACCAGTTCCGGCACTTGCATTAAGAAACGTGAGAGGAGAGCCGAGTTCAGATTCTGCTTTAAATTCATTTAAATTACTCATGTTACTTTCCTTTTTCTGAATCTGATGAGCTGTCTATTACATTTGACCAATCAATTTGATCTGCAAGTACTTTGAAGATTGATTCGTTGGATTCTTGTTCGTTTGTGATTTCATCATCATTTGAGCGGCTACAAATAAGGCTAAGTGCGGTCTCATAATTTTCTAGCTGGTCTATTGGAATATTAATTAGCTCTTGCCAATTAGCATTTTCGCCCCAAAGCACTCGGTCATATTCCTCATGATAGTTGCGATTATCTTTATTAAATTTATATAGAGTCTTTTTATTAACGGAGGTGTCACTGCACGCTGTATCTATTTCAGACTTTTTATAGGGCTTAATAGTGTTAATGTCTAGTGGAAGTGGGAGTTGCTGACCGATGAGATAAATTCTGATGAGCCTTGAAAGCCAGTCAGAAAGTAGATGGTTGTTTTCTAGGGTAACGCTACTTAGGATGTCATCAATCATTGTTATTTTACCTGAATATCTAAGCTTTCCATATTCAATTTTGTTTTTATGCTGTGACAAAAGTAAAATTGCTGCCTTAATGATTATCGCTAAGGTATCTTTATCCGACTCATTTTTCGTATTTTTAAGAGTGTTGCTCTCGATTTCAACAATGCATGATTTACTTGCAAGACAATTCTTGATTGTGCCAGAAATTGTATATTCATCTATTTTGACCTGTATGGGAATACTTGAAGTAAAAGAACAATCGTCGGTAAATCTTTTCTTGGAGGATTCTTCTTTAGCGTCATCCATAAATAAGTACTGTAATTTTGCAAAAACAGTCATAACCTGTTCTTCGATAGCGGGATTAGGTTTTTTGATAGTCTTGGATAGAGCCTCTATTCCTGCATAGTTTCTTGTGCTTGAGTCAAGTTGTTTAAAGACTTTACTAATTGCGGGATTATATAGATCATTCTCGTAATTATCTGACTTGTATCGGAGACCATTTGGTGCTTCAAGTTCTGTTAAAGCACTTGCTTTTACTTGAGCGGTAACAAGATAGCTCGGCTCAGTTTCATCGAACAGCCCGTAAGATTTTGTTTCATCGTCGGGGATGTATATGCCAAGCTTTTTCTTAACAAAATAATCGGTCGGATCTTTATAGAAGCTAAGTAAATCAGAGAGATCTATTTCTTTTTGTGAATCAAATTGATCCTTTGAGAATGTCCACTGAGAAAGTCTTTTAGAGTAGCGATCAGTTGATTTGTTTCGATAATTGATATAGGCGTCACGCATTTTGGAATGGTCTTTGTAAGAATGAACATCTGTAAGATTTGCGTCTGGTTTGGAAAAAGGCTGCAACCCGTATGTTATTGGAACAGGAGAAAGTTCTTGTTCAATATCTGCAATTACAGTTGGAGTATCTAAAACTTTACCGGTATATTCACTTCGACTGCTATAGACAATATCAACTTGTTTAGCACTTGTAAGTAGTGCATAGAGTTGCTTGAACGATTCTCTTGTTTCGTTTCTTAGTTTGTTGATTTTCTCGCTCTCGATATCTAACAGCGCATCATCTCCATATACTTTATTTGCAAGAGGGAAGTTTTTATCGTTAAAGCCTGCGAGAATAACGTGTTTATAAGGCGTACAGTGCAATTCATTTGTGGCACAAACAACAGGAGTACCTGGAAGCATATTTCCTGGAATTCGCTGTTTAGAAATGCGACTTTCAGCAAGTTTTTTTACTTCATCTAAGGTAAGTGTAATTTGGTTTTCTTCAGGGTTAAGAGAAAGAATTTGTCCAGTTTTATCTAACCATTTATGCGCTATTGCACGAGCTATTTTCTCGTCAACAATTGCTGGCTTGAAGAAGACGTCATCCAATGATTCTTGAAGAAATGTGGACCAGTTATCAATTGTGAGGTCAATTGCCTTATAGCTTTCTTTTGGATTTATAGAACATACAAGGTTTCTAAGACGTTCAAGATATTGAATTGCTTTTGCGGCAACCGAAACAGTTATTGAGCTATTGGTTTTTGGGGTGTAAACCGAGGTATCAGAATCATTTGAATCCCAACAAATAGCTTCTTTAGTGTCAACTGAAATAGCAGAAGCGATGCAACGAAGGACGTATTCAATTGTGCCTGTTCGGTTAGGCAATATCTCACTGCGTAACTGTGAATTGTAGTCCCATCCCCAGGCAGCTTGTGCATTTTGCATTAACACAATGAGATTCTGTCCATCATCATAAGACAGACCCGCTGCGTTTAATACTCCTTGTAGAGAAAAGAGCTTTGCAATATCCTGGAAATTAACAGGACCATCCAAAAGAGAAAATAACGTTAAAAGGTACTGATTTGTTTCTGAAGATTGGTCATTACGAGCCTCATGAGAGAACCAAAGTTTAATGTGTTTAGAGGGATGATCGGTCTCTGAATTGTATTTCCGTTGATTATCGTGTTTGAAGGCAAAAGAAAGTAGTGGGAAAAGCGTATCCAATTCAGGAGTTAGAATAAGAATTTCTTCTGGATTGATATTTTCTTCTTGTGAATTAACTAGCTTAACTACAAGATCTTGAATGACCTGAACCTGTCTATTGATTCCAATGCATTTATGAAGTGTGGTTTGTGGTAAAGAATAGCTTTCATTTTTCTTTATCTTCTTTTCTGAGGGCATCCAATTTTCTAATTTTGGACCAAGGTTGCCAGAATCGAAAAGCTGGTATTCTTTGACTTTGATATTTGAGCGCTTTAAGCCTGAAATTAGGTTAAGTTCAGATTGGGAATAGAAGAGAAAACCATAAACAAAAATTGACTTCGGTAAGCGTTTGATTGAAGCATTGATATTTTTTGTGACACCAAAAGACGTGATAAATTGAGCTGGATCACCATATTCAGGGTTCAGCTGAAGGAGTTTTTTCCAAAGAGTGATTTGCCATTGGGAGATTTGATTGTTAGGAAGTTCTAACAGAAGTTCAGGCATTTGATCAAGATATCTTAGATAATTTTCAGCTGTTGTTTGCGCAAGAGTTAACCTACGAGCTTTTCTTTTTCGATAGTCAATCGTAGATGTTGAAAGTCCTTCAGTAGCAAAGCGTGCGTATGCAGAAGATATTGTCTTAGTTAAAAAGTCTGTTGCTTCAGGGGTATCAATTTTATTGAAGGCTGTATTAAATGCCTCTGTAAGCTCAGCCTGGAATTGCTGGCTAAGCTCTTCGTTTTTAATTGCACATAGAAATGCAACAGGTGCTTCCTGTTTTTTAGTTTTACCACCTTTTTCTTCCCATTTTTTTATTTTTTCTTTATAGTTTTCGATAGTTGTTAGATCTCTGCCAGTAGGTTCAAGTCCAGTGATTTGATACTGTTGAATACAGTCGAACAATAGATTTTTATTTTGTTTGAGAGCAGAGTTGATATTTTGAACAGTTATAGTCTTTGGAAAATTATTGCATATAGAATTAGTAATTATTTCTGTAAACGATGTTTCTAAATCACTCAGATTACGTTCAATAATTTTATACTTAGGATTTTTTGTTGGAATGGAAATTTGAATAAATCTTTTGCCTTGGGGAACTTCATCAAATATCCAGTCAAAAAGATCTGCTGCGACATCGGAAACAATGAGCTTAAGGGTGTCTGGATCAATGTCTAAGGAATCTTCTTCATCTGTGGATTCTTGAGAAGATTTATCTGCTCCAATCCAGTATTTAAAGTTGTCCGGGAATTCATCGGCATAGTTATTAAAAACTTGAAGGATTCTCCAGGTTAGGTTTTCTTTTGACCAGGGATCACCGTATAGAAGGGCGTCTAGGTTGTTTTCTTTAATGGAATTACAACGAATTTCAGAGATAAGATCTTGTGCTGTCATTATACGGGTACCTGCATAGATTCCCTGTTCAGCAATCTTTAGCCTGAGGTATGCAGCGGTTTGTTGAGTAGGGACAAGAATAAGTTGATCGTTGTCCATGATGTCATGATGTGACATCTCGGATAGAAAATCTTTTATGAAATTATTAAAAATTCTATCAATGCCTGAGGTTTCTTTGTGGGTTTTCTCATTCATTTTATTTGCTTTCTATGTTAAGTGGACAACGAAGAAGCGTTTAGTAGAAATGGCGACTATTCGTATTTCTCATGAAGCTCTTTAAGTGCTTTTTTCAAATTTAATTGGAATAACAGAGGTCCTTCAACCGTTGCAATATCGTAGTTATGAAGAGCCCACTGAGTCATTGCAATTGCGTTGGCTTCAACTTTTGCATCAAAAGTTGAAGGTGTTTTGTTGTAGATCTCTTTTACATGTCCAAAATCGTTGAAAAATGAATTTCTTGCGCTTCGCTCATTTTTCACGTGGATTGTAAATGTTTCAAGTGGATCTGAATACATATAAAGATAATCAAGAGGATACGTTTCCGGTATTTGTTCAACTGGCTGGATTTTCTCGCTATCTTTCTTATCACGATAGATAATGCTGATGTTGAGCATGTATTCGAGAGAGAAATGATACAACTTGCCGCTGTCGGCAAAGCGGGCTAATAAATAGTACTGTCCTCTTCGTGCCACAATTTTAACCGGAAGGACTTTGTATTTATTTTTCCTATGGTCTAATCCCGAAGGTGTGGAAGTGAGCTTTAGCTCTGTGTTGTATCCTCCGAGTTCAAAAGTGACTTGAAGCTTTTCTTGAATAGCTGAAGTAAGTTTTTTGATATTTGAATAGAGCTGATTGTTGGTAAGACGTTCATGCTTATCGTCTTTAATAGTTATGTTAGATAGAAGGTTGAGTGCATCGTAACCACCTAGTAGGCTTACCGTACCAAAAAGGTTTTTAAGTTGCTCGGAAGACAGTCTACTATCTGGTGTGATACCCAGAGCAATATATTCAACAAGTTCTGGGTCCAGCGGAGGGACTACATACCAGTAATATCCCGCATTAGGTAAATCTGATTTCTCTATTTTTTCAACAGTAAAAAGGCTTTCAGGATATTTTTGAGAATAGCTATAAAAAAGTTCAAGAATATCTTTAACTCGACGGCGATCAGGAAAGATGTTGTACTGCTGAAGTTTCTTCAAAATATCAGAGATAGTTAGTCTATAAATGAATCATCTGCCATATCTATTCCCCTCAGCTGTATGGTTATTTTATTTTATATAGAGTTTTCTAATAGCGTTATGTTTGAAATAATTTTCACAATCATTTCAGAATATTCATGTACCAATTTTTGTACATGAATTGAAATCTCTTTTTTATACCATCTTGGTACTCGCTTGAGCAGGATTCGTTATTTAAAGCCAGACGATTTTTGATAGATGAAAACAGATTTAATCTACGCGTAGTTTTGAGCTGTTTGAGTCACTTGCGAGCCAAACGAAGGGGAATGAATTGTTATTTTACAAGGCTTACATTAAATCGGAATTGAATGTAGGGAGTTTTACTCCAGCTAACCCAAGACCACTTTACGAGGAGCTTGGACAAAAGATTTGTTTGTATCCCACATCACTCAAAGAAAAGAGCGACCGGGCTTTGGAATTATTTTGTACCAATCCTGAGGATAGAAAGGAGAGATATACGTTTAGAGATAACTTGGATACAAATCAGTATTTTGAAGTTATCGCAGTCATTATTGATGAAAACATCACAAAAGATGAACTAACTCTAGAGATTAGAAAAGCTGTTGAGACTTGGGGTTTTGGTGTTGTGCGTGGCATTCAGGTTGATGAATGTACCGCCATTGAGGTGGGTGACAAAATACGTCTTTCTCATCTCAGTGACAACCGTGAAAATTGGGCCGCAAGACTTCATCTGGTTAGCTTGTTTGAAGTTCTTAAGGCTGGAGATGCCTTTTATGAAAGCATACTGGGTAATCCTAAAAAGACAAAAGATATCCTTAGTGATATTAAATACAACGCTTCACGTGAGTATAGTGATTCTCTTCTAGAGGAGCTAAAAAGAGTTTGCGCTGGTAAAAAACATAGTGAGGCACTACAAAGCCTTAAACTTCCAGTTCATTATATACTTGAGGGAAATTCTTCAAAACAGTTGAACTCAGTAAAAAAAGATTTGATTGACTGTCTTTATGAAAAGGGCCGTGTTAAAAGCCGTCTAATTTTTACGTATGATATAGATAAGATTAATAATTCTATTTTTTATAATCATGCACTTGTAGAATATGGTGCTATTAATAATGAAATAGTTGAGGCCATTTCCGGTCATGTAATTGTTATAAATTACGGTAGGTTTGACCGTAATGAAAAATATAATCGCGATTTGTATGAAGCGCTTACAAATTTTGTTACGCTACTTAAACCGTACTTAAACAATACTCAGCTTATTTTTGTACTCCCTGAGGGGTCTTCAGAGATTAGGCGTCTAGTACAAAATCTCTTTGAGGTTCCACTGGTACTTATTAAGAAGAATAAGGAAACAAAGGTATCTCTTGAAGCTCGTAGTATGTTGATTGAACAGGCTGAGTGTCTTGCTGCGGAAAACGGCGAAACGTTGGACGATTCGTTTGAAGCATTTCTTGATGAGTGCTTAGAGGCGGGTGTTTTTTCTGATATTAAAGATATTTATAGCAAGTGGAGTTTCAAGAAATTAATCAAAACCAAGTATCCACAGTATCAGCCTTTTTTAGAGACTTTGGAGAAAAAAAGAAATTCAATTGGTCAGAGTGATGCATTGGGAGAGCTTGATAACTTAATTGGGTTGTCAAGTGTTAAGCAGAGCATTCATCGAGTAATTGATAGAGCAAAGATGGAAAAAGAGCTTGAACGTAGAGGTATTTCCCATCAGAACTATTCCATGCACATGGTCTTTTCCGGTTCTCCTGGTACTGGAAAGACAGTTGTCGCTAAGCTTTTTGGTCAGATTATGAAAGATAGTGGAATTCTTAAGGAAGGTAGAGTTATTTCTATTTCTGCAAGCTCAATTAAGTCAATGGCTAATTTTTCCAATATCATTGAGTCGGCCTATGGTTCTGTTTTATTTATCGACGAGGCTTATACTTTGGTTCCTGATGCTGTTGCAGAGCTTATTGCACAAATGGAAAATTATCGTGATGAGCTTATTGTTATTCTCGCCGGGTATTCTCGACATATGCAAGCACTGCTAAGTTCCAACCCAGGTTTTAAATCAAGAATTGGAGAAGAGATTTATTTCCCTGATTACTCCGAGCAGGAGCTGCTAGAGATTTTTAAATATATGGTTATTCATAGAGGGATGACTATTGATGTCGAAGCTCTTTCTTGTGCTCGAGATATTTTTGCACGAATCGGAAAAGCTGGCGATCAAGGAAATGCTCGCTATGTTCGACAAATTTTTGAGAAGGTTGAGAGTAATCAAAGGATTCGCCTGTTTAATTCTTTTGATGATGTAAGTGTAATTCCTGATGAGGAACTTATAAAAATTGATGTCTCTGATTTTAATGACGTTGCTCCTTTAGCCCCATTGACCCAGAGTACTCAAGACAGTGCGTATTATCAAAAATCATCAGCTGAGCAGCTGATGGAACTGATTGGTCTTTCCGATGTAAAAAAGGTAATTCTAAAGCGAATTGACTTTATGAGGGCACAAAAAATTCAGCGTGACCGAGGAAAATCAACCTCTTTTGTTCCTGCTCATATGGCATTTTTGGGAAACCCAGGTACAGGTAAAACCGAGGTAGCTAATTTACTTGCTCATATTTTGGTTGAGAAGAATTTGCTCTCTGTTGGAAAGGTAATTCAGGTGCCAGCTGTTTCACTTGTCTCAGCACCTCCTGTAATTCCTTCTTTATTTGAAAGCGCTCGAGGTTCCATTATTTTTATCGATGAAGCTTACACGCTGCTTTCTTCTTCAGAAGCTATTTCGAGCATGGTTGAGTCAATGGACCGCTATAAAAATGAAGTGGTTGTTATTATGGCTGGTTATTCAGAGGAAATGAATGAACTGTTCCACTCTAATCCAGGACTGATGTCAAGGATTCGTAGCCAGATTTATTTCCCAGATTATTCTGATGATGAGCTTGTTCAAATTTTTGAGCTCATGTGTTTGCAACGTGAGTATCAATATGATTCAGAAATGCCTAAGCTGGTAAAACAATTTATATCTACTCAGGACAAAGATAGATATTTTGGCAATGCTCGTTTTGTAAGAAATCTTGTTGAAGAGATGATGCTCAATGAGGGAGCAAGAACAGTCCGTCTTTGTGATTCAGAAGGTGAAGATGTAATTAGTGATAAGAATCTCAAATTCTTTACGAAAGATGACTTTGAAGAGGCATGCATTTCTATTCAGCAAGAAGTTAAAAGAAACAAAAAACTTACTCTTGGATTTAAGTAAGATGGCTGATTTGTCTGTTAATAGTGGGGAATCGGTATCTTGCCAGTTTTATGAATTTGATATGAAGATATGCATGTACGTTTTTATGTACATACTAAATATTTTCTATGAACTAAACTGTGTTTGGTTAAAAAAATTGATGTTTCTAAACAAAGAAGGAATATTAATACATCAACCACACTCAATAAAAAAGATTAGCAGAGAAGTAAGCTCCGTGAAGTAGCCCACTTTCCTGACAAAATCGTAAGCAAATGGAGTAGATGTAACACAGCTACTACATTACTTTTAGGGACGTAAGAGAGCAAAGCCAAAACAGGCTTAACAAAAAGGAGAAGCAATGATTAAGGTACGAATGATTGACAATGTTACTGGTAAGATTGTTAGAGTTGCTAAGCGCTTCTCTAAGGCTGCTGCAAACGCACCAAAGGCGGTAGCAACTGTAGCAAAGACTGGTACTGTTGCGCAGAAGGCGGCTATGGGCGTTGCAACTATTAGTCTTGTTGCTGGCGGTGCAACTGGTATTGTTCTTAATATTCCTAAACAGGCGCCTGCTCCAGAGCAGAAGCCTGCTATTACACAGCCAACAAAAACTGAGGAGACAAAACCTGAGGATACTAAGCCTGTAGAAGAGACAAAAACCGAGGATACTAAGCCTGTAGAAGAGACAAAAACTGAGGATGCTAAGTCTACTGAAGAGACAAAAACTGAGGATAATAAGTCCGCTGTACCTGTAGGACATTACGAGTCTGTTCAGAAGAGTAAGTATGTTGAGGATGGTACTTATACTGTAGTCACCTTGACTGATGATGATGGCGATCCTATTACCTTTACTACATCTTTTGGTACTTCTTCAGACGCACAGTTTAGTACTCAAGCAGAGGCCGAGGCATACCTTAACTCACAACATCAAGCGCTTACGCAGCGTACTGGTCGTAAAAGTGTCCTCCCTGGTAATACTGGCCGTGGTTTTAACGTTGGCGAGACTCAAACTAAGGGCCACACAGAGTATTGGACTGAACAGGTTTGGGTTTCTGGTAACTAATTAAAAGCATCTCACTAGGTGAAAACACGGGGATTGTTTATGCAGTCCCCGTGTTGCTTTATATATCACATCGAGCATTACGGTATTTACTACATCTTCAAGCAGTACTCGTGCAATACCATTGAGATCTAATTTGTGATCTTGGGTGTATAAAAGTTCAGAGTCGTGTAAAGTTTGCATTACGGTTATTTTCTTTCTAAATTGGTTGTGGTGACTATATTCTAGGAAATAACCGCACTTCTTTTACATCACTGGAGTGCTTCTCTTACACTACTTTTTGGGATATGATTCTTCTCCACCCACCGATAAAACGACACCGTTTATGTGAACCTCATCTGTTTGGACAGGTGGGGTTTCTCGTCAGTCGTATAGTCAAAGTGGTGTGGTTTGGACGTGCGGAGTCATTGAGCGTGCTGCATTAACGGACACGTATGGTTTTCCAATCGCAGCTTCATTGGACGCTCAGTATCGGCAGAATCGGGGCGAGAAATGCAAAAGTTACAGAAACAGTTTGCGAAGGCCTTGAGTGTGATTATGGCGTTGGTGCTCTCGTTTGCACTGGTTGGGTGCAACGTGTTCCCGTTACTGCAGAATAACCCTGCTGAGCAGACAACACAGTCGACAATCACAACAGGAGAAATCGAGGCAATTTACGAGCCCAAGTTTGGCGGCAGCTACCTGGACATCACCATCGACGAGTTCAATAACCTGGGTTTTGAGTACGGCGACAGCGTGGACGTTACGTTTAGCAACGGATACAAGCTCTCTGATATTCCGTACTACAACGGCTATTACACCAAAACCAATGAGCCTTTGGTTGTTGCATATCCGGGCTACCCTTACGTCTATGTGTGCGTAAATAATGGCGAGCCTCTGTGGGAAATCGCTGGTCTTAAGCATGGAGACATGGCTACGGTGACGCTCCACGAGAAGCAGAAGTACGCAACGGTTCAGAAGGCCCTGGATGCAACGTACACCAATAATCGCTCCGACTACTCAAGTGACGAGGTCTTTGCCAACTTCCGTCCTATGAAGGGTGGAAATCTTGCCGAGGGCGTGATGTATCGCTCGGCGTCGCCTATTGATAACCAGAATAATCGCGCACCTTACGCGGCAGATCTTGCTCAGAGGTGTGGCGTGCAGTTTATCTTGGACCTCGCGGACACCAATGAAGAGATCCAGGGCTATTACCAGAATGCGGACTACGACATTACGTGGCACCAGAGCTTGTACGACGCAGGAAATGTTGCGGCTCTTAACCTCAACGCCAATTATCGTGGTGGTCAATATGCTTATCGCCTGGTATCGGGTCTGCGCGAGATAATTCTGCATAAGGGGCCCTATCTTATTCACTGCACCGAGGGTAAGGATCGCACGGGCTTTGTCTGCGCCCTTCTCGAGGCACTATGCGGTGCATCTTACGATGAAATGCGCGACGACTACATGATTACCTACGACAACTATTACGGCATTAACGAGAAGGACGATAAGGCTCGGTACGACGCCGTTGTTGACGTGAAGTTCGACGACATCGCTCGCTGCATTGCTGGGGTGCCTACGTACGGTTCGCTCGACGGCGCAGATTACGCAGCCGGAGCTCGTAAGTATCTGACTGACGCAGGCATGACCGAGTGGGAGATCAACAAGCTCATAGAGCGTCTGACGAGCAAGTAGCGGGTTGTGGTCGCAGGTGGTCTCGGGCTGCGGCAAGAACTGACAGGTAGTCGCCTGGCGAGAGGGGCGATCTTCTCGCCAGGTTTTTAATAACAAATTTAAGGTATTTGGAATGGGTTTGGTGTTGTCTGCAGGTGAATTTTATGTGAATGACCCTGTGCTAGACGGCTATCGTTGCATTTGTTATAAGATTCTCACTTCTGAATTTAGTAGGGATTTACGTGCTGTTTTGGGGACTATATGAATGTAGCGCAAGGTCTAGAGAAGAAGCTTATGCCAATGGCAGAGTTGGTGAGTAAGAATAAATATCTTCTTACTATGCGCGACTCGTTTGCCATGCTCATGCCAATCCTTATTATCGGA
>QWCO01000946.1_pt1 | contig 11553 bp, 9 predicted proteins | sample 1972611 | NCBI WGS metagenome assembly QWCO01 (sample SAMN09866706, study PRJNA288562) | Human oral metagenome isolate term1_saliva, whole genome shotgun sequencing... | reverse complement strand
TCGTCGATGTTGTCACATGCAATGAGCAATCCTTCAAGAATATGAGCACGCTCTTTTGCTTTGTTCAAATCGAACTTAGTACGACGAATAGTTACGTCACTGCGATGCTCTACAAAGTACTTCACACACTCTTGTAGGCTCAATAAACGTGGACGTCCATTTACGAGTGCAATACAGTTTACAGAGAACGAGCTCTGCAAGGCTGTCATCTTAAACAATTTATTCAAAATGATGTTGGCATTTGCATCGCGTTTCACATCAACTACGATACGCATACCTTGACGTCCTGTTTCATCATTTACATTTGAAATACCTTCCAACTTACCTTCCTTTACTAAGTCAGCAATATATTCAATCAGCTGTTGCTTGTTAACGCCATATGGTATTTCGGTTACAACAATCTTATCGTGCTGTTCATCACTTTCTATCTCTGCCTTTGCACGCATTACTACACGACCCTTACCAGTTTCGTAAGCGTCCTTAACACCTTGCAATCCGTAGATATAGGCACCTGTTGGGAAGTCGGGCGCTGGTATATACTGCATCAATTCATCAACAGTGATATCTGGATTATCTATATATGCGCAGCAACCATCTATGACTTCATTCAAATTATGGGTTGGAATGTTTGTCGCCATACCTACAGCAATACCATTACCACCATTAACAAGCAAGTTCGGAATCTTGGTTGGCATCACAGCTGGTTCCTTTAACGTATCGTCAAAGTTATTCACCATATCAACCGTATCTTTCTCAATGTCGTCCATTACATGCTCGCCCATCTTTGCTAAGCGGCACTCTGTATAACGCATAGCGGCTGGTGAGTCACCATCAACAGAACCAAAGTTTCCTTGTCCATCCACAAGCTTGTAGCGCATGTTCCATTCTTGCCCCATACGCACCAATGCACCGTACACGGAAGAGTCTCCGTGTGGGTGGTACTTACCCAGTACCTCTCCAACAACACGTGCACATTTCTTGTAAGGTTGGTTACTAAAGTTGCCTATTCCACGCATTCCGAAAAGAATACGGCGGTGTACCGGCTTAAAACCATCGCGCACATCGGGAAGAGCACGAGCCACAATCACCGACATAGAATAGTCGATGTAAGAGCTCTTCATCTCTTCTTCAATGTTTATTTTCAAAATTCGGTCCTGGTCTATTGTTTGATTTTCGTCCATTATATATTATTTTTTTATCTTCTTTTATAGTCGCATCCCTCAAGTCTTATCTTTTCAATGAAAATCGCCGTAAACGGCATTTATTTTCGTTTTAAGAGCTTTCGGTATTAATTTCAAGCTGTAAAAGTACAAAATAAAAACGACATACAAACCACTAAAAACGAAAAAAAATCAGTATTTTAAGGATTGTTATAAGTAGAACTAAAACCGATTCTATCTCTTATCATCGTCAGTAAAGCACCATATTGAAAATACACTGACTGTCTTATTATCCATTACTTGTAGGTGGCAACAAATGTTATAAGCTTCTAAAGATATAAGTTTTATATTCCACACATCAGTTTTTATAGTGAAAAAGATGCTTGATAAAACTAAGAAAAAGAGATTTTTCGAATACAAATGCCTTAAAATGTTTCAGCTCAAATCTCTGATTGAACAGGCAAGATGGTATTACAAAAATGTCAAAATAAAATTATGTAATTTCAAAAGATATTATTTCACTTTCAAAAACAGGTACTTTTGCAACGCAAAACAGGTACTATTGCACGATAAAAGAGCCTGTTTTACAACGCAAAAGAGGCTCTTTTACAACACGCTGATATTCAGTTTATTACACCATACCGTCTCTTTTGTAAATTCTTTACATTTTTAATAACATTTCTTCATCTATAAAATACAGCAAATTATTACAGTTTCTTAGCTTTGAGAAGAGTTCTACCCTTCTCCAAAAGCTTTACTATATGCTGGTATTTTTCTATATCAACAGAAACAATAACGACCCTGTATAAAAGATACAGAGCCGTTGTCGTTATAATATTTCGATAGTTTGAATTTCAATTACTCCTATTTATCTATTCTTATCCAAACGCAAAGTTGAGAACAAAAAGGATAGATAGAATACAGAGAGTCCAGTTTAGGTCCTTCCAACGATGTGTACAAAGCTTCATAATTACGAACGACAAAATACCTAAACAAATGCCGTCAGCGATAGAATAGCACAGAACCATCGTTATCATTGTTATGAAAGCTGGGAAAGCTTCGGTCATATCACTAAGGTTTATCTTCTTTACTGAGTCAAGCATGAGTACACCTACCATGATAAGGGCACCACTTGTGGCAGCACTTGGTATAAGAAGGAAGACTGGAGCGAGGAATAAAGATAGAATAAACATGGCACCTACAACCAATGAAGTTACGCCAGAGCGACCTCCTTCGGCTATACCGCTAGCGCTTTCTATATAAGTAGAGATCGTAGAACTACCGAGCATGGCTCCGCAAGTAGTACCTATAGCATCACTCATCATAGCTTCGCTAACACGTGGAATGCTTCCATCTTCACGTACAATGCCTGTTTTTTCAGCCAATCCCATAAGTGTTCCGATGGTATCGAAGATATTAACGATAAGCAACGAGAAGACAACGAGCACTGTTTTGAGGTTCAATAAGCCTGAGAAATCGAACTCACAGAAGATGGGCGAAATATCTTTAGGTGCAGAAACTGGCAACCAATTATCTGGGAAAATGGTAACACCCAATGGTATTCCTATCAATGTTGTAATAATAATGCCCCAAAACAATGCGCCTTTAACGTTACGTGCCATGAGTACTCCACTAAGTAAGGTGGCGAAAATACCCAGCAAACATGGAGCAGTGAAAGCACCTAAGCCTACAAAAGTTCCTTCTTTCGATACAATAATACCGGCATTCTTAAGACCGATGAAGGCAATAAACATACCGATTCCCGCAGAAATGGCATAGCGTAGGTTGTTTGGAATAGCGTTAAAGATCATCTCTCGCACGTTGAAAAACGTTATCAAGATAAATACAATGCCCTCAATCAAGAGAATAGCGAGCGAGTTTTGCCACGAATAGCCCATTGCTTGGCAAAGCGTATAGGCAAAAAATGCGTTGAGTCCCATTGATGGTGCTTGTGCAAAAGGCAACTTTGCCATGAATGCCAACAAAAGAGTGGCAATCGCAGAAGCCAATGCTGTAGCAGTAAAGAGTGCTCCTTGGTCCATACCTGTAGACATAAGGATAGATGGATTCACTGCTAAAATGTAACTCATCGTTAGGAATGTTGTTACACCAGCAATCATTTCGGTGCGCAACTTCATTGTTTTAGGGTCGAACCCTAAGGTCTTTTCTAAAAGATTCATAAGATGTTTAATTTGTATTTTGATTATTATTTGTTGTCTTTTGTAGTTTCAAGCCAATCATCTATCAGCATTCTTGCAATTGATAACTTCTCTGGAAGATTGGGCAGATTGTCCTTCTTAAACCAGCTTCCATTAGATAGTTCACTCCTTTGCAGGTGTATTTTGCCTTCAACATAGTCGGCGTTGTAGCCCACCATAATACCGCAAGGATACGGCCACGGCTGTGAACCGAAGTAACGGAGATTGTTTATCTTTATTCCAGTTTCCTCTTCAACTTCTCTATGCACTGCTTCTTCAAAGCTTTCGCCAGTCTCTACGAAGCCAGCAACCAAGCCGTAGTGGTTATCTTTAAAGCTGTTGGCTCGAACCAATAGCACTTCTTCGCCACGATGTATCAGTACAATGACGGCTGTTGCTACCTGTGGCCAAACTTCTTTGCCGCAGTTGGTGCAGCGTTTAGATATTGTTGTGTGCAGTTTCATCGGTGCTCCGCACACGCCACAGAACTGTGTATTCTGGTTCCAATAAAGCAATTCATAGCATTTTCCAGCTTTCTGATAAAGCGTTTGCGATAGTTTGTAATAGCTGTTGCGCAATCCACACACTTCAAGAGTGGGGTTATCGGTCATTGGCACATCTATATTTACCGCCTTTACACTTGTTCCGTCGGGCATCGAATCTATCTCTAATACCTGTGACCATGCTTTCAAGGGAACAGGACAATCCTCTGATAGTGGTATTGTATAGCCGGCTGCAGTCTTTTCCAACACAAGGTCGGTCTTGCAAAATACAAACCAATAGCACTTCATTTTGGTAATCTTTTCTCCTTTTTCTAATGCTTTAGCTTATTCGCCAAATAGTATTTTGCGGTCGCGAGCGGCAGCTTTCTCAGTCCATTCGGTAGGTACGAATTTCCAGTTGCTGTTGGGTTGTGGATTCAAAGTACCTGCTTTCTTTATCTCTTCCATAAGATAATGGCGTTGATCAAGGTCGCTTCGCCATATAATACGGTTCTTTAGTTGATCTTGTGGAATGCCTGCACCTTTTGTAAGGAGCTCTCCTCCACCGTTACCACGATAACTATTAACAGCCACCTTATAGTATTTTGTTTCGTCAAAAGGCTGTCCGTTGCTCATTTTTAGTATGTTTACCTTCTGCCCATATGGCTTTGTTACATCAACTTCATAGTCTATTCCCGCAGCAGAATCGAAGTTAAACGAGAAGTTTTTAAAGCCTAAGCGTTGCGAATCGTCCCTTGTATCTTCCGAAAGCAATAGCAAATGGTCGTCAGCCGACTTCATTGTGTTCGCCCAAAGGTTATAACTCATCTCCAAATAGTCTTTGATTTCCTTACCAGTTAGCTTCATAACGTAAAGTTGATTCTCGTATTTATAAAGACTAAACATATCTCCTACAGTGATAGGACCTGCTTTTATACTTGAGTTAAAGCCCAGAGGAGCATTGAAAGCAATATCTGCTTTCGTGATTTGAAGCTCTAAATTAAGAATTAAATCGTTGAAAGCTGAGTTGCCAAAGAAGCAGTCTTTCGTGCTGATAGTGTTTTCAAAGCGTCCGATTTCGGTATTTGCCCAACTCTTTACTTCGTTTATTTCATTCTCAAAATGTGTCATAAACGGCTCATCGATGGCCAAATTTCTTACATTTACCAACTCTCCCGACTTCTTAATAACATTGAAACGCTTACCATTCTTAGCATGTTTCTTTGCAGGCGATAAGGTTATGGTTACCACAGCTACCTTTTGTGCGTTGTTAGCAGGGTCGAGACACAATACCTCTTTGCCATTTTTATTGTTTACAATAATATTGCGTGGTTTGTGGTCGTGGCCGAAAAACACCACATCAAAACCGTCTACCTCTTCTGCAACCTTCTTTGAAGCGTCCTCAACATAATTCGGAGTCGTTATACCACCGTCCCAACCAGAGTGGAAAAGTCCTACGATAACGTCTGGGTTTTCATTCACCTGCAATGCAGCAACTGTCTTTTTTGCCGATGAAACAATATCTTCGAAGTGCAGACCTCTCCACAAATTCTCTTCCAACCAGTTAGGAATAGCAGGTGTAAGCATGCCTACAACTGCCACCTTCACACCATTTTTCTTTTTAATAATAGTGTAAGGCAACACGTACGGCTTTTGTTTCTCTGTGTCAATGATATTTGCTCCCACCACAGGACAATTCAATTCGCGTATCCATTTATCGTAAACAGCATGCCCAGTCTCTATATCGTGGTTTCCAACACTACTTGCATCGTACTTCATAAAGTTTAATACGCTGGCAGCAATATTTTCCTTTTGTGTCTGAATATAGTTGTAGTAATAACAGATAGGTTGCCCCTGTAGAATGTCGCCATTATCTAATAGGTAAACATTTTCGGCACCTTGCTTTTGTCTTAATTCCTTTACAAAGGTTGCAACCCGTGCCATTGTTCCTGCTTTTGGCTTACGTGTAATGAAGTCGTAGGGGAAAAACGAACCATGAACGTCCGATGTTTCTACCAATTTTATAGTTATATCTTTATTCTGAGCCATTACTCCCAGACTGCTTAATGCTAATGCCATAAATGCAAATAAAAGTCTTTTCATATATATTGATTGTTAAATCGTGCAGCGGAAGAGTCTGCCTCAGTTGCTCCAGCCTATCTTATTTTAAACTTAACCGATGTATATCCCACCAACTTATCGGTTCTTCCGCCTGGCTCACGATAGTAAACCAGCGTTTGGTATGAGTTTTCGGTTTGATAGTAGCTACCTTCTGTTGGCATAATTTCAGTCTTTCCGTTTTCGTTCAACACTACGTATTGATAGCTGTAATAGCCCAATTTCAGTGGAATAACAGCCTGATAGCTTTTCGATTCATTATCGTAAGCTAATTTATATTGCGGTAAAAACCTGTCATAAGTCCAATCAGCGTTTACATAAACATCGCCTTTGCTAAGCTGTGGACAACTTAATTGGAAATGAACCAGCATGTAATCGCTTTCAGTATTGATATTATTGTTATCTGAATTACGTATTAAGAACGCTCCGTTTGCGTCTTCATCGTACAGATAGTTAGGCCTTGGCAATGCAATATAGGGGTAAGCGTGAAAGTTTTTGCCGTCCCATCTAATGCGTTCGATACCCGTCGAGGCTACATCAGTAGACAAAATCTCGAACTTTCTGTATTCGTTGCCCGCCCAAAAGATGTAGTTTACGTTGTGACTCCACCGCAATCCATCGCTCATAACGTATTGTGGCTTTACATTCCATCGTGCATTGTCCCATCGTTTGTTCTGTAACAACACGGTCTTTAGCTGTGTTTGCGGGTTCGTTACGTTGTAACTATTGTACTTTAGTTCCATTTCCACCTGCTGATGTGCTGTGTTTATGGTAGCATCGGTATTGGTTATAATATTCAATCCTACGCCCATTGATCGCATTAGAGGTTCTTTTACCATGAAACATGCTTTTATCACCTCGTTGTTGTCTTCATCGTAGATTGTAAGCAGATAATTACCAGAAAGTTTTGGACGGCATTTATCGTTTGGAATACTAAGGTGATAGTGTGTATAAATGGTATTTGTAAGCAACGATTGTTCTACGTCGTCTATCGTATTTCCACTTGCAAAGCCGTCTACATAATCGCTTTCGAATAGTGAAGTAGATTTATTCCAGTCGGCTTCGCAGTGTTCCAGCTTATAGGTATAGCGATGATACGCATGTGTAAGGTCATCAAAATCGATGTCCAACATGCCATTTTCTAATTCCATAACAGGCATATTGAGCCAATCTTTGTTCGCTACGACCTGTAACGAACGTATATTCTCGCTCAATATTTCGTGGCGTTGCGCTGCAATACTTATTGAAAACAACAACGACAATAGCAGTAAGACAGTTTTTCTGCCCTTTCTCATAAGCATATTTCCTATTCTTCAAGGTAATAGTTTCTTCAAGAACTCGTCGAGATCTTCCTCCAAACCAGGCAGCAAATCGTCTCCAGCAATAATCGTATCATCGTCTGCTACATATACTTCGGCAATGTTTTCTCCTTCTTCATCTTCTAAAACCAAGCTGTAAGGCTTCATTATTCCGAAGTCGTCTACAATGTCTTTCAAAGCCAATGTTTCTGCACGGAGTAGTGCAGTAACCTTTTTATTGAATTCGTCGTCGTTGTTTTCAATCCATTCCTCAACAACACAACGTGTTATTTCTTCCCCTTCGTCGTTGAAAGCCATAAGGTCTCCGGTAAATTGAGACACTCTTAAATGAATGTCTGTCATCGTTGTTGGGGCCTCAGTTGTGGAGAATTTCTGCGCAATCTTCCTTAGAAAGCGTTCTATTTGTTGCTTGGTCTGTTCCATAATATAAAACCTTTAAAGAACTATTGAATGCTATTTAAACTATGGCAAAGTTAGTAAAACTTTTTATTTATAGTGGTACAAACACACCTTTTTTAATAAATTATGCCACTTTTATGGTCTTACGTGCCGATTTCTCAGTATCTTTGCAAACATAAAAATAGAAAAAACTCTCGCTCTTACAATGTGAGAAATAACAACAAGTTACTTGCAATATATTTAGAAACAATATGAAACAAACGATTTTAGTTACAGGTGGAACTGGTTTTATCGGTTCACATACAACGGTAGAACTACAAGAAGCAGGGTACGAAGTAGTAATAGTAGACAACCTTTCAAACTCTAAAATAGAAGTACTCGATGGTATTGAGAAGATAACAGGTATACGTCCAGCTTTCGAAAAGGTTGACCTTGAAGACAAAGAGGCTACCGAACGTGTATTCCAAAAATATCCAAATATAGAAGGTATCATTCATTTTGCTGCTTCAAAGGCTGTGGGCGAAAGTGTTGAAAAGCCATTGATGTACTATCGTAACAATGTTGTTTCGCTCATCAACCTACTGGAAATGATGCCAAAATACAATGTAAAGGGCATTATTTTCTCAAGTTCTTGCACCGTATATGGCCAGCCTAACAAAGAGAATCTACCTGTTACGGAAGATGCACCACACCAAAAAGCAACATCGCCATACGGCAATACGAAAGAGATTAACGAACAAATCATTTACGATTACATACACAGCGGTGCTGCCATTAAGAGCATTGTACTTCGTTATTTCAACCCAATTGGTGCGCATCCAACGGCTCATATTGGTGAATTACCTAATGGTGTGCCCAACAATCTTATTCCTTTCGTTACGCAAACTGCTATGGGAATACGTGAGCAACTGACTATTTTCGGCAACGATTATAATACAGAAGATGGCACATGCATACGCGATTACATCTATGTAGTGGACCTTGCGAAGGCTCATGTAGCCGCTATGACACGTGTATTGGATAAGGATACCGATAAAATAGAATACTTTAACATTGGTACTGGTAGCGGAAACTCTACTCTTGAGATTGTTACTACCTTTGAAAAGGCTACTGGCGTGAAGGTGAACTGGAAGTTCGGACCTCGTCGTGAAGGCGATATTGAAAAGATTTGGGGCGACTGTACCAAAGCCAACACAGTGATGGGATGGAAAGCCGATACGCCTTTAGAGGACGTACTTGCCTCTGCTTGGAAGTGGCAACAGAAACTTCGTGAAGACGGTATCATGTAATTGATGGCCTTAAAACTCTTTTAATGACTTGCTGATGACGCATTACCGCTTCAGCATAAGCATAAAAAAGTCGCTACTTATTGGTAGAATTGATTTTCTATCGCCTATCCCGCATATATACAAAACAACTCTTCAACCAATTGATAGTATATGTAAAGGGACAATTCGACACGTTTCTAACTATAAAGAAACAACGAATTGGGTGTAAGGAATGTAACAAATTAGATGTCCATACTTGGGGTATGATTGAAGCATAGAATTACTCCCATTTTGTAAATATATTATCATAAGAAAACAATAGTAACGCTTTGACTTTGTAATAGTGCCTGTTTTGCGATGCAAAACAGGCACTATTGCGTTGTAAAATAGACGCTTTTACAACGCAAAACAATGGGTTTTATAACGTATTGATAACAAACAAGTTACACAAGACTGATACTTTGAAATAATCTTTACATTATTCTTACTTTATTGTACCCTTATTTTGATAAGAAAAAAGTAGATAAAACGATGTTCTTCCGCTACACTTAAAGTTTGCATTTATTTATAATTCAAACCATATAATAAAGTCTTTTTATCTTCGTTATAAACTATATAAAAATAATAAAAAGAAATTAAACGATGAAGAAAGTAGTATTTTTATTTATGGCTTGCTGCGCTATGGCAATGTCGCTGATGTCGTGCCACAGAGAACCAGAGCTTACCCCAGAGGGAGAAAAGACTATGTCTGTCCATCGACTCTTCTATGAGAGATTGCTTGGACAATGGTATTATGAAGAACAAAGCGACACCCGATATCGCTACATAGCCTACAATTTTATGGAAAAAGGTAAGTTAGAAACCTATGAAAAATTTCTTACTCGCAAGCGTATTAAAAAGGGAGATGAAGTAATTTATGGTGATTGGGAAATAGAAGAAGACTCCATAAGCAAAGGAGAGTGGGGCTTAGGCTGGAAAGAAGAGTATGGCGAGATGTATCTTTCTACATCTGAGGAAGACGGTAAAGGACACAGTGTAGTGCAACTTCACTGTTTAGAATATGTAAACCAAAGCAACTTGGTGTTGAAATATTTCGGTACGGGCAACCATTCTATGCTTTTCAAGCGCGGTACTTCTAAGCCTTCGATTTAGAAAAACATTGCTTTCGCTAAGGAATAACCACGTTTTCTTGTTGGTAATTAGTCTATTATTCGACAGAAAAACGTGGTTATTCCTTATTTTTTAGCTATCTTTGCACCATTATATATATATAGAACAAGATATGGAAGTCGCAAAGAAACCACTCATGGGAATGAACCTTTTGGAACTGAAAGCGGTTGCAAAGGAACTTGGTATGCCTGCTTTTACAGGCGGACAGATGGCAAAGTGGCTCTATACACAGCATGTAACGTCGATTGACGATATGACTAATTTGTCGAAAGCCAATCGCGAAAAGCTGAAAGCGGCTTATACTATAGGTTGCAAAAAACATATCGACGCACAGTATTCAAAAGACGGAACCATCAAGTATTTGTTTCCAACGGACGACGGAAAGTTTGTTGAGTCGGTGTATATTCCCGACGACGACCGTGCTACTCTTTGCGTTTCGTCGCAAGTTGGCTGCAAAATGAACTGTCTTTTTTGCCAAACTGGCAAGCAAGGATTTGAGGGAAACCTTACAGCAACCGATATATTGAACCAGATTTACTCGCTTCCTGAACGCGAAAAGCTAACCAATATCGTGTTCATGGGGCAAGGCGAGCCTATGGATAACTACAACAACGTATTGCGAACTACACAGATAATGACTGCTGATTATGGCTATGCATGGTCGCCAAAGCGCATTACGGTGAGTTCAATTGGTATAAAAAACAAACTAAAACAGTTTTTGGAAGAGAGCGACTGCCACGTTGCGATAAGCATGCACTCGCCTATTCCTAACGAGAGAGCAGGGATAATGCCCGGAGAACGTGGCATGTCAATTGCCGATATCGTGGAGTTGCTACGCAATTACGACTTCTCTCACCAGCGCCGTCTGTCGTTTGAGTATATCGTTTTCAAAGATGTGAACGACTCGGAACGCCACGCAAAGGAAATCATACAGTTACTGAAAGGATTGGATTGCAGAATAAACCTAATTCGTTTCCATACCATTCCCAACGTTCCACTGCATGGAGTAGACGACAAAAAGATGGAGGAGTTTCGCAATTACCTTACCCAACACGGCATATTCACTACTATACGTGCCAGTCGCGGGCAGGATATTTTTGCAGCTTGTGGCTTACTTTCTACAGCAAAGAAGATTGCTGATGAACGTGCGTAAACTATTTTCGTTCGCTGTACTCGTAGCAATACTATTGCTAACGGGGTGCAAAAACAACATATTCCGCCCTGCAAGCTATGGCGGAGCCTACGAAGTTGTAGTGGCGGGAGATAGCGATAGTCTTCTATACGATGTATTTTCGACACCGATAGTAGGACTTCCGCAATCAGAACCAGCGTTCGATGTAGTGGAAATTGCACACAATGAATTGCAGGGCGATAGCAAAATGGTGCGCAATTTAGTTGTTTTGAAAATAGACCAACACGAAAAAGGAGTGAACATAAGC
>QWCO01001065.1_pt1 | contig 11559 bp, 17 predicted proteins | sample 1972611 | NCBI WGS metagenome assembly QWCO01 (sample SAMN09866706, study PRJNA288562) | Human oral metagenome isolate term1_saliva, whole genome shotgun sequencing... | reverse complement strand
TATAGTTAGTCTTTTGTAAGAAAAAAGGCTCATTTACTTCCAAAAGATTAACTATCTAAACTGTAAAGTTGGCAAAAAGGCACTCTAAAATTCCAAGAGTGCCTATTATTTTTTTATCAAAGATAAATATTAACTATTTTACTTCTACTTCTGCTCCAGCTGCAGTTAATTTTTCTTTTATAGCTTCAGCTTCTTCTTTTGGTGCAGCTTCTTTGATTACTCCACCGTTATCAACTAAGTCTTTAGCTTCTTTTAATCCTAAACCAGTGATAGCTCTAACTTCTTTAATTACAGCTATTTTGTTTCCACCTGCGTTCTTTAATACGATATCAAATTCAGTTTTTTCTTCAGCAGCTTCAACTGGTCCAGCAGCAGCTACAGCTACAGGTGCAGCAGCAGTTACTCCAAAGTGTTCTTCTAATGCAGATACTAATTCTTTTAATTCTAATACTGTCATAGCTTCTAAATCAGCTATAAATTGTTCTTTATTGAATGCCATTATTATTTTCCTCCTTAAATTTCATCAATTATAATTTTTTAAATTTTCTTATTCAGCAGATCCTTCTTTTTTGTCTGCTATTGCTACAGTTGCATAAGCAAGTTTTCTGATTGGTCCTAACATTGAGTTCAATAACATAGATAGTAATTGATCTCTTGAAGGTAATTTAGCTAATGCTTCAACTTCTTGAACACTAACTTTTTTACCAGTTAAGTAACCACCTTTAATTTTAAATACGTCTTGTTTAGCTTTTGCTTTAGTTTTAGCTAAATCGAACACTGCTTTTGCAGGTGCTACTGGATCGTTATATCCAAATGCGAATGCTGTAGTTCCTTCTAATATTTCGTCAAAGTTATCTTCAACTCCAGATTCTTTAAGAGCTATTTTAAATAGTCTATTTTTAGCTACTAGGTATTCAGCTCCATTTTCTCTCATTTGTTTTCTTAATGAAGTTTCTTCATTAACCTTAATACCTTGATAATCAACAAAAACAACTGATTGAGCTTTTTTAATTTTTTCAACTAATTCTGCTACAAGTTCTTTCTTAACTTGAGTTGCCATATTGATTCACCTCCTCTTTTTTTAAAAAATATACCCCTATACAAAGACAGGGGTTGAGTGTTGAGGTTAGTATATCTAACTTCCAACCTCGGTAGGTTATTTAAGGATTATCTCCCCCTACGGTCTTTGGTTTGGATTTATATTCAATTTAATTATCCAACGATTTTAGCAACTATAGCAGGATCCATTTTTACTCCTGGTCCCATAGTTAATGATACTGCTACTGTTCTTAAGTATTGTCCTTTAGATGTAGCTGGTTTTAATCTGATGATTTGATCCATAAATGCTTTGAAGTTTTCTTCAATTTTATCTAAATCGAAATCAACTTTTCCTATTGGAGCATGGATAGATCCTAATTTGTCTACTCTGAATGCAAGTTTACCTTTTTTGAATTCAGATACTGCTGCTGCGATATCAGGAGTTACTGTTCCTGATTTAGGGTTAGGCATTAATCCTTTAGTCCCTAATATTTTCCCTAATCTTCCGATTTTAGGCATCATGTCTGGAGTAGCGATTACTAAATCAAAGTCTAACCAACCTTGTTGAATTTGGTTGATATATTCTTCTGCTCCAGCATAGTCTGCTCCTGCAGCTAGTGCTTTTTCTATATTTTCACCTGAAGTGATTGCTAGTATTTTAACAGTTTTTCCTGTTCCATGAGGTAATACAACTGTACCTCTGATTTGTTGATCAGCATGTCTTGGGTCTACTCCAAGTCTTAATGCTACTTCAACAGTTTCTGTAAATTTTGCAGTTCTTGTTTTTTGAACTAATTCAAGAGCTTCTCTTATGTCATAAAGTTTTCCTGTTTCAACTAATTTAGCTACTTCTAAATATTTTTTTCCTCTATGTTTTGCCATTATTACATTTCCTCCCTTTGTGGCTTAACGAGTTAAACTCTACCACTAAATTATAAAGCAATTAGTCTTCGATTTTTATTCCCATTGATCTTGCTGATCCTGCAATTATCTTCATAGCTGTTTCTACAGATGAAGCATTTAAGTCAGGCATTTTAGTTTCAGCTAATTCTCTTAACTTTGCAGTTGTAATTTTTCCTGCAACTTCTTTTTTAGAGTTTTTTGCTCCTGATGATATTCCAGCAGCTTTCTTTAATAAGTCAGATGCAGGTGGAGTTTTTAATATAAATGTGAATGATCTGTCACTATAAACAGAAATTTCCACAGGGATTATCCATCCAGCTTTATCTTGAGTTTTAGCATTGAACGCTTTACAAAATTCCATTATATTTACACCGTGTTGTCCTAATGCTGGTCCAACTGGTGGAGCAGGGTTTGCCTTACCTGCTGGTAATTGTAGTTTTATTATTTGAATTACTTCTTTTGCCATTTTTTAAATTACACCTCCATAAGATTGTGTATACTACACCTTCAAAACACCATCTACTTCTATTTCAACTGGTGTCATTCTTCCAAAAATATCAACCATTACTTTAACTCTGCCATGTTCATAATCGATTTCGGCAACTTGTCCTTCTTGGTCAATAAAAGAACCCTTTAAGATTTTAACAAAGTCCCCTTCAGCAAAGTCAAGCTTTATAGTTTCTTTTGATGTATCCATACCTATAATATTGAATATATTTTTTACTTCGTCATCTTCCATAGGAATTGGGTCTGAACCTACTCCTACGAAACCAGTAACTCCATTTGTGTTTCTTATTATATACCACACATCAGGATCTACTTTATAGCTTATTCCATTTTCATTTTCTTCTCTTGTAGCTTCCATTTCAAGCATGACATATGCAGGAAAAAGTTTTCTGTATATCTTTTTAGGTTTTCCCCTAACGATTTCAGTTGTTTCTTCTTCTGGAACTAATATATTAGTAACGACATCTCTTAATTGTAATGTCCCAACCTTTTGTTCAAGATCTGTTTTTACTTTTTTTTCATATCCAGAGTAAGTATGAATCATAAACCATTTTCTTACATTTTCTATACTCATATTAATGCCTCCAAGGCTTTTAAAGCCTTTACTGCAAGAATATCAAACACACCAAGGTAGACAGATACTATAACAGTCATTGTTATAACCCATATAGTAGAATGTATTACTTCTGTTTTTGAAGGCCATTCAACTTTTGAGTATTCCATTTTAACCTTTTGAAATAAATTCATAAATATCTCTATCTCCTTTCATAAAAAAGTGGCAGGTCAAGAGGGACTCGAACCCCCAACCCTCGGTTTTGGAGACCGATGCTCTACCAATTGAGCCATTGACCTGCATGTGTTGTTACTTAAATTTTCATCCTACTTCTTTGTTTCTTTATACAAAGTATGTTTCTTCAATACTGGATTGTACTTCATCATTTCCAATCTTTCTGGATGAGTCTTTTTATTTTTTGTTGTAGTATAGTGTCTTAACTTTGTTTCTGTACATTCTAAAATTACTTGTACTCTCATCTGCATTCCTCCTATTAAATTGTATTTTCTAATCTTATATAGCTCATACAATTCTACTCAACTAAACGAAGAAATCTTTTGATTTTAACTCCTTCACAATCTACATCAAAGTGTAAACTATTTATCAAAAACAAGTCCACTCTTTAACGGTATCTTTAATGATCCTCCCATAATTTAATATGGTACGCGAGTTTTTCCTGTATTCTGCTTTCTAAGACTTTGGTATTTTAACATATTTTTAATATAGTGTCAACAGTTAAATTAAAAATTAATAAATTTTAATTTTGTTTTCCTTTGCAGTTTTTACATAAACCTTTAAAGTAAATATGTTTTTCATCAATTTCACAGTCTGCTAGTTCTGGGCTCATACTGTAATCAATATTTAATTCAACATCAAATAGTGCTCCACAGCAATTACATTTAAAATGTCCATGAGTATGAGTTATTAAATCATATCTTGTTTCATTTTCTTCTATTACTATAACTTGTACCAACTTTTTTTCTACGAATAAATTTAATGTATTGTAGACAGTTGTTTTTGATAAAGTTGGTATCTCTGGACAAAGTGCCTTATATATTGTATCCACTGTTGGATGTACATGATTATCTAATAAATATTGAAATATTTTCATCCTTTGGTAGGAAGGTTTTATATCATGGTCTTTTAAGTAGTTCCCTATGTCTCCTGTATGTAATTGTAACTCCATTCTTCTTCCCCCTTTCTTTTAAAAATGTATCAAATAATAGTTAACTTGATTAGTTATATATTATATTAAAAGTCTTTAGTTGTCAAATTATTTTTAAAACTATATGAACTCAAAACAAATTTGTATTTGAAAATAAAAAAAGAGACTGTTGCAAATTTAAAATTTCAATCTTAAAGTAAAAAATAAGAAATTTACTCAGTAACGAACTTTTTTTACTTTTTATGAATTTGCAACAGCCTCTAAGTGAATTTATTTAAATTTTAATTAAATTTATTTTGCTGCTTCTTCAACTTTTTCTACTTCTTTCTTTGCATCTGCTTTTGCTGCTTCTGCCTTTGTTTCTGCTTTTTCTACTTCTTTTTTAGCATCTTTTTTGGCTGCTTCTACTTTAGAATCTGCTTCTTTCTTTACTTTTTCTATTTCTTTCTTTGCATCTGCTTTAGCCGCATCTGCTTTTGATTCTGCTTTTTCTACTTCTTTTTTAGCGTCTTTTTTGGCTGCTTCTACATCTTTTGTTGCATCTTTCTTAGCATCTGCTTTAGCCGCATCTGCTTTTGATTCTACTTTTTCTACTTCTTTTTTAGCATCTTTTTTGGCTGCTTCTACATCTTTTGTTGCATCTTTCTTAGCATCTGCTTTTATGTTTTCTACTTTTTCTTCAACTTTATCTTTTATTTCTCCAGCTTTTTCTTCAGCTTTCTTTAATGTATTAACCACATCTTTTTTTGCACTTTCTATTTTAGAAGCTACACTAGTATCTTCTGCCATTGCACTTAAACCTAAAATTAAACCAACTACTAATACTAATTTTTTCATTTCTTGTTTCCTCCATTTTTTATATAAATTATGGGGGTATTATAAAAATACCCCCCTTATTAACTATTATTTTTTAAATTTGTTTAAAAGATCGTCTGCTCCACCAACAACTTTATCTTTTAATTCAGTTGCTTTTCCTTCAGCACCTTCTTTTAGTTCTTTTGCTTTTTCTTCGGCTTTATCTTTTAATTCTGCTGCTTTTCCTTCAGCACCTTCTTTTAGTTCTTTTGCTTTATCTACAGCCTTATCTTTTAATTCTTCAGCTTTTGCAACTGCTTCATCTTTTGCTTTTTTAGCTTCATCTACAACTGTATCTTTTAATTCCCCTAATTTTCCTGTTACATCATCTAATATTCCCATTTTTTTCCTCCTTATAATCTTACTTTTTCTATTTTAAAACAATTTCTTTTTTTTGTTACTATAATAATACACTTAAATTAAACAAATGTCAACTTATATTTCATATATTTTACTATATTTTTCCTTTAAGTACTCAATATAGTATTTAGGATTTAATTCTTCCCCTGTAACTTCTTTTATAATAGTAGGAGTATCTTTTAACAGACCATATTTATGAATTTTTTCTCCTAACCAATCAGTTATCTTTTTCAAATCTTGATTTTCTAGAGCTTTTTCTACATCAAAATCTTTTTTCATAGCATTATATATTTGTGAAGCATAGGCATTTCCTATTGCATAAGAAGGGAAATATCCAATTAATCCACAATACCAGTGTATATCTTGCATAAGTCCTTCAGAATCATTTTTAGGCTCTAAGCCTAAATATTCCTTCACTTTTTCATTCCAAATCTTTGGTAAATCATCTATATTAACTTCACCATTTATTAACATTTTTTCTATTTCATATCTCAACATAATATGTAAAGAATATGTTAACTCATCTGCTTCAACTCTTATAAGTCCAGGTTCAATTCTATTTATTTGTTTATAGAATTCTTCAAATTCTAAATCTTTTAAGAAAGGGTAAAATTCTCCTGCTTTACTATATAAAGGTTTCCAGAAAGCTTTATTTTCTCCAACTATGTTTTCCATAAATCTTGATTGAGATTCATGAAGTCCCATACTTCCACCTGTACCAAGTAAAGTATCTATTAATTCATCTCCTGTTTGTTGTTCATAGATACCATGTCCTGATTCATGGATTATTGAAAATACAGTAGACATAGGGCTATCTTTTTTATTCTTTGTTGTAAGTCTCACATCATTTTTATTTAAGTTTAAAGTAAATGGGTGTTCACTTGTTTCAACAAGACCTTTTTCAAAATCAAAACCTACATAGCTTGATAAAAATTTTGCAAATTTAAGTTGCACATCTTCATCAATAGGGACACTTATTTTATCTACTTCTTTTATAGTCTTTTTCTTTTCTTGGATTTTCTTTAAGAAAGGAACTATTTCTTTCTTTAATTCACTGAAAAATACATCTAATCTTTCAGTATCCATACCTTTTTCATAATCATTTAATAGAACATCATAAAGAGTTTTTTCATCTTTTCTTCTGTATGTAGCAAATTTTTTATTGTAATCGAATATCTTTTTTAATCCTTCTTTTACTATTGAAAAATCTTTTTTAGCCTTAGCTTCTTCCCAAACTGTTTGATTATAGCTTGTTAATCTTGCATAATCTTCATATTCATCAGCAGGAATTTTCTTTTTCTTTTCAATTTCTTCCATAGATAATTCTATTTCTCTTTTTTCTATTTCTGTTAAAGTTTCTTTTTGCTTATTTAATTCTTCCACTAAATTTACAAATTCATCTGAAGTAGATAGAGCATAGTCTTGCATACTTAATTCTCCAACCAATTCAGATAAATAAGGTCTTGACTTTAATGGAGTTTTTGTTTCTAAATCCCATTGAACAAGCTCTAAGTTAGCATGTATTCTGTTCTTTCTTTTTACCAATTCTCTAAATTTTTCTCTCATACAAAATTCTCCTTTCAACTATTTTCTTATTAATTGACCATTTCTTACTGTATAATTTTCTTTTAAATTAGCTATTATAGTTCTTACTAAATCATCTCTAGTTTTATATGTTTCTCCACCCATAACAACTATAATTAAATCTATCCCTTCAAACTTAACTGCTACTGTTATATTGTATTTCGCTTCCTTATGAAATCCAGTTTTTATTCCATAGACTCCATCTTCACCTATTAAATGGTTTCTATTTCTTATAGAAATCTTTCCATTATATATTTTTGTATTTTTTATACCAGCTATTTCAATATATTTATCATATTTTAAAGCTTCTATAGATAACTTATAGATTCCTCTTGGAGTTCCTTCGTCCATAGGCATCTTAGTATTTCTTGTTGGTAGACCAGCAGGTGTATGATATTTAATATCATTCTGTAAACCTAGTTGTTTTAACTTTTTATTCATTTTTGTCACAAAGTTAAATATGCTTCCTTCACCAACATATTCAGCCATAGCATAAGTTGCATTGTTTGCCGAATAAACTGCTGAAGCCTTTATTAAATCTTCCAGTACAAATATTTGTCCTTCTTTTAAAGGAATTCCACTACCCCCATATTTTAAAGGAGTTTTACTTATTCTTACACTATCATGTAAACCAATGTTCCCTGCATTGATTTCATCAAAAGTAACCAATAATGACATTACTTTTGTTACAGATGCAAGTGGATACATTGTATCAGCATTCTTTGAGAATATTACATTTCCATTTAAATCTCCAACTAAAACTGCCCTAAAGTTATCTGGAAGTACCCATTCAACTCCATCTTTTGAATAATATGTGATCATTTCATATTTTTCTTTATCTTTTTCTGGATTTTCTGGTTCTTCAAGAGCTAAATCTTTAGTTTCTGTTTTCTTTTCTTCTTCTATTTTTTTAACTTCTTTAGTTTCTATTTTTTCAGGTTTCTTTACTTCTTCTTTAACAGCCTTAACTTCAGGCTCTTTTTTTATTTCTTCCTTTTTTGTTTCTTCTTTCTTTTTAGGCTCTTCCTTGACAGCCTCTTTTTTTGTTTCTTTCTTTACTTCTTCCTTGATTTCTTCTTTTTTTACTTCAACTTCTTTTTTTACATCTTCTTTCTTTTCTACCTTTTTAATTACAGGTATTATTATTGTTTGACTTGTATCCTCAGCATCTTCTTCTTCTTCGCCTAAAACTTGAGCTGAATACTTTTCTATTGACTGGATTTCCTTAACTGGACCAGAATATGAAGTTGTAAATATAAATCCCAAAATTGCCATAACCAAAAACAAATTTTTAAATCTTCTAAACATATTTTTTACTCCTAATAATTTATATAATACTTTTATATTATAGCACAAGAATTATCATATCTTATAATTTATTATTATTTCTTATGTTTTATTAGAAGTAAAAAAATAAGATTGCTTTTATTTGCAACCTTATTTTTTCTATATTTAATAGCTTATTTTAAATTTATTCAGCTTTTTTTCCATCTCTTTTAGTGATATAATCTTCTATTGCCATTTTAATAGCTTCTTCTGCTAAAACAGAACAGTGCATTTTAACTGCAGGTAATCCACCTAAAGCATCAACAACTGCTTTGTTAGTTACTTGTAATGCTTCATCAACAGTTTTTCCTATAATCATTTCTGTTGAAATCGAAGAACTTGCTATAGCTGAAGCACATCCGAAAGTTCTAAATTTAACATCTGTTAAAATATTATTATCAACTTTTATAAAAATTTCCATTATATCTCCACAAGATGGATTTCCAACTTTTCCATATCCATCTGGATTTTCAATTACTCCAACATTTTGAGGGTTCATAAAGTGTTGCATAACTTTTTCTGTATATTGCATTTGATTTCATCTCCTTTAATCATTTAAAACAATTATATAATTTTCCTTAGTCTAATTTCAATTTAATTCTTATTAAAAACTTGCTGTATCAGTTAACTTATTATCTTTGAAAGTTTTCCATAATGGAGATAACTCTCTTAATTTACCTATTATTTCAACTAAAGCTTCTATAGTGTAATCTATTTCTTCTTTAGTAGTGTATTTACTTAAAGAAAATCTTAAAGTTCCATGTGCATATTCAGCAGGCACTCCCATAGCTAGTAATACATGAGAAGGTTGTAAACTGTCAGATGAACAAGCTGAACCTGAACTTACTGCTATTCCTTTTAAACTTAGATTTAAAAGCATTGATTCTCCTTCTAAGTATTTAAAAGTAATGCTTGATGTTCCTGGTAATCTTCTTGCACCTTTTCCATTTATTTTAATTTCAGGTATTCTTTTCGAAACTTCATCTTCAAAATAGTTTCTTAAAGTTTCTTCTCTTACCCATTCTTCTTTCATGTTTTCAGTAGCTATTTTTAATGCTTTAGCTAATCCAACTATATATGGTACATTTGATGTTCCTGGTCTTCTTTTTCCTTCTTGGTTACCACCTGTGATAACTTTAGCAAAACGAATACCATCTCTCTTATATAGAACTCCTATTCCCTTTGGTGCATGGAATTTGTGCCCTGAAAATGATAATAAATCTATTCCCATTTTTTCAGGATATATTTCAACTTTTCCCATTGTTTGAACTGCATCAACATGGAATATTATTTTTCTTTCTTTTGTAATTTTTCCAATTTCTTCAACTGGTTGGAATGTCCCAACTTCGTTATTTGCATGCATTACACTGACAAGAATAGTATCTTCTCTCAATGCTTTTTTGAATTCATCTAAGATCATAACACCATTTTCATCAACAGGCACCATAGTAATTTCAAAACCATCTTCCATTAAATCTATGAAAGTATTTTTTACTGCTGGGTGTTCTATTGTAGATGTTATTATATGTTTTCCTCTGTGTTTATATGCTTTAGCTATTCCTCTTATTGCTAAGTTATCGCCTTCACTTCCTGAAGCTGTGAATATTATTTCACTAGGTTTTGCTTTTAAAATATCAGCGATAGTTTGTCTTGCTTCTGTTACTGCAAGCCCTGTTTCATTTCCAAATAAATGTAGACTGAATGGATTCCCATAATAGTCTGAAAAATATGGCATCATTGCCTTTACTACTTCTTCATCAACCTTTGTAGTTGCATTATTATCTAAATAAACTTTCATTACTCTCATCTCCCTAATTGTATCTCTATATATGTTATAGCATTCTTTATTATCTTTGTCAAGAATAAATTATACTTTTTTAGTTCTCTTTTAATAATTTTATTTTACCATAGTTGCAACAGTCAGAAATTTCACAGTTTTTACACTGTGGTCTTCTTGCAATACAAGTTGCTCTTCCATGTAAGATTAAATAGTGAGAGAATACTATCCAAGATTTTTTAGGAACAATTTTCATAAGCTCTTGTTCTATTTTAATAGGATCTTCACTTTTAACTAAACCTATTAGATTTGTAATTCTTTTTACATGAGTATCTACAGTTATTCCATCTGCAAGTCCCCAAACTTCACCTCTAACAACATTGGCTGTCTTTCTTCCAACTCCAGCAAGTTCTGTTAGTTTATCCATGTCTTGTGGGATTTCTCCATTGTATTTTTCTAATAACTGTTGACTACATTTTTTTATATTCTTAGCTTTATTTCTAAAAAATCCTGTACTCTTTATATAGTTTTCAATTTCTTCTATTTCCATATTGGCAAATTGTTCAGGAGTGTTGTTTCAAAATTTAATGCACACTTAGGCTCACCAAATTTTTTATGGAGTTCCTCTAATATCTTTTTTACCTTTTCTTTTTTTGTCATTGTATCATATCCTATCCTTTTTTCTACAAATATATAAAAATAAGTGAGTTACATTACAATTAATCATTAGAAATTTTCTTTGAGTCAGTAACAACTTGTGGTTTTAATAAGATTACTGCGACGTCCTATAATGTTGAAAGAGCCTTTGTGGAGCTCTAGAAACATTATAGGCTGGCAAGTAATCTCTATATATAACTAAGATTTATTAAAATTGCTCAAAGAAAATTTCCTAAAATCTACTTAGTAACGAACTATTTTTCTATATATTAAGTATTCTAGTTCATCTCTACAAATTTCTTTTTTATCATATATAAAAGATAAATTTTCAAAAATCTTTTTTGAAGCAAGATTTTCTTCTAATATACATGCCTTTAAAGTTTTTATATTTTTATTATCATTCAAAAATTTATCTATACTTTCAGCTAGTATTTCTTGTGAGTATCCTTTATTTCTATAGTCTTTATTCAAATATATATTTATTTTAACTGTATCTTCTAAAATTTCATAACTTGTCATTGCCACAAAATTAGCTTCGTCATCTTCAAAAATATATATTAAGTAATCAAAAGAAGATATATGAGTTTTATACCATTCACTATGATTATCATGTATCTTTTTCTTTTCTTTATTATTTTTAAAGTATTTATTTACAAAATCTAAATGTAAATTTTTGTAAATAATCTCAATATCATCTTCTCTCATGTTTCTAATTTTGAATCTAGACAAGAATACCACACTACCTTAACTATTTTTATCATATTTTAAACATTTTTATAATAACATATTTATTAATAGCTAGCAATATTTTTAACAAAAAAATGAAAGGATTAA
>QWCO01000943.1_pt1 | contig 11560 bp, 10 predicted proteins | sample 1972611 | NCBI WGS metagenome assembly QWCO01 (sample SAMN09866706, study PRJNA288562) | Human oral metagenome isolate term1_saliva, whole genome shotgun sequencing... | reverse complement strand
TCAGGTCATGGCGATCAAAGGTAGTATTGGGCATGTCGAGGTCTTTCAGATGGACGGTGGAGCAATCTCCATCATCGGAAGACCTCGACCCCTACCCGGCCACGACACGTCCAACCCCGCCCACAACACCTACACCCTCAAATGCGAAGAGCCACTTTTACTACCGGAACGGTTCCCTCATATCTCAAGGTAGGAGACACATACAGACCAGTGGCTACGCGCCTCGATGAGTGGCGACATGTATTTCCAGATCTCGAAAGCCATTACCACGCACCAGCAACGCTAGGCGACGGAGGAGAAATCTACTTCCGCGACTACTCGGTGCATCGCTATTTGGAAGCTCACGAGCACAGTCGACTTCAACCCAACGAACTGCAACAAGGGGTGTACTACAGCCGCGAATTCTTTCGTGACGCGACACCAGAAGACATTGAAGATGCGATCAAGGACATCCGAACGAGCTACCAGAATAATGACGCTCGTTACGACTTTTACGATACCGCTTCAACACTGCCTCAGACGCATGTATTTACCAGATCTGAAACTGAATGGACACTCCGCCCCAATCAAGAGCAAGCCGTCGCCAACTTCATCAAAGCCGTCGAGGCGGGACGCACAAATCTCCTCATGTACGCAGTTATGCGTTTCGGCAAGACATTCACATCACTCGCTTGTGCCAAGCGAATGGGTGCCAAAACAGTAGTCGTGGTCAGCGCTAAGGTGGATGTTTTGGCCGAATGGAAGGAAACTACCGAGATTCCGAAGAACTTCGATAATTTCCGTTTCCTTAGTACAAAAGAGCTCGCCAATGACGCGGAGGCAATCTCGAAAACTCATCAAAACGGTGAGACAGCTGTCATATTCTTATCTTTGCAGGATCTCCAAGGTGACGGAATTAAAGAACGACACCGACGGCTGTTCGAGTCCACGATCGACCTTCTCATAGTCGATGAGAGCCATTTTGGTGCACGCGCAGAAGCTTACGGAAAGGTCTTGCGGGAAGGTGGACTCCCAGCTGAGACCAAGGGAAATCAGCGGCAAGACCTTGACGACACTACAGATCCTGATGAAGCCGAAAAGCTTGTCAAGCAGCTTGACGCCAGGATTCGTTTGCACCTCTCTGGCACGCCGTATCGTATCCTAATGGGCAACGAGTTTGAGCCTGAAGACATCGTCGCATTTGTCCAGTTCAGTGATATCGTTCGCCAGCAGGAAGCCTGGGATCGTGAACACCTCAACAAAGATGGAGTCAATGAGTGGGACAACCCGTACTTTGGTTTTCCACAGATGGTGCGCTTCGCTTTCAACCTCAATGAATCAGCGCGTAAACGCATCGAAGCACTCCGCGAGGAGGGGATCTCCGCAACACTCTCGGCCCTTCTGCAACCCAAATCCATCAGTGCAAGCGAAAACGGAAGCCATAAGCTGTTCAACCACCCGCAGGAGGTACTAGACCTATTACGGATCATCGATGGTAGCAAGAGCGATCCCCATATTCTAGGGTTCTTGGATTATGACCGAATCAAGGATGGCAACATGTGTCGCCATATCGTCATGGTCTTGCCATATTGCGCTTCATGTGACGCAATGGAAGAGCTGCTCAAAACACATGGATCTGAGTTTAAAAACTTGGCCGACTACAGTGTCATCAATATTTCAGGCGTTGATGCGAAGAAGAAATACAAGACTCCTGAATCTGTCAAGGCAGCCATTTTTAAAGCGGAGTCTGAAAACCGCAAAACCATCACTCTAACGGTAAACCGCATGTTGACGGGCAGCACTGTTGAGCAATGGGACACCATGCTCTTCTTGAAAGACACGTCTTCACCTCAGGAATACGATCAGGCGATATTCCGCCTGCAAAATCAGTACGTTCGTGATCTCGAGGTGCGTGGTGAGTCCCAGCATGAAGCCGATCGAAAGATCCGGCACTGCCTTAAACCTCAGACACTACTTGTCGATTTCGATCCCACGCGCATGTTTCGTATGCAAGAGCAAAAGTCACTCATCTACAACGTCAACACAGACGCACGCGGAAATGACGAGCTCCAGGACAGACTGAAGGAAGAACTCCGGATTTCTCCGATCATCACACTTAACAGTGATCGAATCGTTGAAGTCCAGCCAGCAGATATCCTCCAAGCCATTAGCGACTACAACGCAGACCGGACAATCACTGACGAGGTAATGGACCTGCCCGTGGATTTTGGTCTGCTCGAGGACTCTGTTCTTCGCGCTCTCATTGAAGCTCAATCCGAGATTGGCAGCCGCAGGGGACTCGAGTTCAGCCCGACCGAGGGTGAAGGCTACGAAGCTGATGTCCCATTGCCAGACGGAGATAGAAGCTGTACCTCTGGAGAGGAAACGGGAGACGGCGAGAAACAAGACCTGCAGCCGAATCACAACGGCAAGGACGAGACTGTATCACTTGAAAAGAAAATGCGTACCTACTACCAGCGCATACTCTTCTTCGCGATGCTCGCTCAGAAACCAGTTAACTCCCTTGGTGACATCGTTGAGTCAAGTAGCAGAGGTGATCACCCTAGAATCCTTAGAAACCTTGGCCTCGATTCCGAGTCACTCAAACTGTTTAAGCAAGTAATCGATCCCTTTAAGTTGAGCCAGCTCGACTACAAGATTCAGAACATCAGTCGCTTAGTGCGGGATGATAGCTTTACTCCGCTTGAGCGTGTGGAGCGAGCAATCGGCAAGTTTTCGCGCCTCTCTGATTCTGAAATTCGGACGCCTTCACAGGTCTGCGATGAACTGTTCCACATGATGCCAAGAGACCGCATACGGACAGCAGTTTTGCGGGGTGAGAAGATACTTGACATAGCAAGCAAGTTTGGAGAATTTGCACTTGCCGCATTCAAGTATCTTACTAAGATTGAGAAATTACCCATTGAGATTGCGAGGGCAGCAATTTTCTCAATCCCCACATCCCCTATTGCATACGAGTTTACGCTCCGTTTTTATCAGCTTATTGGTCTAAGTGCTGAAAACGTCGCCAGCGATTTTAGTTCTTATGATATCTTGCGTTTTGTAAATAAGGGAGACATAGATGTTCGGAGTGTAAAAACGTTGATTCTTACGTGTTGCCCTAACAGTCATACGATAGATGGAACCGAGATGAAATTTGCCGCTGTTGTAGGGAACCCGCCATTCCAAGTCGGCGATGGCGGAGCGCGTGCAAGCGCCAAGCCTATTTACCACCACTTTGTTTCTGTTGCTGAGGCTATTGCAACTGAAGTAGTTTCACTCATTATCCCAACCCGATGGTACGTAGGCGGAAAAGGTCTCGACACTTTTCGTGAGCATATGATCACGAACCCACATATTCAAGTGTTGGTAGATCAACTTCGACCAGAGACGGTATTCCCTGGTACAAACAATCGCGGCGGTATCTGTTATTTCCTTCTGGACAAGCAGCTCGACAACTCGCAAACCGGTGGTGTTACAGTGAACACATTTGATGGAAGCTCACTGCGGTCGACTGTTGTCCGTAGCCTTAATACGTTTAATTCCGGCGTATTCATCCGCGACACTATTGGCGTAGACATTGCCTCCAGAGTAATGGCGCACCCCTCTTTTTCGCCCATCAGTGACTGGATCTCTTCCCGGCAGCCTTTCCATCTTCCCGGCAAAGCTGAAAGTATTCACGGATTCCAAGATGAACGTCCTGTCGATGGCGGACAGCATATTCGGTGCTTTATGCGACGAGGGAAGGTGGGCTGGGTTCCGCGCGCAACAATATACACCAAGGTTGAGTGGATTGATCAGTGGAAGGTTATGATGCCATACGCAAATAACATTGGTACGGAACTCAACGATGACAACCAGAACACGTTTGTTGCTCCGCCTGGCTCGGTTTGTACAGAGACATTTCTTGTAGTTGGGGGCGATCTCCAGCTATCCGAAGTACAAGCGCTGACGTTGTCAACATATCTCCGTACTCGGTTCGCCCGATTCCTGTTGAGCATCGCAAAGGTCAGCCAGCACGGGACACGGCAAACCTACCGGTTTGTCCCCAAACCAGATCTGGCTGCACTAGAGAAGTGGCGCTTAGAACCCGATCAAATGGACAACTATTTGTGTGACTTTTACGGTCTCACGGAAGCGGAACGCGCACATGTGTCAGATGCTATTTCCTCAATGTAGCGCGTCTACCCTCGTCTCTTCGTAGCCTACTGGGGTACCCGCTACACCCAGCTAACAGTGCGTCACCAGGTGCTGCCAGCGGGATGTTTTCGGGGCTCTTCAGAGTTGAGTGTGGGGGGAGGTGTCTAGGCCTCCTGCGATGAGGAGCATTCGGAGTTGGTAGTTGGTGGGGTTGCGGTAGCCTCTGGCGATTCGTCTGCCTAGTTCGATGATTCCGTTGACGGCTTCGGTGGGGCCGTTACTGGCTCCGGCTGTGTCGAAGTAGGCCAAGAAGGCGTCCTTCCACTTGCGTAGGGTCCGGCCCAGGCGAGCGATTTCGGGGATGGGACACGTTGGTAGGCGCTGGGTGAGACGAGCGGCCAGGCGTCGGCCGTGGGCGGGTGTGTCTTGGTGGAAGACCTCGCGTACTTGCTGGGCGCAGTGGTAGGCAACTTCGACACTGATATGCGCCTCATCTGCCGTGAAGGCTGCGCGGAGTCGTTCTTGTTGATGTGGGGTGAGCCTGCGTGTGTAAGGCGCGCAAAAGAAGCCGGATTTGGTAGAGGGGATCACCCTTGCACCTGCGGTGACCGGTCGTGTCTTGCTGGACGCGACGACGCACCTCACCTGGAGCGTCACCAGCGAGCTTGACGATATGGAAGGCATCGAGGACGCTGGTTGCGTCTTGGAGCTAGTCATCAATGGCCTTCTTATATCCCTGGAAGGGATCCAGTGTCGCGATCTGGATACCGGAGCGGAAGTCTTTTCCGCGCTCGGCCAGCCAGTTCTTGCGTACGGTACCAGACCTGCCCGGGACCAGGTCCACTCAAGCGGGCCGTGGGATGATCCTTCCCACGTGTCAGGTCCACGATGCCAGTGAGTTCACGTGGGCCCCGGCGGCGTCGGTCCTGGTAGTGCCACACGTGCTCATCGACCCCCAGCACCCGAACCCCCGCGAAACAGGCAGGGTCATCAGATGCGACTTGCAGGTGGCCTGGGAGCCACTCTCCCCCATCTCCAGCGGCGAGCCGGACCTCTTCGCCGACCTGGCGACCGCCTCGGAGAGCCAGGCGGATGGGGTGGCCACGGCCTCGTCCCTGGATTTCTCGCGGCCGATCGGCGACCAGATCCCGGTGATCCTGGACGGGTATCGCCGCGTCGATAACGTCACGGACGCAACCCTGGCCTCGTACCGGGAGCACTACGGGGATGCGGGGATCACGAAGGAGGACATTTTCTTCTACGTGTACGCGCTGCTGCATCACCCGGAGTATCGGGAGCGCTACGAGGATGATTTGAAGAAGATGCTGCCGCATATTCCTCGTGCGGCGGGTTTCCACACGTATGCGAGCGTGGGCCGCGAGCTGGCGGACCTGCACGTGAACTACGAGCGGGTGGAGCCGTCCCCGTCGGTGCAGGAGGAGGCGAGCCTGCACGCGCCTGCGGATCCGTGGGAGCGCTACCGGATCGGCGAGCGCAAGATGCGTTTCCCGAAGCTGGGGCGCCGCGATAAGGACTTCACGCGCTTGGAGTACAACGACTACGTGACCCTGACGGGCATTCCGGCCGAGGCGCAGGGCTATTCGATTTCGGGCCGTAGCCCGCTCGAGTGGATCATTGACCGCTACCACGTGAAGACGGATAAGGCGTCGGGCATCGTGAACGACCCGAACGATTTCCTACGCGAGCAGGGCCGCCCCGACGCGGTCATGGACCTGATCAAGCGCCTGGTCACCGTCTCGATGCGAACCCAGGAGCTCCTGGCAACGCTGCCGGCACTGGAGATCCCGGAAGGGACGAACCGATGAAATCACGAGGCGACAAGTGTATTGCTCTTTTCGAACGACACCCGCGCACCGATCTGACAACGCTCGTGATACATAATCAAAGATATAACCTGGGCGAGTTGTCCGAGGCGTATTATGAATCCGCATTAGTTATTTCCCGCAAGTTCGACGGACAAGCAGTATCAGACATCTTCCTCCTCCCTTATTTATACCTAATGCGCCATGCCTATGAACTATCACTTAAAGATGGACTACTAATTCTCAAGAATCTTAAAATTGAGCATTTTGCTGCAGATCCAGATGAGCTATTCCAAAACAAGTCACGAATCGACTATATCAAATCATTCGAACACAATTTAATGAGACTCCTGAATGAATTCAAGAAAGACTATAACTCTTTCAACTTTGAAGAGAAGTTTCCCCGAGAAATCGAAACTGTACTAAATCTTCTCCACCAAGCAGATCAATCAAGTACCGAGTTTAGATATGGGACACCGCCACAGAATCAACCCTCATACATAGATGCAAGATCACTCTGCACAGAACTGAGTAGAGAATTCCGCAGACTCGCACTTGTCATCGATTACGCACATGGTACCTGTTCATACCTCCCCACGGATCGGTACAAGAAACCAGATTCGGATAAACCAATCAAGGACGCATTAATCGATGAAGATGAGTAAAATATCGGGACATTGCAACGAGTTCTGCGTGTCACGATGGAGCGGTGGCCCACAAAGTCCCCAACACCCAAACATTGAAATCCCTACGCCACTATGCACGACTCATGCTTTGCATATCCCATCCAACCTGCCAAAACCGGCTCTTCTGAGTTGAGTGTGGGTGACCACCGGGTGTTGGTCGGTGGTTGCGGGTAGAGCTTAAGGTCCTTGATGATGAACAGTCTTCTACCCCCGCTGTCTTCAAGGACCTCGGGCGGTGTCTCACGCTACCTGCTGCTGTTCTGCGTTGCTTGGTCGTCATGACCGGTGTGATCTGCTCGTCGACTTGGAGGGCTTCCATCTGGTTGCTGTCGCTCGGCGTGAGTGTGGTCTCGTGCTCGACAGAGACTCCTGTGTGATCGCTGTGCTGGATGCCCGGGTTGTGGGGTGACTTGCTCACGGTCACGGGCGTGTCGTGGTGGAAGTGATCGACGCGCCCTTGGGCCGGGGTCCCGTGCGGATCCGGTGGCACAATACGGCGCTGGATGTGCCGCGAACGCACCTGCCAGACGGTGACGTTCCTGGAGCATAGCGAGAAGGTGTGCGCACCCCGGGCACGTTTGGGTGTGCGGGCGATCCGCTGGGCGATCCGACAGTTGCGCTTCGAGGGAGCCACTATCTTGGGGCTGGCCCGCCAGTGAGGAACCACGTGGAACACCGTGTGGTCCCCTATCAAGCCGTGCCTGCACGCATCTGGTTCATCGACGACATCATCCCAGCCGGGATCTAAACGTTACGCGACTTCTTAAATGATTCAGTTCCGTAGAAAGTCATTTGCTTCTCGCCCCACCAGGTGAGGAATTGTTGAGCAGATTCGCCATTGTGTTCAATGTCGAATGCGCTGTCGAATGAGGCGATGACTCCGTTGGTTGCTTCAGCAAGAGCTGCTGCAACCAGCCCGTACCCTGTCGACGCAACAGCAGGGCCGCCCATGTTTCGGTATTCATACCAGTAATGATCTTGACGAAGTACCTTTGTTAGCTGCTCGGGTGGCAGTAGATCCTCAAACTCCTCAACGATGCTCCACAGTCCAAGATGTTCTGGTTTTGAGTTGAACGGATAAACGAGATCTTCTTCAGTGATCCGATCATCATCCTCGACAGCGAAACAACCAGGCCAAGAGGTGGAGTCCCACTCGCCGTTAATCCAGTAGCCAAAGCCAAGTTCCATACCTGGTTCCCAGGCCAAACTTTCGTCAACGAAGCGGAGCTGCGAGCCCCCCGCAGAGGGGTAGAACGCCTTGACTTCGATCCGAGAGCCGACTCCGTGTCTGTCAAGGAGCTGCTGGAAAAGCTCCTGTGTGCGGGCGCGTGTCTGCTCCACGAGCGGCATGAAGCTCGTTGTCGGATAGACGTCGATGGTCGTTGACATACCCCAACTCTACAGCCCGAATGAGCGTGAACACAGGAGGAAATTTCCATGGCTGACTCATCTTTTGGGGCTCTTCATGATTGGGGGTGTAGTTGGGGTCTGGGCCTGTGTGCAAGTTGTTGACGGTTTGTTTATGCGGCTGTTGTCCAGGCCGCTTGGTGCAGTTCGTATTCGATGGGGTATCTGCCGCCGAGGCTGGTGTGGATGCGGCGGGGGTTGTAGAAGTCTTCGATCCAGGTGGCGACCCCGGTGTAGACCTGGACGCCTATGGTGAAGGTGCGCCGGTAGTAGTACTCGGTTGTGAGGGTGGCCCGCAAGGATTCAGCCACCCACCGTCCTCACGGCGGGTGGCACGTGCCGAATCTTAGGCGTAAGCGACTCTTGGTGGGGTCGGCGATGACCGATAAACTCTGCGTCGTCGACCCCGCAGACGGTCAGTGGTGGGTCTTGGCGTCCTCAGCGTCCCTTTCGAACCCAATCTGCCAAAACCCCATATCAAGCAGCTTCATCTGCGGATAGGTCAGGTCCTCGGTCCGCATTCCGCGCCGCGCTTCCTCGAGTCGGTCGTTGTGGGCCTCGTAGAACTCCGCGAGCTTGCGCACAGACTTCCGGCTGTATTCCTGCGTCGTCACCTTGTGTTTCTTGATGCCGTCGACGAAGAATCTGTCGTACGCGGGCACGCAGCCGAGCGTTCCCATCAGAATTTTCGTGATGAGGACCGGTGACACTGGGCTCGCGACCTCACGCCCTGCGGCCTGGTCGCGCATCGGCCCGAAATGGTCGGCGATGTTGTCGTACACGGTCTTGAGCACCATCTGAACCTCAGACTCCCGCAGATCCGCGCAAGCAACCCCAAACAGGCAGTCATATTCGGGCTTCAGGATCTTCTCGACGATGGGCGTCAGCACCTTGTAGTCCTTCTGAAGGAGGAAGGACGAGCCCCTGTGCATCCCCCAGCTCGCCAGGTAGAACGCGAGGTGCAGGCTCAAATAGTCGCAGTCCGGGGAGGGGTCGGTCCGCGCATCTCGAAACACGCGATAGCAATGCTCCCACGACCTCGAGCGCCCATTCTCATCCCTGCGCGCATCCTCGTAGAAGGTCTGCGCAGCGTTGATCAACTCATCAATGGGTTCCATAGTTGTGCTCCTTGTGTCTTCACGGCAGGCCTCTCTTCCTCGAGAGCTCTCGTCGTTTCAGCGGTTCCTATGCACGTGAGTTCCGATGCGAAAGGTCAACCGCCGATCGCGCTGGCACGGGACGCTCGTTCCTGAGCGCCGATGAATGACACCGCTTCATTTCTCGATAACCATATCGCAAGGGGCCGGCACCTGCGCCCACTTGCAAGGCTGTCGACTCGGTATCGCCGACCGGTGACAATCTGGGAACACGTCCATACCCACAGGTCACGACGAGGCCGGGGCTGGGTTGTGCACATCCGTGCGGTTCTGGGAATGCGGGTGGGAGGATTTGCGTGATGGTTGCGCAGCATTCTTGGTGTTTCGTGTCTGTTCTGCGCGTACCCTGATGAGAAAAGACGCACCCCCAACGGTGGGGGCGCGTCGGAGGACACCTCACCGTGGAGGCACACACCATGAAGGTCCCACCCCTATCCGAGCAACCCGACACCGAGGAAGAGGAGCAAGCCTTCCTCGCCCCGCCGTCACGCCGCAAGAAGCGCTCCCTAGCAGACAGGAGAGCAGCACTACGCCCGTGGGCAATGGGTATCGGGCTCACCGTACTGGTTGCTGTGGCAGCTGTTGGTGCCTACACGCTGGCCGCGGGCATCAGCTCATGGAACGAACACCCCAGTGCAGCCGCGACACCCACGGTACATCCAGCGCCCATGCCGTCGGCGTCGAGCGAGCCCGCCATGTCGGGCGGCTACGAGATCGGCCCCGACGGAGTCCTCGTGCGGCCCGCTGAGTTCGCGGCAGACACCTACACCAAACCGGAACTATCCGAGGCGGCCAAGGAAAACACCGAACGCGGCGCCGAAGCCGCGGCCGAACACTACCTTGCCCTAATGGTCTATGCCTGGAACACCGGGGATACGCAACCATTCGAGGACATGTCTAATCAAAGTGACGACTTTCCACAGAACATCATCACCAATATTAGAAATGTATACGCACACGGTTGGTCGTACGATAATCAGTCGGAAATCATGCACATTTTGCAAGTAAATCCGATAGATCCGAATGGAAGTAGTGTTCCGCCAAATACAATTTCTGTCGCGTTCCTAACCAAGTCGTCGGATGGAATAACCTGTAGTGGACAGAACGTGAACACGAGCAGCTCAGAATACGAAACAGTTCTCACATTACTTCTAACATGGCAAGACAGTAAATGGATCGTCACCCAAGGAACCGCGGTGAATCCAGATGCGTAAATTTAAGCTTGCAACCCTCTTACTGCCGTCGCTACTACTTGCTACCTCGATAAGCTGTCTCATCCCCGGTGCCGCATATGCAGAAGAAGATGAGCCTATCGAACCCCCTCACTTCCTCAGTGAAGGAAGCGGCCCCGATGTAAAAGTGGAAGCAAGTAAGGCATTGAAGGAAGCAAAGAAGTATCGCGGGGCTGACAACTCGACTCCTGGAGATGACAAGAGCCGACTCACAGCTGAAGGTGCGGCAGCGCCAGAAGCTGAGCGCTACTGGAACTGGGCAAGGTGCGCGTCGGTATCCATTGGAACCGCTCCGAATGATGGTCACGTCTCAGACGAGGACTGCTCACTGCCATTTGACCCCGTGACAGGGACCGTTACGCGAGATCCCGCACAACTGCCCACGACTCGCGACCTTCTCCTAGCGGCGGCAACAATTATCCACGCCGACGGCGCCGGCCTCCACAAGCGACCCGAAGGGGTCTCGTACACGAATAAGTACATTCCCACGCTCGTCGCAGCAACCCACCCCACGCAGACCCACACCGTCACGCTGTTGGGCCACGACATCACGGTGACCCTCACGGCCACGTCCTACACGTGGAGCTGGGGAGACGGCACCCCGGACCTGACCACAACCTCGCCGGGGATGCCCTGGCAAGAAGGAATGGACCCCAACACCGACCCCGCCCTGATCCGCCACTACTACAAAGCCCCCAACGGATGGAAGTCCTTCCTGGATGGTCCCTACCCCTACGCCACGCGCACCATCACACTGACCACGACCTGGGCGGGTACGGCCACCAACCCCTTCACCGGAGAAACACAGACCATCAACGGCCTGGTCACCACCACGGAAACGACCGGCCCATTCAAGCTCGGCCAACTCATCGTCAACAACACCGACACCGCAGAAGAAAAACAAGGCCACTAGAACGCTGAGGCCCCAACCCACCATCGTGGACTGGGGCCTCAGCGTCGATGTTTCACGTGAAACAATCGCGGATGATCGGCGCGATCAGTAGGAAAACAGGGCTCGGATAGACGGGCCCGCCAGACTCACCCCCGCCTCTCGCGCAGGCTCCGCGCGAGGAGGCCGTGCCTCGGCGCGAAGACCCAGGCGAGCACGAAGCACGCGGTGAGCACCAGGACGATCG
>QWCO01002218.1_pt1 | contig 11585 bp, 11 predicted proteins | sample 1972611 | NCBI WGS metagenome assembly QWCO01 (sample SAMN09866706, study PRJNA288562) | Human oral metagenome isolate term1_saliva, whole genome shotgun sequencing... | reverse complement strand
TAATTTCTCTTGGCTTAATAATTCCAAATTCTGTAATAATTCCACGAATAAATTTTGGAGGAATCTTATCAAAAGCAAAATTAAGAAAATCTAATCCTTCAGGTGCATCTTCCCAAACCTCATGAGAATGTCTTTGCTCAATTTGAATCGTGTCATGGACATCAACTTTGAGAAGATTCCCCGCAATATAAACTGGGACATTTGCATACAAAGCAGATAATCCTACTGCATAACTTCCTACTTTATTGATAACTCCACCATCCAACTTAATAGCATCACAACCAATAATTACACAATCCATCATTAAATCAGTTCCACTTTCTTCATCCATCAAAAAAGGAGCAACTCCATCAACTACCATAGTTGTATCAATTCCTTCTTCAATCAAATCTTTTGCTGTCTTTCTTCCTTGATAAAGAGGACGAGTTTCTGTATTAAAAACCTTAAAATTTAGTCCTTTTATCTTATGTAAAGCTAGTGTTTTTACTGCTGAAGTACTATGACAATGTGTTAATACATTATCTCCATTTTGGATTACTCATAGACCATTTAGGATTGCTCTTTCTGCTGTTTCTTTGATAAGATTAAGATAATAAGTTGCCGATTCAATTACTTTATTTTGTACTTGTTGACAATCTTCTTCTTTTAATGTTGCAATTTGTGCTTTAATATAATCCATTCCATTGAAAAGCATAGGTTCGGTTGGTCTTGCTTCAATAAGCATTTGCATTGCTTGCTGTATAAATTCTAGGAATTCTTCTTTTGAAGCAAAAGTTTGATTTTTAGATTCAGAAATTAAAATTTCAAAAGCTGACTTTGCAATATTGGTCGCTCCCTGAATTTTAATATCCTTAATATCTTGTACTACTTGGATAATGTTTAAAAGTTTATTTTCCATATTCTATTATCTCATAATAAAAATAAAACACCCAAGTATACTATAAAACTCAAAAAATTGCAAAAAAACAGTTTTTTTTTATAATTTAATTGTTTTATTATTATAGTATTGAATTAGGATGAATGCTGATCAGAAATCAGCTTTATTTAGCTTTTTAAGTTATATTTTTATTATAATCACTTTGTTGATTATTCATTTTCAGTATGAAAATTTACAAAGTCGATTTTTAAATTATTCCATTATATTTATATTATTTTCGCTTATTTGGTTTATTCTTTCTATTTTATGGAACAAACAAGATAAAAAAAATATACTTTTTAAAAATATACTTCTGATCATAGAGGGATATCTTATTTTACTTATGTTAATTAAACCAGAACTCAACTTTAGCCAATGAGAATTTATAATTTTTTACCTAAGTTGTGTTTGAATTTATATTAGTACATTTGATTATATTCCACTTACTAGATATTTAAAATTATGACTTAGTTTGAGTACATTAGTTTTTATGATGAGTATTGAAATATTTATGATCTATAGGGAGCCTCTCAATCTCTCTGAATTTATAGAATCTCGTAATTATTATCTTCACTATTTAAATACTGATTCTGAGGATTCCCTATATTCTATTATTGATCGATCTACTTCTCAGCAACAAAAAAAACGAACTCAAAGTCAGAATTTTTCTTTTATTCTTCCTTATAATGAGAGCCAAAACATACAATATTCTCTACTAAATGATAATAGAAATTTTAAAGATAGCAGTATCCTTGTAATTCAAGATCCTTCATGAAATCTCTTTGAAATATCCCCCCAAAGTAAACTCTCTTTTTCTACAATTACTAAAACACTCAATTATCAGCTTTATTATGGAAAAATTAAGAAAATAAGTTTGGATAGTTTTATACAAAATGAAACTTTATCATCTCTGCAAAATAATTATAAAGAACAACTATCATTATTTGTAAAGAAAAAGATTCCCTTACTATTTTCTTCAAATCAAAAACTTGAAGAAATAAGTTTTATATATACTAAATGGCTTGCTAATTGGAATCCCTTTTATCAAAAAAATGGAAACATAGCAGAAGAATATCATAAATTTTTTATTATGAAAAACATGTGAAAAAGAAAAATAGAAGATAATAAACAAAAAACAGTAAATAACTATGATTTCTGATTAAAATCAATTTTGTGAAAAACTCAAATTTTTCAATTTTATAAAAAGAAAAAATAAAGTTTTTTCACATTATTTTTTAACAAAAATATTATCTAAATAAAAATTATTTTTTCTTTTTTCACCTTTTTTAAAAAAACTCACTTTTTTTTCACAGAACAAAAAAAGAAAAAATACCTTCTTTATCTCTAATAAAATATCATCAATTCACAAAAAACTATAATTTTTTTCTTACTATCATTTTTATCTTTTTTAAATTTATATATTTTATTTAATCATGAAAAAGCTTGTTGATTTTCTCTTGAAAAGCTTTTTCAATTTTATAAACTTGTGATTGTTTATTATATTAATTTAATGGATGAAGGATTATATTAAAAGATTATTTGTTCTTTGTTTTTTTTGAATATTTGTATGATTTTTGTTTTATAATTTATTAATCGGTCAAAGTATTGTACAAATGTCTCATCAGGAATTTAATTATCCTGTATATGCTATTTTAATAGCTTTGTCTTTGTATGTTGTTTGGTGTTATGGATTAGTGCCGACTCATGTTAAATTTAGTAGAGCTATTTTATTTGTAATTGGTATCGTATCTTTGATAGTAGGAAAAACCTTACTAGCTAATGATTGAGCTCATGGTGTTTTCTTTTGAGATATTGCTAGTGTTTTTTGAGTGATTACTTTGATTGTTGGTCCTACAGGTTTGATTTTTACTCAGAAAATTAAAAAAGAAAAGGAGGAAAAAGATTTGGAAATTATTGAGGTTTAGCTTAGTTTTTCTCTGTTTTTTGTGTAAAAAAAGTGAAAAAAACTGATTTTGTATAAAAATGTTTTGATTTTTCTTGGGATTTTACTATACTGAGAAAGTCAAATAAGCCTAGGTGATGGAACTGGTAGACATGCTAGACTCAAAATCTGGTGACTTTACGGTCGTGCGGGTTCAAGTCCCGCTCTAGGTAATCTTGATGGAAGTCTGGATTTAAATTCAGATTTTTTTTGTTATTTCTTTTGCATTTCATTATAGAAAAAGTATAGTTTATTTAATTCTTTTATTTTTTTGATCTGTGAAGTATGAGTACAACAACTCTTAAAATAGGGAAAATGAAGTGGATCTATCTTTCTAGACCTGATCGTAGACAACTAGAAGATATGGTAAAGGGATTAGATTTGCATGAAATGGTTGAACAAGATATTTTAGAACCTAGTGCTCATGATAAAATTGATATTTATGATGATTGTATTTTTTTGGTAATGCATTTTCCAAAGTATAATGAAAAATTAGAAAAATATGTTTCAAATGAAATGAATATTATATTGGGTAAAGATTTTATTATTACAATTACTAAATATCCGACAAATAATATTGAGAAAATTAGACAAGAATATATATCAGAAATTAGAGAAGAGTGAGATGATGCTGAAGAATATAAGGTTTCCCCTTATTATATTCTCTATAAAATTATCGATGTGATGTATGATAAGGTATTAATTGGATTAAATAAATTCAATTTAGATTTAATGGAAATGGAAAAACAAGCTTTTGATAAAAATTTTGTTGATGCAAATTTTCTTAAGAAAGTTTTAATTAAAAAGAGAAATACGGTTCTTTTAAAAACAATATTTACTCCTCATGAAGAGATATTAGTAGAACTTCAAAAGGCAACTGCAAATTTTTATGAAGGAGATTTGGATGTATATTTTGAGGATCTAGAGTATAAAACAAGTAAAATTTTGTGATATATTTCTATTATTCATGAAAATATAGATTCTATTTGAGAAATATTCAATACTCTTACTAATATGATGACAAATACAAATGTCTGAATTTTGACTATTTTGACGGTGATTATTGGAGTAATGACTATGATTAGTGGAATGTTTGGAATGAATGTACAATTACCTTTGGCTGATAGTCCTTATGCATTCTTGATTTTGCTAGTGATTATGATAGTTATGTGAGTTTTGATTGTCCGAATCTTTAAAAAGAAAAAGTGGTTTTAAGTCTGATTTTAGTTTGTTTTTTTGTTGTTGATGTTGTATCAATCTAGAAAAAGAAAGAAAAAGTCTAAGTTTTTTGTATTGTTGTTTTGATTTCTTTTTTTATTAGTGATAGGAATTTTTTATTTTATAGGAGCTAGTTATAATAGCAAAATTTTAAGTGGTAGTTATTCTAAATTGGAGTTGATGAATTTTATAGCTCAATGACCAGAATTAAGTCATACGAAATTAACATTTTTGGAATGATGGTCTATCTATGATATTGATCAGTATTTGACGAAGAATAATTTCTTTAAAGCTGGTGTTTATTTACAAAAAGTACAAGATCAGCAATTTATAGAAAAAATGAGATCAGAATTTAGTTTTTTAGCACTATTGCCTGAGGGGAAGAGTTTAGAGGGGTTTTTATATCCAGATACTTATTTCTTAGATCAACAGTGAAATTCTATTGAGAAAGTTATAAAAATGCAGCTTGAAAATTTTGATAATAAGGTATGGAAAAAATATCGTGATCAATTTATTACCTTTACTCCTCAAGGATTGGATTTAACTAATTATCGTGCATTGATTTTGGCTTCTGTTATAGAAAATGAGGAAAAAAATCAAACAAATAAACCACTTATTGCAGGAATCTTTATTAATAGATTACTTGCAGGGATGAGGTTAGATGCAGATGTAACTTTGTGTTATTGATTAAAACTTCCTTATAGTCAATGTAGAGATGCTATCCCCTCAAATCTTTCAGATGCTACAAATTTATATAATACTAGGCAAAATATAGGTCTTATGCCAACTCCTATTTCTTCTCCAAGTATTGCTACTTTGGATGCATTGTTTAATTATCAAAAAACAGATGCATTGTTCTATTTGCATGATAATCAGGGAAAAATTTATTATGGAGTAACGTTGGAAGAACACAATCAAAATAAGCTAAAATATCTTAAATAATAATATATTAACTTTCAAAAAAGGAGAAAAAAAGAACAAAATCTGACTTTTCTCTTTTTTTAACTTGAAAAATAAAGGTAAAAAGATACATTATATTCAAATTTATTTCTTTTTTTTGTCAAGATGAAGAAACCTTTTAGTATTGTAAAGAATGCGTATTTATGGCTTATTCTTTGAGTTGCAGGTATGGTTATTTCTTGGATTGTATTTATACTTAATGCTCAGTTTTCAGAAGAATTTACAGGAGGTGTAAGTATTACTTTTGAGGGAAAATTCTCTGATGATGCTAAATTTCAGGAAGATTTAAGTAATTATTTGGTAGATAAAGGATTTCCTAAAATGAAAATTTGACTTGAAAAGTCAAATACTCAAGTATCAGTAAAACTTAATCAAAGATTTGAGAATGATGAACAAGTAAATCAGATTTCTCAGCTTATTCCTCTCTTTTTGCAGGAGTCAAAGTATATTGATTCTACAGAAGAGATCATTGATCAAGCTATTATTGGTCCTAGTGTAGGAGATTATATGCAAGAGACAGCTAGTCAAGCTCTAGGATTTGGTATTATTGCTATGGTTATCTATATGATTTTTTCTTTTGGAACTATCAGAAAACAAATTTCTCCAGCAATTTTGGCTGTAGTAGTAGTTTTGACTACTCTTATTAGTGTAAGTTTCCCAGCTGGAGCTTATGGTATTTGGATGATGATAGATGCTAGAGTTCAGATTGATACAGTATTTATTATTGCGATTTTGACAATTATTGGTTATGGTATCAATGATACTATTATTATCTTTGATAGAGTAAGAGAGAATATGCTTGCACATAAAGATATAAAAGGAAATCAACTTCTTTCTGTGTTTGATGATAGTATTTGGCAAACTATGAAGAGATCTATGGGTACTTCATTGTCAACATTGCTTGTATTGATTGCAATGATGGTATTTTGATCTGGAGTATTAGCAACTTTTGCTTTTACTGTAGGTATAGGAGTTGTTGCTTCTACACTTAGTAGTATATTTGTTGCAGTTCCTACTGCATACTTGATGTTGACTTTGACAAAGAAAGGAAAGTAAAACATAATAAAAAGTCTGACTTTTATGAGATTTATTCTTGAGTTAGACTTTTTTTGATTTTCTCTTTTTTTTTGATTTTCTCTTTTTTTTTGAGCTTAAAATCATATAGTCAAGGTAATTTAATTTGGTATTAAGCTTCAAATGAAAACTTTGGCAATAGAAACTAGTTGTGATGATACTTCTTTAGCAATAGTTTCTTGTGATCAAGACTGAATATTTCGTGTAGAGGATTTGTTAGCTTATTCTCAGATTTCTGAACATCAGAAATTTTGATGAGTAGTTCCAGAATTAGCTTCTAGATTACATAGTGAAAAGATTATTGCGATATTGCAAACTATAGGTTGGGAAAAAATTAACAAAGTTGACACAATTTCAGTGACAACTCAACCTTGACTTCCAGGATCTTTGGTGGTAGGTAAGACCGTTGCTTTTGAGCTTTGAACCTACTTTGACAAAAAAGTAATCCCTGTTCATCATATTCATGGACATATTTTTTCAATTTTACTTGAGAGAAAACTTAGTGATATAGTATTTCCTCTTGTGATTTTGACAGCATCAGGTTGACATAATGATATGTACTTGATAGAGAAAAAGACAGAACAAAAGTCTGATTATTCTTCTCGTTTTCATCAGGAAGAATTTGCAGGTTTTATTATTAGTAAACTTGGATGTACTTTAGATGATGCTGCAGGAGAATGTTTTGATAAGGTATCAAGAATGCTTTGAGGTCCATATCCCGGAGGATCTTGGATTGGACAAAAGGCAAAAATGGGAAGATTAAATCCACAAGTAAAATTTAAGAGGATTTTTCTTTCTCATGACAAATATGAATTTAGTTTTTCAGGAATGAAGAGTCAGGTTTCTTTTCTTTTAGAAAAATTGAAAAAGGGAGGTATTGAATTAACAGATCAGCTCATTTGTGATATTGCTTATGAATTTCAAGAGGCTGTTGTTGAGGTAATGGCAAAAAAACTTATTCAGGCAGCTCAGGAATTTTGAGCAGGGAGTATTGCAATAGCTGGTTGAGTCTCGGCAAATCAGAGGTTATCAGAAGTTATTGAAGAAATAAACAAGAAAAAAAATCTGAATTTTCCTTTTTTTTCTCCTGTAAAGATGGTTTATTCTACGGATAATTGAGCTATGGTTGGAGTTGCTGGACTTTTACAGACAATCAGTTAGTTATATTAAAAATAAGATGATATTTTATTTTTTTTCTTTGCTAATATGATAAAACATAGACATAAGTTAAGCTGGTCAAATACTAGGATTACGCTTTTGGAATATTGTGAAAAGAAATATTATCTGAATTATTATACTACAGCTCTTAGGTCTGATTATCCAGATTTTTGGAAAGAGGCACAAATATTGAAACGTTGTAAATCTTTAGAAATGTGGATGGGAGAGAAAACTCATTACCTAATCTCTGATTATCTTAATGCAGTTCAGTCTTGAAATCCAGTTGATGTTGATACTATAAAGTTGCATATAGCTCAGGAAATGAGAGAAGAGTTTCAATTTTCTAAAAATAAAGATTTTTCTGAACTTAAATTTGATGATTTTTGATGATTAAGTGAGCATTTTTATTGAGAAAATGTAGATGATAGATTGGAGGACGTGATTGGAAAAGTTCTTAATAATCTTGATCAATTTATTCTCTCGGAATGGTGAAAAAAGGTAATAGATTTTATAAAGAAGAAGTATTTGGTATATATTGAACATCCTAGATTTCCAGATTTTGATGCGATGAGGATTGATTTGGAGTGAATAGCTAGTTTAAGTAATGTAAATATTATGGCAAGTCCAGATTTTTGAGTTGTTGTTTGAGAAAATGAATATCTGATTTTAGATTGGAAAACAGGTAAGGATCCTTTTGATTCTTCAGCATTGACGGATCAGCTTAAGGTATATGCTCTGAAATTATTATTAAAAGCAACTAAAGGAAAAACTAATTTGATGAATATTAAAATTTCTGCTTATGAGGTTTATTTACCTTCTTTGTCTATTTATGGAGGAGAGCTTAAGCAAGAGGATATTGATGATATTGTACAAAAGATTAGAAAAGATGTTGATTTTCAAAAGAAATTTTTGGTTAATGAGGATCCTTTGGCTAATGAGCCCTTAGATAGTACTGTATTTTCTCGCACTTTTCAAAAACAAAAGTGTGAAAACTGTACTTTTAGACAGGTTTGTGATAAATTAGAGAAAATTGGAAAATAATGTCAGATTTTTAGTTTTTTCCTAAAATTAATGAAGAAAAAAATTAATATTTTACGAGCTGGAGGAGGAACATGAGGACATACTTTTCCTATTAAGAGTATGATTCAATATTTGGATAAGTATCATAAGGAACAGGTTTGAGATCATTTTTGGGCAGGGAGTAAAAGAAGTCTAGAGGAAAAAACAGTTTCAGATTTACAACAACAAATGAAAAATCTGACTTTTTTACCTCTTTTGTCTGGAAAGTGGAGGAGAGAAAAAGGATTAGAACCTTTTTTGAAAAATATTTGGGATCTTTTTAAATTTACTATAGGAATATTACAATCTTTGGTTTATCTTCTTAGATTTAGGATAGATGTAGTTTTTTGCAAGGGAGGGTATGTTGCTTTGCCTGTGGTAGTTGCAGCTTGGATTTTGAGAAAAAAAATTCTTGTTCATGAGTCAGATACTCGTGCATGACTTGTAAATCGTATTGCTTCTAATTTTTCTTCTCATAATTTTGTTGCTTTCCCAGAGGTATTGAAGGATTGAATTATTGTTGGACAAATTTTGTCAGAGGATTTGATTCCTGAAAAGAAATTAGTAAAAAAAACTGAAAATACTCAAGTTTTGGTAATGTGAGGTTCACAGTGAGCAAAAACTATTTATGAATCCCTATTAACTCTTTTAAATACTGAAGAAAAATTAAGAGAATTAAATTTTATTGTTGTACTTTGACAGCTGAATCAGGATTTGAAAGCTCAGTTTTTATCTTTTCAAAATGTAGAAGTTAAAGATTTTTGTACACAAAAGGAGATTGGAATGTTGTATGAAACATCAGATTTGGTTATAACGAGAGCAGGTACGACCTCTTTAGCTGAACAAGATTTATTTTGAATTAAGATGATAATGATTCCTATTCCTTGGACTCATGATCAAAAAAATAATGCTCTCTGGTATGTAAAACAGAAAAAATGAATTCTGATTGATCAGGAAGATCCTGATTTTATGGAAAAGTTGAAAACTATTTTGATTGAACACATTGATTGGCATAAAGATTTGAAAATAGTTGATCATCTTTGAATTATTTCACAAGGGAAAGAAAAAATTTCAAAAATTCTTTTAGAATTAAAGTAAAAAATATGAAAATTGTACTTTCGGGTATTGAAGAGTTAGGAATGAATAATTTATCTTTGCTGCTTGAGGATTTAGGTTATATTAATCTTGTGTTTATTGATAAGGAGCAATATCATATTAAATCAGATGATATTGTAATCTATGCTGATATGTTGAAGGATTCTTCTCTTGTTAAAAATGTTTTTTCTCTAAAATTTTCTGATCAGCAACCTTTGAAAGTTTGGAGTTGTTCTGATTTTTTATCAGAGATAAGTAAATATTTTTGTACTATTAGTTTTCAGAAGAAATATGAAATTTTATCTGATATAGCGATTTGAATTTTTAAACAGAATATGTCTGACTTTTGAGGAAAGACTTATTTTTTGAATGAAAAATTGACTGCGGATATTCGTCAGATTTTTGATGCTATTTTATCTTGAAGAAAAATTCCTTATCATTTGATTAAAAAAATGTATTTCCTCATTGAAAATACTCAAAATCATTTATCAAATCTTTATTTTGAGAGATAGGATTTCCTTGACTTTTGTAGAGAGATAGAGATATATTAAGATGTTTTTATATTTTTCCCCTAAAAATATGATGAAAAAACGAAGAGAAATTTTTTCTAATCGATGACAATCACTTATGCAATTTCCATCTGCGCATTTGGCGTTGGTTTTTTTGATGGGAGTTGAAATGAGAGAGATCTATCATTCAATGTCTGAGATTTTATTGATAAAACTTGTAGCAGCTTGCCTATTAACTTTGCTTATAGCTGTTTTAGGATCTGTTTATGTTTTACATCAAAAACCTTGTAAAAATAGAATTTGCTATGCTTTTTGGGGATCTCAATTATTAGCTATTTTATGCTGAATTTGATATTTTTTCCTTGTAGAGGAGAGTTTTGTTTATTCTGAGAATCTTTTTCAGTATGGAATCTTATTGCTATTGGTTCTTGTAATTTTTGCAGTGATAGCTTTTCTTATGTGAAAAAATGAGAAAAAAATCTGGTATTCATGGACGAGTATTTTTCAGTCCTTAGCATTCTGATTATTGGCTGGTATTGTTGTTTGGGGTGGATTGAGTGCTGCGATATTATCTATAGAAAAGTTGTTTGAATTAGATTTTTCATCTGATTTGTATTGATACTTTGCTGCTTTTTCTTTTATTCTTCTTGGTGGATCCTTTGTATTTAACCATTACTTATTTGCAATCAAGCAAATGCCAGTAGAAGAGGAGCAAGATATTGATATTCAAGCATCTCGTACAGGAAAGATTTTTTGAGTGTATATTTTCTTGCCATTGGCTTTTGTATATTTAGCAATATTCCTGGCTTATGGAATTAAGATCTTGGTTTCAGGAGTTTGGCCTAAGGGGATTATTGTTATGTTGGGAATAGGATTTTTTGTCCGAGGAGTACTGACTATTTATGCAACTTTTCCTCAGAAGTGACAAAAGTTTGAACTTCTTAGAAAGATATTATTTTGTGGTTTCTTGTTTGTAGCTATGCTACAAATGTTTCATTTAGGTCTCAGCAAAGTCAATTGGATGCTATCTTGATGAAAAATGATGTTAATTTTCCATTGCAATCATGAAGTTTACAAAAAATAAAGTGAGAGGAGGTTGATCGTATTAATAATTTGTTGCGAGATTTTGATCATATGTATTCAAAAGCTCAATGGAGTCAATTTTTTGATACAGAATGTCAAAAAGAAACTATGTCAGAGAGTCGTTTTTGTGCTTGAATTGATTTAGTTGATGCTACCAGGGAGGGGACTTACTTTTCAGTTAATTCTGATTATGATGAAGGATTTATTGCAGATATATCTGGATATAGTAAACTTTATTCTCTTTCAGATTCAAGGTCTAAGAATGGAAGTGATTCTTCTTATGACTTCACTTTTGGAAATAAAAAATATGAGTTAGACTTTTCTCCATATTGGGATGAACTTTATCAATTACATGACAAAAGAATTGTAAATAAGCCTGTTTTAGAGATAAAAAAATCTACCTATAAAATTATTATTGATGGTATATCTTGGGAAAAGGAATATTCTGGAAAAAATATTATTAATTATTTTAATGGATATTTGTTGGTAAAGTAATTTTATTGTAAATAAAGGTTAATGAGTTTTCAAGATTTGGTATATTATTTGTTAAATATAAACGATTTGAATGCTG
>QWCO01000941.1_pt1 | contig 11586 bp, 7 predicted proteins | sample 1972611 | NCBI WGS metagenome assembly QWCO01 (sample SAMN09866706, study PRJNA288562) | Human oral metagenome isolate term1_saliva, whole genome shotgun sequencing... | reverse complement strand
GATCAAGGCAGGCCGCAGCGGGCACGACGCCTCGTTTTCCATCACCGGCGCGCGCCTGGTGGACCCCTGGGTGAAACTGGACATGCAGGCCGACCTGCATGTGGCCGATGGCCGCATCATCGCCGTGGGCGCGGCGCCCCATGGTTTCCGGCCGGCACGGACCATCGACGGCACGGGCCTGGTGGTGTCGCCAGGGCTGGTGGACCTGTCCGCCCGCCTGCGTGAACCGGGCTTTGAATACAAGGCCTCGCTGGAATCCGAGATGCAGGCCGCCGTGGCCGGCGGCGTGACCGCGCTGGCATGCCCGCCCGACACCGACCCGCCGCTGGACGAGCCGGGTCTGGTGGAAATGCTCAAATACCGCGCCCATAACCTGGGACTGGCGCACCTGTACCCGCTGGGCGCCCTGACCGTGGGCCTGAAGGGCCAGGCGCTGACCGAGATGGCCGAGCTGACCGCCGCCGGCTGCGTGGGCTTTGCCCAGGCCAGCCAGCCCATTCAGGACACCCAGGTGCTGCTGCGCGCCATGCAGTACGCCCATTCCTTCGGCTACACCGTGTGGCTGAACCCCGTCGACCCCTTCCTGTCGCGGGGCGGCGTGATGCACGCCGGGCCGTTTGCCTCGCGGCTGGGGCTGCCCGGCAACCCCGTCGCCAGCGAGACCGTCGCGCTGCACACCATCTGCGAACTGGTGGCCTCGGTGGGCTGCCCCGTGCACCTGTGCCGCCTGTCGTCGGCCGCCGGTGTGGAGCTGGTGCGCCAGGCCCGCAAGGCCGGCCTGCCCATCACCGCCGACGTGGCCATCAACCACCTGCACCTGACCGATGTTGATGTGGGCTTCTTCGACACCGCCTACCGGCTGGAGCCGCCGCTGCGCGCCCAGCGCGACCGTGACGCCCTGCGCGCCGGTCTGGCCGACGGCACGCTGGACGCCATCTGCTCGGACCACACGCCGGTGGTGGAAGACGCCAAGCGTCTGCCCTTCGGTGAGGCCGAACCGGGCGCCGTGGGCCTGTCGCTGCTGCTGCCCCTGTCCCTCAAATGGGGCAAGGAACAGGGCCTGAACCTCGTGTCCGTGCTGGATCGGCTCACCCGCATTCCGGCCGGCATTGCCGGTATCGACCCCGCCCGCAAGAACGAGCCCGCCGGCCTTTCCGTGGGCGCCCGGGCTGACCTGTGCGTCTTCGACCCCGAAGAATCGTGGGTGGTGAACGAGAAAACCCTGTGGGGCCAATGCACCGACCCCCCGTGGCTGGGCCGTGAAGTGCAGGGCCGCGTGCGCCTGACCGCCGTGGGCGGCCGCCTGGTCTTCACGCGGTGATCCCCGCCCTGCGCCGTGCAGCGCGTCTGCCCCTGCTGACGCTGCTGCTGGTGGCGGGCCTGGTGGGACTGGCGCTGATGCAGCCCTGGCTGCCTCAGCAGGGCAGGCGCGTCCTCATCCGCTGGTGGTCGTGCCTGCTGATGCGCATCTGCGGCGTGAAAGTGCAGGAAACCTGGGCCGGCGACCCCGCCCGGCCCCGCACATTGGCCGAACTGGCCCCCGGCCGCCTGCTGGTGGCCAACCACGTCTCGTGGCTGGACATCTTTGCCATCAACTCCCTGGCCACCTCGGCCTTCGTGGCCAAGGCCGAGATAAAACGCTGGCCCGTCATTGGCTGGCTGGTGAGCCTGGCCGGCACCGTCTACATAGCGCGCGGCAACCGCCGCGCCGTGCCCGACGTGCTGCGCCAGATGCGCGAACGCCTGCGCACCGGCTTTCCCGTGGCCCTCTTCCCTGAAGGCACCACCAATGCCGGACCCGAACTGAAACCCTTCCACGGCAACCTGCTGCAGGCCGCCATCGACGAAGAAGCCGAGATCGTGCCCGTGGGCCTGAAATACCTGTACACCGACGGCACCCCGGGCGTGGAGGCGTACTACCTGGACGAAACGACGTTCATGCAGTCGCTGTGGGCTGTGGTGGGGGCGAAGGGGCTGGTGGTTCGGGTGGTGGTGTTGGATGCCGTTCCCTCAGTGGGGGGAGAGCGGAGAGATCTTGGAGAAAAAGCTAGAGCCCAGATAGCTTCCGGGCTAACAAAAACAAGAAGCTAGTTTGGCGCTTCGCAGGAAGACACATGGATCGTGTCACTTTCGAATATATTAAGCTGGCGAATTTTCTCCTCGGCGTGAAAAACGTCCTCAGTGAATAAAACAATGGCCAAATCCTTCGTTGCCCGTGTGCAACACACATAAAATAAGCGCCGGGTGCGATCTATAGTGGTGTCTTTTTTGTCTTTGATATTTGTTATGTCAACATTGGAGGGACCTATGATTCCAAAATACTTTTCATAGGAAAATTGATTGTGATTCCCTTCCTTATCGTCCAGAATAACAAGAACACGTTCGAACTCAGTTCCCTTAACGCCTTGCTGAGTTCGGAATGGAGTGTGTTCATATATGTAATTTTGGTAACTTAAAAGCTGGCTTGCCGGGCAGGCAAGAAATGCGTTCATGGATGCCTCTTCCTTTGTTTCCTCATCGTCTCGCTCTACATCAACTTCACTTAGTGTGGTACGCAAAGTTGAATCAGTATTTTGAGCTAAATACGGCGTCAGTTTGTGATCAAATGCAATCTGGCCACAGTGATAAGCTAGTCTCAGAAGATCGCCAATAGACTTGTTGGATTCGCCATGAACAGCTTCGGAAATAGTGGCAACGATCTTGCCAAGAACATTGAGCGTATCCGCAATGTTAGACGTGGTTAAATCACCTTTCTGAAGAAGGCGTGAGTTTTCTCTAAGTAAGCGCATTACCTCAAGTTGGCGTCCTTCTCGATGTGCGATGGATATGGGAATTAGGAACTTGAGACATGGAGAAATCGGCCACGCCGACCCGTCCAGAAAACCATCTCTAAATATAGACGGTGCGTTCTCGTTCAAGGCAGAATAAAGATCTCCGAATCCAAATCGACGCGCGGCCATTTTGTGAACGATGACGAGTAGCTTCACATTATCGTGATCATCGTCACTAGGAGACCATAAGTTGTCATTTGTTTGTTCTGCCATCCAGTCTCGTGCGTGATTGAGGCAAGTGTTCTTGTTGCTGTTTGAAGAGAATATAAATAAATGGACGTGTCCGTCCAAGGTGCCAGTGAGATTCTGGCGAGTCCCGATGACTTGTTGAAGCCCGTCACCACCAGCTCTAATGGCGTTTGCGAGACGGAGCACTTTTCTTGAGCATCTAAAATTTTCATGTTTTTTTATCTCAAGCCAATTTCGGCCTAACTCAATTTCTCCGACTCCCCCAGGATATATTTTCTGCATGGGGTCGCCGAAGAAGCCGAGGCAAATCGTCGCTTCGGGCTCTTCTTGAATTGCCTTTAGTGCTTTAATAACATCAGGTGCAGTGTCCTGGCTTTCGTCGATAAATATAAAAGGGAATTGTTTGGATATCAGGATCCTAAACAACTGACGCTCCTTTATTAGATGTACCCCAAGTTTCAATATATCGTCGTGGCCCAATACTCCGCGCGCATAGTCCCTTCCAGTTCCATATCGGAAACTTTTGATCGAACTAGATGCTATCTGGTCTTGGTGAAGCTTCTGGAGATCTAGAGCATCTTTTTTTCTGGTATCTGGCTTTGTTCTTTTTGAGTATTTACATTGTCTATTTCTAATCTCATCTTCCATCTGGTTTATCCTGAGTTTTACCCATGATCGGATGTCGGATTGAAATGGCTTGACCAACAGCCATAGAAAGCTATGAATTGTCGATATGTGAACTAGCGGGTTATTGTCCACGTCCGCCCATATTTCTTTTGCTGCAATTTCTGTGTATGTAATACACGCAATTTTTTGGCGTCGATTTCTAAGCTGTTTGCCGTAAATGTTAATGCACGATGATATTCCTTTGATCAAAGAAGTTGTTTTTCCTGATCCTGCTCCTGCGACCATTGTGAAGCTTCGCGGTGGGGTTTCTCTCAAGCACGAGGTGACCTGGATATCTGCTTCTGTATCCGGTTTTCTTGATCGAGTGCTCATGATTTTGTAATGGGTGTTCTGGTGATTGGTTTAATTCTGTGCTGGACTATTGTTTATGGCGTCCTGGAGCCATACTAGACCGTCTTTAATGTACTTTGGAACGCTCCATTTTTTCTCGTCTTCTGCCATAAGGGTGAGGGCGAACTTTGTTTTTTCAAATCTGTTGTTTGATATCTTCTCGTGAAGACACTTTGCCAGATCGGAAATATTGTCCGGTTTTTGGTTTATGAATAATCCGAGGTGTTTCATTGAATCGTCTTGCGACCAGTCTGCGTTCTCAAGCCCAAAGTCCTCTTCGAAAGTTCTTCCACATAGATTGCCTTTTTCCCCCCTCCATATAACCTCTCTAGAAGTTTGATAGGTGACCATGACTTTTGAGCCACCTTCAATGTGCTGTACTCTGTCACTGTCTAACGCCTCTTGAAGAGATTTAATTTCGTTTTTGCATGGTAACCAATTTATGAGTGTTTGGTTGGATGTAATCGCACCCGCCTCGGTTGGAAGACAGGACTTTCCTTGCTTCTTTTCGTTGTTTTCAGGGCCAGTGACGCTGTCTAGGTCTGTGATGATCAGTGTTGTTAGTCCGAGGAAGTTAATGAGTGTTTTGAATTTATGCCCAAATGCACCGCCTATCTCCAGTATGCTGAGGTAGTTCGATGACAGTTTGGAGGCCGTCTTCTTGATCATTATTGGTAGGAGTAGTCGCTCTACGTTTCCTTCTACAAGAATCGCTGCGTCTGAGAAGAATAGGTCACAGTGGGTCAATTTCAAGTATTTTTCGAGAAAATCCCTTTCTGTTGGTTGTTTTTTGTAGAATTCTGATAGGTTTAGAACGTCGGTAGACTGTGCGTACGCTGTCTTGTTTCGACGGAAATAGCGAATTGGTTTGAACCCTCTTTCGAAGAGAATGTGGGGTGAGTGCGTTGTTATTACGAACTGGTTTTTGTAGATGCTATCTTCATCTTCTTCCAGGGTTGATAACTTAAGAATGTTTCGGATAAATGCCTGTTGAAGCTGGGCGTGAAGATGTGCTTCTGGCTCTTCTATGAATATTAGATGCAAGGGAGGGCGATTTTCCATATTTTCCCATCTTGCTTGAGAGTCTAGAATTTCAACGACCATGTATATTAGGTTTTTGAAACCAAGTCCGTTGTAGCTGTCCGGAAGGTCGATCGCGTAATCTCCGTCGCCTACTTGGTAGTGCACCTTGGCATCTTGTGCCATGATACGTGCGGGATCAAGATCTGAAACAATTTTCATTCTTGGGTTATTGACTCCAGGGTATCCTAGTTGTTCTAGTTTTTTAATGGTTGGTTGAAATACTTCTTCTAAATGAGCATTAAATGCTTGCTCGGAATCAAATAGTGATTTTAGTGCTTTGTGGTCATCTTGTCGTTGGTTTAGATTCCTTTTATAGAAATGGCTCATGCGCTTTGAGATTTCTTCGGATCTATTGCTTTGTCCGAGGCTCGGGTCGGATAGATGTCTGTGGGCGCTCAAGCTGTCTACGCATATTAGTGATCTGACCGTTGCTGCGCCGCCCGGTTCACCGGTAATTTCTTCTGGACGGTAGCCTTCTTCTATTTCTCGGAGGTTGTCGTTAAATTTTTTGTGATCAAGAACGTAGTAGCGTAGTTCGTATTCATTGTTGAGCTCACGTTGCAAGTATTCCACTATGGACGATGGCCATGGTTTGTATTTTGAACTTTCATTTGACGAATTTGAATATTCGTCACTCTGTTGTTTTGCTTTTCTGTAGTTTTCAAGTAGAGTCATTGGGTTCTTTGGGGTGAAGGAGATTCTAATCCCTACTTTAGATCCCTCCCAGTCGGTGCTAGGGAGTAGTGGGATCACTAAGTGGAGGTCTGATTTGGTGACGCTGAGCCAGAGGTCTAGTTCTATGTTTGGGAAATTTGTTTCTTGGTGTATTGCATTGCTTTGATATTCATTTTCTATTTTCTTGAACTCCTCCCAGCATGAGGAGTTGAAGTCGTAAAGACTGAGATTTTGCTTATTTCCTGTTATAAATGAGTAGATGGCTTGCGTTGCAGATGTTTTTCCGCTGTTATTTGAGCCGACGTATATTGTTATGTCGTCAGACAAATCGATGCAAACATCTTTTAGGCGGCGGTAGTTTTTAATGCGGTATGATTGAATGTTCATTTCAGTTCCTTATTTCTGGTTGAGATTTGCCTAATTGCTTTTGATCGATGGTGTTCTGTTGGTGCTTTTTCTTTTATAGGTTGTCGAGGTTCTTGTTTTCTGGGGTGAGGTTTTGATGGCATCTTTTATCATATTCATTGCTCGCGTTATGCCAGATGGTTTGGCTGAATAGCATCAGTTGCTGTGAGGTCTCGGTCGTTGCCTGTCGTCCGGCAGCGTCGGCGTCCATCGCATGGTGTTAGCGGTTGGGATTCATCGTCTTCGTTCTGAGCAGTTAGGGTGTAGTGGTCAGCAAAGAGCTGTCTTGTACGGGCAACGCTATGTACGTGTTTTCATGCCGGATCCACCAAATTGGGGATAGGTGAATTCAAACACTACGCCTAGGCTGGGTTTGGTCCGGGGGCGGGTTGGTTGTTTGCAGTTCGCTTTAGTTGCGCAGGTCTTTCCGGATGAGGGAAGCTCGGCAAGCAATAGAGCATTGCTTGTATACAGTAAAGCGTATTTATCTGTATGATTTATACGCGATACCGCACGAAAGTCTTGAGCAGGAATAGTCGCCGCTTGCGTGTGAGCCGATCTCTTCGCTGCACCGGTGGCGCAGCGCATGAACAGCTGCCAGCGTGCACGGGGGCTATCACCATTCTGCTGCACGCCAGTACAGCACCCCGCTTTCGTTTGGATATGCCGAGCGGTCGTCGACGATGTAGCCCTCCGGTGTTTGGAGTTCCTGCCCCCACTTCCAGTCAGCCGGGATATGCCAAACGGTGCATTGAAGACGCCTCACGAACGACAGTTCTACGTTGGTGCAGAGTTTTGCCTCGTCTTTCTTGGTGCCCTTGATCAGCATCAGGCGTACGATGTCATGGTCATTCGTCCATTCCTGTAGTGTCCCAAAGGGAACTAATTGGTCGCGTTTGAAGTTGGTTTGGAGGCCGGTTGAACGTAACCAGGGGTCTTCAATCTTGCCCTTCGGGCCGGATGCGGAATATTTCTCCGCAAGATATCCTAGGTCTTCTTCAATTCTTACTTTGATGTACGGCCCCACTTCAACCCGGTCGGTTGTGATGTTGATGGTGTAAGACACCTTCAGACTGTTGAAGCCGCGCTTGAGCCACGGCTCACCGTACAAAGGGGGATCACGATACCGTATGTAGTCAGCTTTGCTGCTGACTTCGTACTCGTAGGTCCCGGTGGAAACTGGGTGGTAGTAGCGTTTGCCACAACGCAGCTGATCCGGTGCAAGCGCAATGGGGGCGCCGTAGTTGGGGTCTGAGACGTTGTTGTGTGCGTCCAGCCATGCATACATCCTGACGTTGGCGATGCCAATGGCTTGGTAGTCTTTGATTCCAGGACCGTCGTAGGAGGTGGCGCTGTAGGTCGATGTCCTGCAGCGATTCTGTTCAATCATCGCCAACAACACATCCCCACGCACACCCTTGCCAGAGATATTGGGCACCGTCTTGGGTTCTGGCGTTGGCGCAGGCGTCGGCGTGGGGGCCGGCTTGGTATCTGCCTGTGCCACCGGCTGCGTCGGGGCAAGCGTGGTTGGCGGCAGATTGGTTGTCTGGTTTTGCGGTGCGCTCGGTGCCGGCTGTACAGAGTTAGGCAGTCCAACGGCAGGCGTGTTCACCCGCCCGGTGGCTACCGGGTTGCTCTGCGGCGTCGTGACCGATGGCGTGGTGGGGGCGGTGGCGACGATGTTCTGAGTTGGTGTGGGGGCCACGGGGCTGGCGGATACGGCTTTGTCCCGTTCGCTGCCGCCGCCGCCGCCGCAGGCGGCGAGCATCAGGCTCAGTGCGGTTGCGGTGCAGGTGGTGCGAAGGATATGGGGATGCTTGGCTGCCATGTTGCGTCTCCAGGGTGCAACGTATTGCACAAGATTGGCCATGGAGAAATCATATTCTTGGCCTCGGGCGGTGCCAGATGTTTCGGCCAAAAAGCATCAGTCGCAGCAGGGCGAAGGGGGCGGTCTGTTGTGCGGCAGCGACGATGGCTGCCGTATAGCAGTGGTGGTAGGGACTTTGTCGCGTCCGGATTGATCGATCAGGCTGCAGAAACCCTCAATGGGCTGCTCTGAATGTGCGCCTCCACACGCCGCATCAGTCCGGTCGGCACACCGTTACCTTCATAGAGCTGACCCCAAACATCCAGTACCCGGCGCGTCGTGGTACGCACTTCCGCCAACAGCTCTTCCCGAACCGGTCCTGGTAGCCCAAAGCGCTGGAAGAAGGCATTGAAGGTATCCAGCCCAATGGCATCAAAGCGCCTGGTGCTTGCCATGTTGAGGGCGATGGTCTGGTCGTGCTGGGTCCAGGCGACGGTGGATACCAGGTCGTAGGCGGGAGCTAGTCGGGGTTTGTTGGGGGTACGGTAGATGAGCGACCAGTTCTTGATGTGGGCGTCTCCGTTGCCCAGCAGGACATTGAGCACCAGGCGGCGGGTCATCTCCTTCAGGTCATCGACGCCGCCGGCGTATTGCAGCAGCGTCATTGCCATCATGTCGTAGTTGACGCGGTTGTATTTCTGGCTGGTGCGCAGGCTGAATACCTGGGCGAAGTCTTCGACGTGGATGCGTTCCTTCAGGGCCGGGGTCGCAGTGCTATCGTTTGATGGACTGGTGGCATCGTTCCGGTCGAAGCGGCGAATGGCGTAGAAGGGTTCATCGGGAAGATGACCCAGGATATTGGAAAGGCCTTCCAGTTGGTCGGGATGCAGCAGCAGGGTTTCAGGTACGTCGATGCCTGCGGCGCGGGCGGTGGCCATGGCGGCGGCTTCCACTTGCGGCAGGCCGGGAAAATCGCGGGAAGGGGGCTTGATGATGTAATTGCCCAGCCGGCCACCGGTATTGAGGGTGTAGCGTTCTCCTTGTCGCAGCATGGAGAATTTGAGCTGCATGCCGCCCAGTGAGAATTTCAGGTGGGCGGGACCTGCTGTCTGGGGTACGCCATCGTCAGCTGCATTTGCGTCGATGGGGTGTGAGCCGGCTTGTGTTGCGTGATGCCGATGTCCTGGTGGCAGAGCGTCGACCGGTCGCAGGATGACGGCTCCCGGCAGGTCATGGCCCAGTGCTTCCAGCAGCAGGAACTCACGGTCTTCGTGGACTTTCAGTTGCTGGGCGATGCGCGCACGCATGCCGCCTTCGGGTAGCAGGTTGGAGAAGAAGGGCGGCGCCTTGATGGAGGCCGACTTGTGGCGCGGGTCCAGCAGCAGGCGGCGTGTCTGGGCTTCATCGTCCGGATGGGTCCACGCCAGCGACAGGATCGGCCGCGCGGGGCCAGCGTCCAGATATTCCTCGCTGACGCTGAAAACGGTTCGTTCGTCCGGATAGTGGGTCAGGTAGCCGACGTGGGTATCTGCCAGCCACACGCTCAGGGTGCGCGGCGCTTTCATTCCGGATCCGCCAGATAGGCGTAGCGGGTCATCAGGTCCATCGGACCGAAGTCTTCGTCCGGCTCATGCGCCGGGTCCTGGGGCGGCAGTCTGCCTCGGTCGCGCAGGTTCTGCTGGATGAGGGCAGCCTGGCCGACGGGGACGAGAGCAATCTCCAGGCCCAGTGCCGATACGTAGCTGATGAAGCTGTCCAGGGTCACGTCGCGGCCGTTCTCGATGTGCGAGACGGTGGCCTGGCGCAGGGGGCGTGTCTGGCCTTGGCGGTAGTGGCGCAGGCCACCCTGGCTGTGACCGGCGGCTTCACGTATCTGGCGCAGCTGCTGGCCCAGGTGGGCCAGTACGTCGGCGTTGTGGGTGGGGCGTGGGGTGGGCATGGTGTGGCTGGCGATGGATCGCTTACAGTATACGTTATAGCGTATTCAACATGGTGGTCTTATACGTAATAAGGTATGGCCAGTTGTCAGGTACCGATGCCCTGGCTGCAGCCTGTTCCTGGATCGGTGTGCGATTTGCCTGCCGTGCCTACCAAGCAGCCTCTCTCCTGTGGCACTGCTGGCAGCGCATGAACAGCTACCAGCAGCGCATGGGCACGCCAATCAGTTCGTGGCGCGCCAGTACAGCATTCCGCTTTCGTTCGGGTAAGCCGAGCGATCGTCAACGATGTAGCCTTCCGGCGTCTTGAGTTCCTGCCCCCACTTCCAGTCAGCCGGGATGCGCCACACGGTGCATTGCAGGCGCTTCACGAATGACAGGTCTGCGTTGGTGCAGAGCTTGACTTCGTCTTTCTTGCTACCCTTGATCAGCATGAGACGAACGATGTCACTATCGTTTTTCCATTCCTGAATCGAGCCAAAGGGAACCTCTTGGTCTCGCTTGAATTTGGATGGGAGGCCGATCGAGCCGAACCATGGATACGAGGTTCGACCCTGAGGAACGGAGATTGGGTCTCCTTCGGCAAGGTGGCCAAGGTCTTCCTCGATGTTGACGTTGACGAATGGTCCGACTTCGATATCACTGGTTGTAATGTTGATTATGTAAGAGACATTCAGATGGTTAAAACCGCGTTTGATCCAGGGGTCTCCGTACAACGGTTTGGAATTGTTCCGAGAGTAATCGCTTTTGCTGTAAACATTGAACTTGTAGGTGCCTTCTGTGACCGGACGATAGTAGCGTTTTGCGCAGCGTCGGCTTTCTTCTGGAATGGAAATTGCCGGAACCCAGAAGTTCGGGTCTGAGGTGTAGTTGTTTGCATCCAGCACGGCAGACATCTGGACAGGGGCGATGGCTACAGATTGGTAGTCATCCACGCTGGGGCCATCAAAGGACTTGCTGGGAGACGTCCATGTCTGGCAACGATGCTGTTCAATCATCGCCAACAGAACATCCCCACGCACGCCCTTGCTGGAGATATTGGGCACCGTCTTGGGTTCCGGAGTTGGCGCCGGCGTTTGTGTGGGCGTCGGCACGGGAGCCGGCTTGGTGTCTGCCTGTGCCACCGGCTGCGTCGGAACAAGCGTGGTCGGAGGCAGGGTTGTCGTCTGGTTCTGTGGTGCGGTCGGTGTGGTCGGTGCGGGCTGTACGGCGTTGGTCGGCCCGTTGGCGGGCGTGTTTACCTGGCCTGTAGCGGCCGGGTTGTTCTGTGGTGTGGTGACCGAGGGCGGGGTGGGCGCAGTGGCGACGATGTTCTGTGCTGGCGTGGGGGCCACGGGGCTGGCTGATACGGCTTTGTCCCGTTCGCTGCCACCGCCGCCGCCGCAGGCGGCGAGCATCACGCTCAGTGCGGTTGCGGTGCAGGTGGTGCGAAGGATATGGGGATGCTTGGCTGCCATGTTGCGTCTCCAGGGTGCAACGTATTGCACAAGATTGACCATGGAGAAATCATATTCTTGGCCTTGGGCGGTGCCAGAGGTTTCGGCCAAAAAGCGTCAGTCGCAGCAGGGCGAAGGGGGCGGTCTGTCGTGCGGCAGCGACGATGGCTGCCGCAGGGCGGGGGTGGCAGGGGCTTTGTCGCCCG
>QWCO01003597.1_pt1 | contig 11611 bp, 12 predicted proteins | sample 1972611 | NCBI WGS metagenome assembly QWCO01 (sample SAMN09866706, study PRJNA288562) | Human oral metagenome isolate term1_saliva, whole genome shotgun sequencing... | reverse complement strand
GCCCCGAATGAACGGGGCACAACGAAAGGAAAACCAATGACGAACACCCTCTGCGAAGCAATCCGCCACGACCTGCACACTGCCGATGTTCCGGTCGGCACTCCGGTCAACGCCCCGGCCGGTGCTCCGGGTGGCATTCCGAGCGAAATTCAGCCCGCCGCACCCGGCGCAGAGGCGCAGACCATTCTGGGCCCCGTGCCGCTGTCCGTTGCCATCGCAACCACCATGAAGCAGTTGCGCGAAGAATGCCCCGAGCTTTTCGCCGATACTGGGCTCTTCAGCGATGCCGAGTTTTTCAATGATGCTGAACTTTCCGCCGGCGCTGAACAGAAGCATGCCGGCCCCAGGATTGACCCTAACGAAATGGAGATTGATATGAACACGAACAGCCTGAGCCCCGAGCAGGCGCTGACCATTGCCCGTGCGCTCGCCGAGGGCTGCACCCTGGACGAATGCGGCGCCACCTGCCGCAGCCTGGGTGAGCACGCGCCCGGCTGCACCGAATATGTACCAGCTGAGAGCGACGATAAGGTACTCGAAGAGTACGCCCCGGCGGGGGACCCGGAGGAAGGCGCCTCCACCGCGGAGTACGGCATCGTGATGCTCGCGGCGGTCGGTTTCGCGGGCCTGCTGGTGCTGATTCTCAAGTCAGATGAGGTGCGTTCCATGCTCCTGGATATTGTGCGTAACGCCCTGTCCATTGCGGGCAATACGGGACTGCTCTAGAGGCCTTAGTCTAGAGGTATTGGAAAACCCGCCGTAGGGTTTTGTCCCTAGATGCTAGGTTCTTTGGAAAATCAAGCCAGAAGGGAGGAATAAAGAATGAACGCTCATGTGAATTTGGGTGCTTTGCGGCGCACTTGCTCCGCAGGGAAAACCAGTGTGGACCCGACACTCTCGACCCCGCACAAGAGCCCGGCAGAAGAGGGTGTGATCACCGCCGAATTTGCGGTCGCCCTACCCGCCGTGACGGTGGTGCTCGCCCTCTGCCTGGGTGCCGCCTCCACGGGGGTTGCGCAGCTGAAGGTGGAGGAGTCCGCGCGAACGGCTGCACGAGCCGCCGCCCGCGGAGACTCCGAGGCGCAGATTCGCTCCGCCGTCAGCCGCATCGACCCTGCGCAGAGCGTGCAGATTTCTGTTTCTCCTGATGATGTAGCCGCGACGGAGGCGGGGCGCACCCGGCAGGTGCACGTGCGGGTGAGCCGCCCCGCCCCCGGTGTGATTGGTTCGGCAACCGGCTGGGTGCTGCGGGCGGACGCCCACGCCCGCGTTGAAGCCGGCGCTGAAAACGATGCTGAAAACGGTGCGGGTCATGAAGGTGAGTAGAGCCGCTATGGGTCCCACCCCGAAAACAGCCTCCGAGAATCAATACCCCGAAGCGGGTAGCGGCACCGTCCTTGCCCTCACCATTATTGCCGCGCTACTGGTGGTGACCGTGGTGATTGCCGGGCTCATTGGGGTGGTGTCCGCAAACCGCAGGGCTTCCGCGGCCGCCGATTTGAGTGCGCTCGCGGCGGCAGACGCCTACCGCGGGCTCACCGAGGGGGACCCGTGCGCGGTCGCGGCGGATCTTGCCGAACGCCACGGCGCGCACCTGGAATCCTGCACTTTTCCGGATCGCCCCGAAACGGTGGAGGTGACGGTCGCCGTCCCGGTCGCGGGGCCCATGGGTGCGCTGGGCCCGGCGAGGGTGCGTGCCCGCGCAGGGGCTGAGCATCTCGAAGAAGGGCGCCCCGAAGAAGAGCACGCGGCGGGCAACGTGGAGGAGCTGAGCCCCGATGAGGTAGCCGAGCTGGAGGAAGAGCTGGAAGCTGCGCAGGACTCAGCGCCCGAGCCTCCCGCACCAGAAAGCTCCGCAGAATCAGAGAATCCAGTTGAGCCAGAAAACCCGCCTGAGCCAGAAAACCTAACCGACTAGGCTATTTACGTTCATCGGGAGTTGTCATTCCGGTATGCTCTACCCCCCCCCAGCACGCCCCGCGCCTCCTGTACGCCCCGTGCCTCCTGCAGTAATCTACGCCCCTGTAATAACCTACGCCTCCGCCATACTCTGCAGCATCGCCTGCAGTAGCGCCCGCGCGCCGTGCTTGCTGAGCGGCTCGTTACGGTTGCCGCACTTGGGCGAGTGCACGCAGGAGGGGCAACCGTTTTCGCATCCGCAGCTTTCAATCGCTTCGAGGGTGGCGCTCAGCCACTGCGCAACCGCGTTGAAGCCGCGCTCGCTAATGCCGGCGCCGCCGGGTGCGGCGTCGTAGACGAAAATGGTGGGCCTGCCGGTGTCCACGTGAAGCAGCGTGGAGAGTCCGCCCAAGTCCCAGCGGTCGCTGGTGGCGATGAGCGGTAGCAGCCCGATGGCGGCGTGTTCGGCGGCGTGCAGGGTGCCGGGGCCGTCCTCTTCGGTCACGCCCGCGCCGAACAGGTAGCTGGGCTCGAAGGTGAACCAGACCGCCTCGGTCATGAGCACTTCCGGCGGCATGGGTTGCGCCTCTTCGCCCAGGTATTCGCCGCCGTAGACGGAGAAGCGCCGGTAGCCGGTGACCTGGTCGGTGACCTGAACCTGCCCGCGGTGCATGGTGAGCGGGGCGAGCTGCTGTGCGTCGGTTTCGGGGGTGGAGATTGCGGGAACAGGCTCGCCGGGAACCGCCTCCCCAACCATGTTGTGCGCACCGTAGCTGACCCTCGCACGCTCTGCGAGAATACGCACCTCCGTGCTCTCAACGGCGCGCGTGTAGTAGTCCGGGTAGACGTGGCTGAGCAGAATCACGCGCTCGCCCTCGCTGAGGGACTCGACCACGTACTGCACGCTCTGGTGAATGTAGATCGCGCCGGGGTGCCCCTGACTCATGGCGTGCGCGGCGTCCATCGTGCCGACGAGGGTGCCGTCTTCGGCGTCGATGAGCTGGTAGGGGCCGCCTCCGGTGCCGCGAATGTCGACCAGGTCGGCGGCGGATTCGGCGTGTGTCCAGTACCAGCCGTCCGGGCGGCGACGCAGGTACCCCTGCTGCACCAGCCGGTCCAGTAGCGCGGCGGTGTGCGGCCCGAACAGGCTCAGCTCTTCGGCGCGGATGGGCGCCTCCTGCGCGGCGGCGCACAGCTGCGGGGAGAGTACGTACGGGTTGGTCGGGTCGAATACGGTCGCCTCAACCTCCTGCCCGAAAATCGCCTCCGGGTGGTGCACCAGGTAGGTGTCGAGCGGGTTGTCGTCGGCGATGAGCACGGCGAGCGCGTCCTGACCGCTTCGACCCGCGCGGCCCACGCGCTGCATGAAGGAGGCGCGGGTACCCGGCCAGCCCGCCACGATGACCGCGTCCAGTCCGGAAATGTCGATGCCCAGCTCCAGCGCGGAGGTACTCGCCAAGCCGAGCAGTTCGCCGTTGCGGAGTTTGCGTTCGAGTTCGCGGCGCTCTTCGGGGGTGTACCCAGCGCGGTATGCGGCGACGCGGTGGGCGAGGCCCGCCTCCACTTCGTCGAGGTAGCGTTGGGTCTTCTGCGAGAGGATTTCTACGCTGCGGCGCGACCCGGCGAACACCAGGGATCGGGTGCGGGAAAGTACCAGGTCGGTGAGCATTTGCGAGCCCTGCTCCACGGGTGAGACGCGGCGCGGCGCCTCCTGCTCAGCCTTCGACTGGACCGCCTGCTGCTGGGTGCTGCGGGCGCCCTTGGCGAGCTGATCCTGAGCCTTGGGCGGCATGAACTCGGGCTCCCAGAGCACGACGGTGGTTTCACCGCGCGCGGAGGTGGACTCGGTAACAGCGGTAACCGCCTGCTGCGGCACGCCAATGAGCTTGGAGAAAGACTCGACCGGGTTGGAGCTGGTCGCCGAAGCGCCGTAGAACACGGGCACGGTGCGGTAGAGTGCGCAGACACGGCGCAGGCGGCGCAGTAGGTTGGCGATGTGCGCGCCGAAAACACCGCGGTAGCTGTGCGCTTCGTCGAGCACCACGTAGCGCAGCCCGCGCAGGAAGGATGCCCACTGCCGGTGGTTGCTCAGAATCGAGTAGTTGAGCATGTCCGGGGTGGTGAGGATGAAGTTGGCGTGCTCGCGGATCCAGCGGCGCTCACCGGTCGGGGTGTCGCCGTCGTAGCTTGCCGCGTGCAGTCCGGGCAGGTTGTAGGAGGTGAGGGCGGTGAGCTGGTCGGCGGAGAGTGCTTTCGCAGGGGAAATGTAGAGAACGTTCGCTCTATTATTGAGGTTTTCCACCCCGGAATACGCGGAAGTTAAGCTCACCGGCTCGCCGCAGGATGCGCGGTAGATAGCGTCCAGGGTGGGCATGAGGTAGCTCAGGGTCTTGCCGGAGGCGGTACCCGTCGCCACAATCACGTGCCCGCCGCTGCCGGTGCTCTTCACTGATGCCTCAGCGTACTCAGCTCCGATGCGCCCCGCCTGCCAGCCGTAGCGTGCCGCGCTCGCCGCCAGTGCCGCGTCAAGACCCGCGTGGGCGGCATTTGCCGCCTGCACCTGGTGGGCGTAGGGTTCGGCAATACCGAGCGATTCAAAGGCCTCCACCACGCGCGGATGCAGCCACTGCGGCCACGGCGCGTAGCTCGCCTCCCTAGCGGGAACGGTGTGAATATGGGTCACCTGCTCGGGTAGGGTTCCGGTGCGTTCCGCCTCCGGAAGCAGGGATGCCAGTACCTGCTGTGCGCTCGCGGGCAGTTCGCGGTAGCGCAGTATTTTGGGGCGCGCCGCAGACTGCCCCTGCTCGGACTGAGGGGTGGAGCGTTGCTCGGGGCGCTGGTTGGGGTTCTGCGAGGAGGTGCTGTGCGGCATGGGTTCCATTGTAGAGTGGCGGGCTAAAACCCGACTTGCCGCCGGTCATGCGCCGCGCTCAATCCGCGCCCTGAACCTTCGCGGGCGCGCACCCTGAACTTGCCCCAACCTCGCCTCCGAACCCGCCCCAGCACCGCTCCTGGACCGCCGACCCCGTAGTCAGCGCGCACATATCAAAAAATCTGCATGCTTTAGGCGTATATGACGATAAAATAGTTTCGTGGCTCAAAATAAGATTATTCTGTATTACCAGTTCGCCCCCATCGCCGACCCGCAGGCGGTCATGCTCTGGCAGCGTGCCCTCTGTGAGAAGCTCGGCCTGCGCGGGCGCATCCTCATTTCCAAGCACGGCATTAACGGCACCCTCGGCGGCGAGATTAACGCCTTCCCCCGCCTGTCCGTGAAGGCTCGCGACGAGATTGTGGCTTTCGGTGCTCCCGACGAGCTGCAGGTGGACGAGAATGGCGTCGTTGGCGGCGGCGTGCACCTGAAGCCTGAAGAGGTCAACAAGCTTGTTGAAGAGCGTGGCGACGAAGTGGTCTTCTTCGACGGCCGTAACGCGTTCGAGGCGAAGATTGGCAAGTTCAAGAACGCTATCGTTCCCGACGTGCGCACCACCCACGACTTCATCCGCGAGATCGAGTCCGGCAAGTACGACCACATTAAGGACAAGCCGGTCGTCACCTACTGCACCGGCGGTATTCGCTGTGAGATTCTCTCCGCGCTGATGAAGAACCGCGGCTTCAAGGAGATCTACCAGATCGACGGCGGCATCGTGCGTTACGGCGAGAAGTACGGCGATAAGGAACTGTGGGAAGGCTCGCTCTATGTCTTCGACAAGCGCATGCACATGGAGTTCACCCCGGACACCGTCACCATCGGCAAGTGCGAACAGTGTGGCGCCCCCTCGAACAAGTTCGAGAACTGCTCCAACGATTCCTGCCGTGAGCTGGTTCTGCTCTGCCCCGAGTGCGCAGCTGATGATGCGAAGCGCCACTGCGTGCCCGAGTGCTCGGTGGACCGCGAAGCAGCTGAGGCGAACGCCTAATGGCAGCCGCTAAGGGCGGCGCGGTTCAGATCTCTGAACCTCGCATTGAGGAGCACCCGGCGATGGTCGTTGCCGGCGTTTCGCAGGTGTTCCCCCTGGATGGCGACTTCTCCTCGCTGTGGGATGAGCTGAATCAGAAGGCGTCCCCGGCGATGCTGGATGTTCTGAAGGTGACCCAGTACCTGGGCGTGTGCACTCAGCCGAACCCGAAGGGTCAGGTCCGCTACACGGCGGGCTTCCTGGTGTCGGAGCCGGCGAGTGCGGCAAAGCTTGGTCTGGGCGTGCTGGAGTTGCCTGCGAGCACCTATGCGGTGGTTGAGGTGACCGGCCCGATTTCGGAGTCCATTCCGGCTGGCTTTGCGAGCTTTGAGGAGGCGTTCTTCGCGAAGAATCCGCAGTACCGCCCGGTGGGTGGCCTTGAGGTGTACGGTCGCGGCGATATGCAGGCGGCTGATTACCGTATGGAGCTGTGGGTTCCGCTGGCGAAGCGTTCCTAGGGCAGTTTGTATCTGTCGTTATAGCTGCAGTTTTAGCTGTTGAGTAGAAGGGCCCGGTGGTGCGATGCGTTCGTGCCGCCGGGCTTTTTGTGCCCTTTTTCGGCTATATTTTGTGCCAGCATTTTGTGGCGGTATGTGTGCGCCAGGTGGGTGGGGCGTGCGGGCGGGTGAGGCGTGCGGGCGGTGTGTGCGTAATACTCCGAAACAAAATACTTGACATGTAAAGTAATTGGGTTTAGATTTAAAACACTAGCCCGGCACTACAAGAGCCCGAGCGCAACCCGCAAAGGAAAAACCATGAGCACCAACCTGAACAGCACCCCGCAGCTCGACGAATCCATCCGCATCAGCCACCTCGAACCCATGCGCGGCGACGAGAAGAAGCTCGGCTTCCTCTCCTTCGGCCACTGGGCTGAGGTCCCCGGCTCCCGCGTACCCTCCGCTGCAGAATCTCTACACCAGGCAATCGACCTTGCCGTAGGTGCTGAAGATATCGGGCTGGACGGTGCGTTCTTCCGCGTGCACCACTTCGACCAGCAGCAGGCGACCCCCTACCCGCTGCTCTCCGCAATCGCCGCCAAGACCGAACGCATCGAGCTCGGCACTGGCGTGATTGATATGCGCTACGAAAACCCGCTCTACATGGCAGAACTTGCAGCCATGGCAGATCTCATTGCGGCGGGTCGACTGCAGCTGGGTGTCTCCCGTGGCTCGCCCGAATCCGTTATCCGCGGCTTTGAGAGCTTTGGCTACTACCCGGCAGAAGGCGAAAACGAGGGCGACATGGCGCGCCGACACCTCGACATTTTCCTCAAGGCAATTGAGGGCGAGGGAATGGCGCCCAGCGCTCGCGTGGCGGGCAAGTATGCCCCCGTACAGCCGCAGTCGCCGGGTCTGCGCGACCGCATCTGGTGGGGTGCAGGTACCGATAGCACCGCTGTGTGGACCGCGCATAAGGGCCTGAACCTCATGTCTTCAACCCTGATGCTGGAAGATAAGGGTATTCCGTTCGATCAGCAGCAGGCGCAGCAGATTCGCCTCTTCCGCTCCGAGTGGGTGAAGGCGGGTAACTCGGGTGAGGACTCGCAGGATTACACCGGCATTATTGACAACAGCTTCTCTCGTTTTGGCCGCAGCTACATTGGTGATCCGGCGGATATTGCCGAAGAGCTCGCCCGTGATGAGGCAGTCCAGGCAGCGGACACCGTGCTGCTGACCATTCCGAACCAGCTGGGCGTGGACTTCAACCTGAAGATGCTCGACGCAATCGTGAAGGAGATTAAGCCCGCGCTGACCACCAAGTAAAGACCCTGAGGTGAAGACCCCGCAGAACCTTCTGCGCCAGCAGGGTTTCGCGCCAGCGTGCCGCCGTCGTTTCCGTGATGGGCGGTGGTCGCTGATGAGCGCGAACTCTGTCGCCTCCCGAGGGCAAGGGCGCGGAGCACGTGCGGCAGCCCGCACAAGTGGACAATTGGTCAGTTATCACTGTATAGTCATCGTATGCTGACTATTGCTTCACACCTCGACGTCATGAACCGGCTCGGCCGCGCCATGGCCGACCCGACACGTTCCCGGATTCTGATGACCCTCCTCGGCGGCCCGAGCTATCCAGCCGTGCTCTCGCGCGAGCTGGAGCTGACCCGCTCGAACGTGTCCAACCACCTGACCTGCCTGCGCGATTGCGGAATCGTCGTCGCCGAGCCCGAGGGCCGCCAGACGCGCTACGAGATCGCCGACCCGCACCTCGCCGCGGCGCTGACGTCCCTGATCGACGTCACGCTCGCGGTGGACGAGGCCGCGCCGTGCATCGACCCGGCATGCTCGGTGTCGGGCTGCTGTGGAACGGCGGCGGGAGCATGAGCGAGACCCTGACCACCGCGCGCCGCGCGATGCTGCACCGGCGCGTCCGCTTCATCGTCGGCTTCACGATCACGTACAACGTAATCGAGGCAATCGTCGCAGTCTGGGCAGGCGTCCTCGCCTCGTCCGCGGCGCTCATTGGCTTCGGGCTCGACTCGGTTGTCGAGGTACTCTCGGCCGCGGCCGTCACCTGGCAGTTCACCCGCAAGGACCCTGAGCGGTGGGAAACGGTCACCGTCAAGGCCATCGGCATCGCGTTCTTCGCGCTGGCGGCCTACGTCTCGATCGACGCGGTGCTGGCCCTGGTCGGCCAGGAGGGCCCCGACCGCAGCCCGCTGGGTCTCGGTATCACCGCGCTGAGCCTGGTCGTCATGCCTCTGCTGGCGTGGATTGAGGTCCGCACCGGGCGGGAGCTGGGCTCCAAGAGCGTGATGGCCGACGCCAAGCAGCTCATCCTGTGTATCTACCTCTCCGGTGCAGTGTTCATCGGCCTCGTCCTCGACAGCCTGTTCGGCTGGTGGTGGGCTGACTCGGTCGCGGCGCTGGTCGTGGCGGTGCTCGCGGTGCGCGAAGGCCTGGAGGCCTGGCGCGGCGACGTCGAGTCGCCGTTCGAAGTGCTAGAGGACCTCGAAGACGACTGACCCGTCACCCGACGTTGAAGAGCCAGTGCTGCAACCCAGACATGCGCTACGAAAACCCGCTCTACATGGCTGAACTTGCCGCCATGGCCGATCTCATTGCGGTGGGTCGACTGCAGCTGGGCGTGGACTTCAACCTGAAGATGCTTGAGACAATCGTGAAGGAGATTAAGCCCGCGCTGACCACCAAGTAAAGACCCTGAGGTAAAGACCCCGTGCCAAGCTGTTTCCAGCGCTCTGTAATGCGCTGAGATGAGCTTGAGCCATACATACAGCGATGCCCCGGCAGGCACCCGCAAGGGTTCCGCCGGGGCATTACTATGCTCACGTTCTTAGAAATCCTTCTGTCTAAAAGTCTTTCGTCTTTTCCCAAGGCTCAATAGCCCCCGGAACCACCTCAAACAGCGGATGCGCACACGCCGCCAGCCCGGACAGGTAGGTGGCAACCGCCTCCAGCGGCTGCGGATGCGCGCGAAAACGAATCAGCTGCGGATGGTTCGTGTACCCGCGAGTCAGACCCCGCAGAACCTTCTGCGCCAGCAGGGTTTCACGCCAGCAGGCGACCAGGGCGCGGCGATCGAGTAGACAGGGGTGAAGGGACCAAATACGCACGCCTAGCCCTGCGCTTCTGCAGTGCTCTCGCCAGCCGATTCAGCGCCCGCGTGCTCGTCGCTAAAGTGCAGGAAGCTCTTGAGCACCAGCTCACGCACCGCATGCAGCAGGGTGTCGCGCGGATGCTGCTCCTGCGTACCGCGTGCCGCGGCGGCCGCCTCATCGTATTCGGGCCAGGACAGCAGCATGGCAAGAGCCGCCACGATTTGACCCACGGCAAGCTCGCCATCGCTAGCCGATGCAAAGCCCGCGGTCTCGGTGGAGAGCAACTGGGTACGGCACAGACCCGAACCGGCACGCAACAAAATGACGCTGGGATGCTCGGCGCCGGGGCGGCCGTGGCGCTCCTCGGTGACGTCCTCAGCGACCTCCAGGTGCGTGGCCAGGAGCGCCTCATCGTCCATGGCGGCGAGGCGGTCGTAGCGGCGCACGGACCCGGTGAGGGCGCGGGCGATGGGCTGCTGAATCGGATAGGTGATCTCCTCGAAACGCTGCAGGGGATCGGTCGCACCTGCCGCGGTCGCCTCGGTCGGGCGGCGCAGCCAAATCATGCCGAAACCAATAGAATGAACGTTCCGGGAAGCGAAGTCGTTCAGGTACGCCACATAGGTCTGCTCGTAGTGGCTGCGGTCGCGGTTCTCGCTCGCATCCTTCAACCAGGTCTCGGCGTAGGAAGCGGGGGTCAGCGCCTCACGCTGAATAAACCACGCCTCCGCGCCGCCGTCGGCAACCCAGGCACGCGGGCGCTCATCCCACGGGCGCGGTGCTTCCAGGTCCTCAGAATCGCGAATAATTTCCCAGTTGCCCAGCATCTGCGCGCGGCCACCGGGCACCAGCACCGACGGTAGCTGACGCACCATCGTGCTCACAATTTCGTCACCGGGCAGACCACCGTCACGGTAGGTGAACTGTTCCTCGGCGCTCTCACCGGCAACGCGCGGGGTAATCACGAACGGCGGGTTCGACACCACCAGGTCGAAAAGCTCACCAGCGACCGGCTCCAGCAGGGAACCCATGCGCAGGCTCACGCGCGCCTGCGGGTTCTGCGGGTCAATGTTGAGAGTCTGCGCGTTCAGCAGCAGGTTAAAACGGGTGAACGCCAGGGCACGCTCCGAAATATCGGTGGCGGTCACGTGCTCAGCGTGGGCAAGCAGGTGGAAGGTCTGAATACCGCAGCCGGTGCCTACATCCAGGGCACGTTTGACGGGGGTGCGCTCGGTAATCTGCGCCAGAGTCAGGGAAGCGTGACCAATGCCGAGCACGTGATCCTTACGGAGCACGCCGGGTCGCTGATGCGCGCCCAGATCGGCGGCAACAAAGATTTCGGTGCCGTCATCGGCAGCGTGCGGGCGCAAATCAACGCTCGCGGACCAGCGGGCAGAATCCGCAGCGTCACGCTCAATCAGCGCGGCATTCTCAAAGTCAACCAGGGTATCGCCGAAAACCTCGGCTGCCTCAGCCTCAGTGAGCGGGCGAGCCAGCAGGAAAAACGCCAGCAGACGCGCCAAGTTCTTCTCACCCGCACTGTAATCGCCGCGCAGAATATGCTCCACACGCCACAAGCCCGGAACTACTTGGTCGCGAGCCATCGCCTCAGCCGCCTCAACACCGAGCAGTTCCTGCACAGCGTCATAGCTGTAGTTCAACGCCAACAGGCGTTCACGGATGCGGGTCAGGCGGGCGTAATCATCGCTGCGGGGAGCATCCGCAACGGCGGCGTACTCGGGAGCGAAAAAGGCGGCAGAAATAGTCATGCACACCATTCTACGCACCCGCCGCATCTGCCCGGGCGCGCCCACCGCGTATAGGCGGCAGCGCAATGACACAGTCCCGACCCACCCACTGACCAAAACCGTCATCTGCGCAAGAGCGCCCACCCCATCGCATACACTGAAACCATGAGTAACCTGTACCCCGATGAAAGTATCAGCGTCGACAAGTGCTGGGAGCGTCTGCACGCAAACACTCTCGGCCGCCTCATCCTCACTGACGGACAGCACGTCGATGTGCTGCCCGTGCTCTACGCCGTCGCCAGCCAAGACGACAAGCAGGAAATCTATATCCGCACCACCCGCGGCAACAAGTTCTCCTCCGTGGTGGTCAGCCGCCGCGTCGCCTTCGAAATCGACGAAACCCTCGAAGACGGCATCCGCTCCGTCATCGTGGTCGGTATCGCCCACTGGCT
>QWCO01001888.1_pt1 | contig 11689 bp, 9 predicted proteins | sample 1972611 | NCBI WGS metagenome assembly QWCO01 (sample SAMN09866706, study PRJNA288562) | Human oral metagenome isolate term1_saliva, whole genome shotgun sequencing... | reverse complement strand
GAAAATCGCTCAAGAGGCGAAGCAACAAGAACAACAGCTGAAAAAAGTAGAAATTGAGGCTCAGCAGGCAGTAAAAAAAGCTGAAGCCAACAAAGAAGCTGAAAGACTCAATGCCGAAGCAATGGAACTCAAAGGTAAAGGAGTTAAGGCTTATAATGATGCTATTACCTCTAATCAGAGGAATATGGAGCTAGAAATCCAGCTTAAGAAACTGGAGATTGAGAAAATCAAGGCAGAAAAATGGAATGGTGAATATGTTCCAATCAATAACTACGGACCAATTCCAGTATCTTGGAATAAGGCAAATCAAGGCGAATAATTCAGACTCCCCCCCCCCTTTTTTAAGGGGGAAATTCTCAAGGAAGCTCAAGGGAATAAAGAAATGACAACAGTCTCCACATAGAGATGAGTCCCTTGCTCGCTGGTTCGAGTCCAGCCTTCCTTGGATTTATTTATTTTTTTTATTACACAATGGAAAAACTGCTACAACTCCTCAATGAGTATCAGACTCAAAGAGAAAGTAAATTTTTCAATATCATAAGGGAAAGCTGTATCTTTAATGATATGAATATATGCTCTGAGTCAGACTACATAATAATGTATCTGGCAATAGGGTATAATCCAATATATTTTTTAACTTCTATGGTTAAGTAAGATGAGAACAATAAAATTCAGAGCGCGAGATACTTATGATGATGATATGGTTTCTGATATTTGTAATGCTCGAGAAGATACTTGATACGAAACCCTTAACGAGTTTTTCAGGGACGATCGTTGGGTGTTTATGCAGTTTACTGGGAAGCATGATACAAATGGGAAAGAGGTATATGAATGAGATGTTATTAGATCTCAATGAGATATCCGAGAGGTTAGATATAATAGTGATATGGCTTCTTTTATAGCAGTCAGGAGTAAGGAGATCCAATCTGTAGATGATTGGATATCGTTAGAATTTGTATCAGAAGTGATTGGAAATATCTATGAGAATCCAGAGCTAATAAGTTTTTAATTTGTAGTTTATAAAAAACATGACTAGAGAAAAAAAACTAGAAGCCATCTATAAAGAGATGGCGGATACAGATATTGATGAATGATGTATCATAGAAGCGTATGGGGAAAGGTGAACAATCCTTGATTACAATTGAACAAGAGCTTATGTTTGGCGGCAACGCTGAGACTTTGAGAAATTTGATGATTATCAACACTTATCAATTAAGTTTTGATATAAAGTGATATGACGCCCTGTTATGATCTGAGATGTATTAGAATATAGTAGTCGGATTCTAGTAAGTTGAGACCCAATATTAATGCAGCGAGATGATTTCAGGAAGCGTATTGTAAAAAATGCTTTGAAGACTGGAAAAAAAGAGCAAAATTTTACCCTGATGATGTTCAATTTGAGGAAAGCAATATTCAGTATGTTCTTTCTATAGTTCAAAAATAAAACAGACCAAAAATTCGGAATTTCCGAATTACTACTCTTTACACTGAATTTTTATCTTTAATTAAAAAAAAAGAAAATGCAAGAATTAGAAAAACTCCTTAACTCTCTTATACAGAGAGGATGGAAACCAGCAAACTTCCCAGGGAAGTCAGAAATAAAAATTTCTGAAGATGGAGATGTTGTACTTTATATGAACACAGAAGATGTTACACTAGCAGTTAAAGTAAAGCTCCGCAATCTCATAAGTCTAGAGAGTGGACTTTGGCAGTTTGTGTGCAAGAATAAATTATACAAAAAGACTGACAATTTCTGGGAGAATGTTCATAAGACATCAACCAATATTTGATGGTTCCCACACAACCATCAATACCGACTCCTAGAATCAGCACTGATTCCAGAGAAGGAGCTGGCACAGTTTTTAGTTGATAACATAAAATTATAATGTCAAAAATCTTATATTTTATTTGAGCATTATGCTCTTTTATAATGCGAATAAAATGAGCATTTATACAGGATTATAGTATGGCATCTTATTTTTTAATTCTGACTGTAATTAATGCCTATTTTTTTAAAAAAGAATTAGGATAAAAGACTAAGTCAGGTTTTTGTAGAAAAACAATCCTCTTGCAATCCACCCCATAATCTGTACACTAACACTGTACAGGTACAACCCTCTCATTAGAGAGGGGTTTTTCAAAAAGAAAAAGTAATCAGAATCCAACCTCCGATTACACTACTTTTTCTATACTTTTACTCTCAAAATTTCACCTCAGCTAGTATATACAAACTAGTTAATTTTTCAAGAGAAAATCTGATCTTATCCTCAGGTTCTTTTTTTGACAATCTATCAAACAAAAAACCCCACATTGCTGTGGGAGGGAAAAGTGTCTGTACGCTTTTTTTGTCCTCAGGAAGCCATATAGCTCATTCAACAGAGTACCCTTAGAATGATTTAATTCCCTCTGGGGTTACCTAAATAATAATCATTATTCTATAAAAATCAAGTCTTTCTAATTTTTTTCATATGCTGTCATAATTCGCTTCTTGTTTTCTCCATGATACTGTAATTTAATAACTGCTATCGAGTATTCATTTCACAATACAATTGTTTCCTTATCCCTAAATGTTTCAGGTAAATTGTCTAAATATCACTGTATTTTACCTAATGCTTCAGGGTGTTTCTTTACTATTTTTGCCAAACCTAATCAAGTTTTTTTAGAAGAGTCGTATTTTCCCCAAATTAAATCTACAGGCTCGTTTTTATAGTTATATGCTCCTCTTACCTCTCCTCACTTCTGCTTTATCAATAATCTTTCTGCATCACTTCCCTTTACTCCTTCATAGATTTTTCCAAATTCTCATTCACCAACTTCTTTAACATTTGGAAACTCTTTTTGTAAGATTTCAAAACTATTTCCACTTTTCTTTTGACTATCCACAAAATCCAAATACTCCTGCTGTTTCCTTCTTGCATCAATTTCTCTAGGATCATCCATATACCTTTGGTCTAACTTCCTTATATCAGCATCTTCATATACTTTTGGCATTCCTTTTATATCTTGTTTGATATGCTGGATTTCATGGACAATAGTTGATCTTAGATTTCTTGGATCTTTTTCATAAAGCTTTGAATTGATAAAGATACTTCCTCCTGACTGGAGTCATCTTTTTTGAGAAGTGTGAAAATCGGCGAAGATAACCTGAGTATCTTTGAGTTGCGGATACTTTTCATAGAGTTTTGGATCATCTAAAACCTCAGGAAGTAAATAAGAAGCTCAGAAGTCTTCAGTTTTTACCCCTTTATGCCCATATCTTTTTAGAGCTTGGTCTAGTATCCCCATTTTCTCTTGAGTATGCCTTGAGAGTCAGCTTGCTGTCTTTTCTTTTAGGGACGGAGCTACAAATCTTCCAAAAGCTTCATTTTTACTGTAAATATCTATATCATTGAAATTTCAGAAAGTTTTTAGAGTAGTATTCTTTGCTTCAGCAATAAGGTTATCAATGTCTCCATCCCACTGCCCAATCATTTCCTCAAGTATAGGGGAAAGTGTTTTTACAGATTTTTCAGATAGTTTGCTCGCTCAATTAGTTGCGATTCGCTGAGTAATTTCTTTTTTTTCAATTCCCCCTAGATTTTTTAGGAGATTCGCTACATTGCTTTTAAATTTCGTACTTCCCAGGATTCCACCAATTATTGCTCACTTAGCCATATTTCATATTCTTTCTGGGAGACTATCGTTAGGATTTACTCCACCACCAAGCCCACCTAATATCGCCCCGTTTCTTGCACTAGAGAATGGAGAAAGTAGTTCTCTCACAATATCAGCCTTATCTTTTCTGCCGATTCCATCAGCAAGCCCTCTAGCGATTTGAGTTTCGTTATTAAGCATTCTGATATTCCCTAGTCCCTCAGATTCTGCGACTTCTTCAATGGTTTTTTTAATACCTTGTCTGATATTTCTTAGCCCCTCTGCTTTTAATCCAGCTGTTTCTGTTCAGTTCTTATTAAACATGTTATAAGCATCATCGAGGTATCTTTTAACCTTATTCATCTCTGATAAAGAATACTCACTTTTTATCATCCCTAAAATCTCATCAGCTTTATTGGTAAGCCCAGGAGTGGTTGAATAGTCTTTAGCTAACATCTCCAAAGCTTCATTGACTTCGCTTACTTTATGAGTCGAATTAGATAGTGATAACAATTCATCTACCAGGCTTTTTGATTTTTGTGCATGAGCATTAAGCTGACTTACAATATCCCCCTTGCTTCCCTTAAATCCTCTTTCTAGCATCCATTTCCCTACATCTTGAGGAGTTGCTTTTCATGGAAGCATTGATCCTTCTGTAATAAGTTGCTGTTGGATAGTTTCTAATTTTGCAGGGTTGAGTATTCCATTAAGTTCTAACTTACTCGCACTATTCCCTATCAGATTTTTAGCTTTATTTCCTACCCATCAGAGAGCTTTTCATAGTACAGGCAAAGCACCACCTATCCCAGCTCCTATTCATGCCTCCTCAAGATTTGTCGTTTCTCAATTTACTGCATTAAAGAGTACTGTATCACTGATTCCCTCTACTCCATTTTTAAGCATTTTTCACAAGATCGGTGCTTTTTGAGTTAGATGATCTACTTGTCCTCCAGCCTTATTGATCAATCAAATAACAAAGTCTGCACCTTTCTCTGTTTTGTTGATAAAATTTGCCATTTTTGGGAAAATTTTTGTAAGACTTGCTCCTACTTTTGTTGTTGTATTCGCAATCTGCACTCCTTTAGCTCAAGTCCTTACTATACCTCACGGAACAGCCGTCTGTGCAATGTCTGCGAGAGTATTCGTAGTATTATAAGTAATAGAATCCTGATCTTGACCGAGATCAGACCCTAATCCAAGATTATTTTTCCCATCGAGACTATCTTTCCAGCTTTGATTCAATGCATCTACTTTTTGCCCATTAGCTCAGAATTGTTTCGCTGTTCGTGCTATTGCATTCCCTATCCCCTTCCCTGCGAGCTTAGGGAGTCAAACAATACTATCAAGCACTCCACCTACAACATCTTTCCCAATTTGCCCAGCTTGTCTTCAGAATCACGGAGTTTGAATTTCTTGTTCTACTGTTTGACCATTCTGAATAAATCAAAGCCTTTTACCAATATCAAGGTTGCTAAGTTCTCAATTAAGATATCTTTCTATAGTTTTTGCTTGAGTTGGATTCTTAGCAAGAAAAGCATTGAGAAGCTCTTCATCATTATCTAATCCTTGAACGTTCCCTCAACTTTTTCTTGCATAATCTCTTACCATATCAGAAAGGATTGCACTTCTTAGTCAGAATTGAAGCTGATTCGCCTGTTTTCATCTTGTTTCTTTGCTTATTCTTTCTCTAAGCTGGTTTTTCATAGCACCTCTTTCAGTTCTCATCTTTTGTTGTTTCTCATATTCCACAGCTTCAGGGAGCATATCGTTAATCATCGCCTGTCTCTCTTCTGGACTGTTGGCTTTGCTATTTACATAATTGAGTATTTTGTTACTCATTTCAGGAGAGACTCCTTTTATTTGGTAATTCATGACGCTTTACATAAGTGGTAAAAATTATTTTCTCATCATATCAGAAAATAAGCTCTGATTTTTCCCTTCTTGTCCCGATAGATTTACATCTACGCCTCCACCTCATGCAGTAGTTATTCCCTTATTTAGTTTCGCTATCATTTGATCTACTGCATCCATAAAATGCCCATAACTTAGCTTGAGTTTAAGGTTAGTAGAAGCATTGGTTATAAATTCCAACTCTTGGTTAGATAAAGCCCCAAACGTTGCCCCCTGTCATTTAAGATCAATGAGATTCTGAAGAGCTGTTGAAGACAGAATACGATCGTAAAGAGCTTTATAGTACGCCCCCTTCGTTCATGGGATACCTCACATCCATACATTCTTAAAATCCCATGTATCCATATTCTTAAGCTCATTTAATTGCCCTATCAATTCTTTCGCAAAAGGAGTTATTTCTTGGTCTTTTGCTTGTTTATAATTTCTTAATTGATTAAGAAATCAATTTCTTGTTGTCTTTGAGTCAATAGTCTTCCAATCTTCTTTTGTTATTGCTTTTCACGATTGGATCTTTTTATAATACTCTTCCAATTCTGGATCATAGGTTGAGCTATTAGAACGTTCCACATTTGGAACAATAAAGGTCAAAGCTGATCATTGAGCGTGATTTGAAGTATATATCCTTTCATCTCAGCCCCTATTGCTCGACTTCATGACAAAGCTTCCATCAGCATTTACTTTTGTAACTACTCCTACATGTCCATTCGCTGGATAATTTTTACTGTTAAATATCGCAAAGCTTCCTACCTGTGGAGTATCGCTTTTGGTATATCTTCAAGTTGGATTGGTTTTTTCTGAAAGCTTCCCTCCAAAATGAAGATTACTTCCTATAGCCTTTGCAATATCATTAGCAAACGCTCCGCATTGCCCTCATTTTGCACCATCTTGGAAGTTAGATACAATACTTCCTACATCTTCAAGGCTATTTGCCTGAGAAAGCCACTCAGAATAACTTTGAACTCTTTGCTGACGAGAAAAATTTTCAGGAATTTTTCCTGTTCATTCCATTTGAATTTTTACTCTTCAATCTTCACCTTGTATGATTTTCCATTTTTGTTGTCAAGAAGTAGGATCGTATCCAGTTTGTTTATTGATAAGACTTTTGTATTGTGGCTTCTTCTGCAAAGGTTCAATAAAGTTCTCACTCATTGCCTGAGCCACACTTACTCCATTTTCTTTAGCATATCTTAAAATATCATCTACAACCTGTTGTTTACTTCTCATAATAAGGCTTCCATAATTCTCATAATAGCTATTAAGTGCGTTACTTAGATTTGCCCTCAATTGCTCATGGTCTTTAACAGAAAGATCTGAAAGCTGGCTCTGAAGTTTGTTTTTTTGTAAAATCTGCTGTTCTTGGTAATCAAGATTGATTTTATTTTGCTCTTTAAGTTGTCTAATTTGTGCTTGTCTCTGTTGCTCTGGAGTTTCAAAACTGAGTAGCCCTTTGGCAAATCATAAAGAACTCATCTTGCTCGTAAAGGCTCTATAATCCTCATCAGCCTGCATTTTGAATGCATTGAATTCGTCCTTCATCTCTCCATATTCGAGCACATATTCTTCTTTTCTAATTTGTGCCTCATCTGCCAGACTTTGCAATTCTCAGTATGCAAGTCTCTGAGCCTTATTGATCCTTGATTCAATTAACGTCTCACTTGCTCATGAGGATTGTGCTCTAATTTTATCAGGGAGCTGATTAAATTCCCTTCTCCTTTGAAGGTAAATTCTTCTTGCTTCTAGGTAATCCTGTTTCATTGCATCAATTTTTGGATCTGTTTTTAGCTCCTTGAATTTATCATAAAGCTCCTTTGCTCTCCCATCTGCAGACATATCAAATCCAAGTTTTCTCATCATATCTGTAAGAGCATCAGTATTATGACTAATTTGTTCATCTTCATTAAATATCCTACTTAGCGAATCTGTATTTACGAGATCGAGTTGTTTTTTCTTCAGCTGATCTTGTAAATATTCATTATACACTTTAGGATTTTGTACTTTTAATGCTTCAAGTTGTGCCTTTGTTAAGTTCCCCTCTTCCAGGGAAAGAGAAACCGCCTTCCCATCACTATATCCAGCAACCTTTTGCTCTAATTCTTTTCTTTTCCAAAATCCATCAAAATGAGCCTGCTGAGCTTTACTTCTTTTATCATAAGAGAAAATTCTATTAAAAGTCTGTCTATCAGAAAAGTATTCTCTATTGGTATTCCAGTACGCATTGAGATTATTCGTGATTTCGTTCATTCTCGCATCAGAATCATCCGCATAATCAGGTTGCCCTGTTTGCCTTGCTCTCCCCTCTTGTACTCTTACCTGTGCATTGGGATTTGTAAACCTACTTTGGTCAAGTGTCTCATTTGGATCATAGCTTGATTGTCTTTGATCGTTACTTTGACTAAACTGATTATTTTGTACCTGATTATTATAGGTACTACCGCTATCAAAAGTCTGATTTTGGAACTGGTTTTGCACTGGTGCAGGATTGCTCGACTGTGGTTGTGGATTTTGCTCCTGTTCCCACTGTGCCTTAAAGCTCCTATAATTCTCATTATTCCCAAATCTCCTTTCTCGAGATTCCTTCTGTGCATCAGTTCCTTGACTGTATGCTTTCTTGAAGCTTTCGTAATCGTTCATCTACTCTTGCAAAAAATCTAAAACAACTATTTTACCTCATACCTTGTAGTAGCAAGATATTCCTTAGTAATCTTGATCTCGTTCTCTTGTCCTGCAACTCCTTCGAGCTTCTTGAGCTTTTCAGCCACAAATTCTCTTTCTAGCACGAGATTATCAAAGATCTTTTTGCATCTGAGGATTGTGTCATAAAAAGAAAGATTATAAGGCTGAATTCTGATGGCATTCGCTCATATTCCAGAGCCAGAATCCTTCCCAGAGCCGTTTTGCTCTAGGACATAGACTTTGCCATTCAAGACATGATCAACTACGGCAACATGTCCGTACTGACCATGGCTACTTATGATAATGTCCCCTTGCATCAGGTTTTTCATACCTTTTATTTTCTCCCAACTGGAGAAAAAAGTATTATTAGGCATATTCTTGGCATTTCACAAAGGTCAAATTTTCTTTCTACCTAGGACTTCATCAATATACTGTTTCGCCAAATCCGTACATTGATAATCATATTGTTTATCATAGTCGACTCTTTTCCCGAGTCGCTTGTTAACAAAATTTTTATAAGGTCTGTTTCCCATTTTTGCTTAAAAATTCAATCTCAAATCCATTTTTAAGTGTCATCAGACACACTGCGGTCTTTTGACCTAGTTTGCTATATTCGATCTTTGCAATACAATTTTGAATATCTTTTTGTATTAGTTTCATTTTTAATAATAATAAATAAAAACTATTTTACCCCTCGCTTTTTCCTGAGCTTCTTTGCAAGTTCTGCAAAGTCTGATTTACTCTCCTCATCTGCATATTTGTATCCATAACTGAGGAAGTCAGCTACCGCTTGCATTACCTTTTTATTAGGATTCTGCTCAAGCGGTCTTGCATTCTGATAGTCACTTCTGAGGCTTTTTGCGAGCTCCGCCATCGCTTTCTGCTGATTTGGTAGTGATGCTCGTGTAGAGCTCAATACTCCAAGCAAGGCATTCGCTGACTTTTCTTGTTCGATATTTGTTTTTGCCTCCTCGATCTTTTTGTCAGCTTGATTACCTAGTGAGTCTTTAGGCAATATCAGATAAAAGCTGGTATCGATTCCCTTTGCCAAGTACTTTTCTATGCTTTTTATATAGTACTCGTTAAAATAATTGTAATAGTTATCATAGACTGATACCTCATATCCTTTATTCCAAGTACTATAATGAGGCACAAAAGGAACAGGTTTGCTAAGGTTGGTTCTATGACCTCAGAACTTTAGATGCACATCTTCATCCACTACGGCATCTGCATAAGCGTCGCTAAACCAATCGTCATTATAGGTAAACCCAATCAAATGCCCTTTACTTAGAGCCTCTTTGAGCTTCTCAGATCCTCGACCAAGAGCAAAATAAACGACTTCAGGCTTATCAAACTGCTTCCTTCCCTCGTTATTCCATCGCTTCACGGTAAAGATTGTCCCAAGCGAGCTAAATCGTCCATTCCCTGTGAATCCTCATTCCCTCTTGCAGTATTCCATTGCAGATTTAGCGAGCTTATTCGCCTCTTCCTCAGTCAGATCCAGTCTAAATAGTCTAATAATTTGATTGACTGGTCAGAAGATTGTACACGCCATTTTCGTGCTTGGATCTTTGTCTTGATTAGATTTTGGATCAACTGGATTAAACAATTCTGGAATCGTAAAGTCCAAGGTCTCTTCTCCAAATGCTCGCTCATCTTTAAGGATCTTAGCTCCCCCAGGAGGAGTTAGTTTTTTTAGCTTTTTCTTCTTCATTACTTGTTAAGATAGTTATATAAAGCGATCAGTCTCATCTTCTCCTTGCAGAGTTCCTCGAGAAGTCTGAGGTTTTTACTCCCTTTGGCTTCAACTTCTTCGATCTGCTGACAGATTTCTTCAATCTGCCTTTCTACTATCTCCTTATTCTCCATCTTTTTGAGTATCAGGGATAAAGTCTGACTTTTCTTCTTTTTTTACCCCAACATCTCCAAAGAGATTAGTGTTGATCCACTTGGTAAGGATATTGAGTACAGGTATCGCAAGTCCCACTACAATAACCTGCTTATCTCACTCTAGTCCTCCAAGTGAGCTAACCAAAAACGCCACACCAGCATTAAAAACCTGCCAGCAGAGTGTCCTGAATGCTTTGTTTTGTCGTAATTCTTTCATCTGTATTTCTTATTTAGAATATAAAACTATTTTTTTACCATATCCTTAATGTCGGTTACCTTAGAATCGATATTTCTTATCTTTTCCTCGATAATTTGTATATCTTTAATTGTTACTCTTGTGGGGAGTATCTCATTTTTCCAATCCTCAAGAGCCGAAAGCCTAGAATCTACCCTTACAAAAAAGACTATCAAGGCTATGCTATTGGTAATTATCGTTATCACTAGTGCCATATTGTTTTTCCATCGAGGAATCTCTGAGGTATATCTTGCTATCATCTTTCTTTTTATAAATTAAGAAATAAATTCTGGTCTCTTTTTCAGCCATTTGTAGACCTCCCCGAGATCACTCGTATCTACATAGTTTGGATTCTTTATCATTTTCCCTGTTTTTTCTTCTTCGTAGTAGATTTCTTCAACCGTTGTCTCGATTGGAGGGTCTCCTGCTTGTAGTCACGGTTGTTTTTGGATTACCAGTCTCTTTTTTTCTACTTGGATCGTTTCTTCGATCTCAGGTTGATCTGAGACAGAGTAAGTGATTCTATCCACCTGTACTCAGTCCTTAAATCCGTTCACTGCAATAAAGCCATGAGAGATCTCTGCGAGACTGCATTGAATCTCTCCGTGTTCTGGATGTTTTCTTTTTAGTATCATATTTTTTGATTGTAAATAAGGTAAAAAGTCTGATTTCTTATTCTGTTTCATAGGTAAACTCTCCGCATACAACAATTCGCCCATCTGACAATGGGGCAACATCCTGAATATTAAGACCTGAAACAATCCCACTCAGCAGATAAAAATAACCTCAAGCCTTTACTGCACCTCTTGCAAAACTATTCTTGTAATGCATACCATGTCATCATACCACAATAGGAATTGGAGTCTCTACATGTTCTTTAGCTGTGGTTGGGAGAGAAATTTTGACAAATCCTGTCCCACTTCCTCTCTTAAAATCTAAATAAACTGCACAAAACATCGTCTTCCCTATTTGCTTATATCTTCCATAACTAATTCTAAACTCTCATATTTGTCATTGAGCAGGAGTCACTGTTGGAGTATAATCTTTTCGCTCTCCAGTTCGGTTTTGGTCGTTGACGTACATATTTAAGTCATCTTTAATCAAGAGATAGTTTGTTTTTCACTTTACTGATAACCCAAGTTCGTTTTGCTGACCATTATATCCAATATAAATTGAGCTTACTCCTCCATCTTGATTGACCAAATCAGGTAAGATATGGTGATGGTTATTCGGAGCTATAAGAGAATTTCAATACAGCTTTGTTTTGTTCCCATTGGCATCTAATGTATTAAGACCAAATGATCTATCAAAATAAACACCTTCATTAAAACTCTTCTTACCTCCAAT
>QWCO01001512.1_pt1 | contig 11693 bp, 5 predicted proteins | sample 1972611 | NCBI WGS metagenome assembly QWCO01 (sample SAMN09866706, study PRJNA288562) | Human oral metagenome isolate term1_saliva, whole genome shotgun sequencing... | reverse complement strand
AATGAATGGAGAGTACAGACACAACACAGACCGACCACTCATGGCAACGCATCGTTTCTCAGACTTTCAGACGCATGCCGATGGCACGGGCGATCGTCTTAGCCAACGTCAAGATGGGTTTTCCACCTCCTACACCATCAATGGAGGAGCTGCATACTCTCTCTCTTTGATGCCTTATAATCCTCAAAACGGACACTATGGAATCGTACAATTCCGTGCTACTTATGGTCGCCAATACAATAAGCAAGACGACAACTATTGGAAGTTACGCGAACAACTTGCCAATGGAGCGATGGCCACACTCTTACCCCCTTCTGCTATTCGTCCTGAGGTATTGCAACAAGATTTGAATAATAGTGTACACTCCGTTTATACACGAGACACCTATTCCCCAGGAGTGGAAATGGATTATGTGTATCAACCCGACATCAACGTAGAAAGACGATATGACGTCAATCTCAAATTGGCGAGCAATGTACGTTGTGAGTCATTGCACTATCTGAAGCACCAGTTAGATACTACTCTCATTCGATGGGCACACGAGTTCTCTCCTGCGCTCTCGCTCCAATATAGATACAAGACTGGCATTAGTGCAAAGGAAGCCAAAATAAGTTATGCTTTCTCCGAAGGCATCCCTAGCATCTACTATCTGCTGCCGACAGTGAACGATAGCGACCCAACCAACATCTACGCCAACAATCCCAACCTGCGCCGCTCACTATCGCACAACGTCAATGGGTATTACTCCTATCAACACCACAGCACGCACAGCAATATCTCTTTCAGCACGGGATACGGACGCACGGATCGCGCCATTGCCTACGCACGCCAATACCAGCGCAACACGGGCATCACCAAGTGGACACCGCAAAACATTGACGGCAACTGGAACGCAAATGCCTCCCTGCAATACTCCACTCCCTTGGGCAAGAAGGAGGCTTTCCAACTGCAAGGCACGAGTGCGGCCTACTATCTCAACTCGGCAGACTTCACCACCGACACCGATGAGATGACGCGCTCTGTGGTGCGCAACCTCACCCTCTCGCAGCATTTAGGCTTGACCTACCAGTTTGGCAAAAACCGTGTTGGACTGGAAGGCCGCGTCTCTTGGTTACGCAGTCGCTCCGATATGCGTAACTTCCCATCCACCGACGCTGTAGACTACAATGCCAAAGCCAGTGGTCTTTTCCACCTGCCTCAAGATTGGGAAATCGGTAGTGACATGAACTTCTATGCCCGTCGCGGCTACAACGATGCTACGCTCAACACGACCCACTGGGTGTGGAACGCTTCACTCTCAAAACTTTTGATGCGCGGTAACTTAGTCGTCAAGCTCACTGCCGTAGACTTACTCTCGCAAATAAGCAACCTGCAATACAGCATCAATGCCCAAGGTCGCACCGAAACGTGGGTTAACGCCCTGCCTCACTACGTGATGCTCGGTGTGCAGTATCGCTTTCACATTATGCCCAAGAAGAAACAATAATGAAGTTTTATCGACAATTTGACCAGATGGACTGTGGTCCAGTATACATATAAAATGGTTACCTCTCATTTCGGAAAGGAATACCCATTGTCATGTCTGCGCTATTTTTCTCATTTAACAAGAGAGGAAGTTAGTGTAAGTGGCATTAGGAATGCACTAAATAGAGCATTATGCCCCATTTCAGGAATACATTTGACCATTAACCCAAATCGGTCATTAGACCGTAATAGTACTAATCGTTATAGAAAAGATAGGGTCCTGCTATCTTTCATTTGCTTGTTGGCATCTTGTTTCTCGTTTGTTCTCGACGTAGTTCGCTACGCCTTCGAGCTAACGGTAAACCATCTGCTCAACAATCCAATAAAATCTGTTCAGGATCTAATGACAGATTTGGTTTAAAACGAAACAATATGGATTATATTACTGCCTTAGGGCTGGTGTTTTTCACCTCCCTTCCTTTAGTTGCTGCGGTGCACTTTTTGCGTCTTGTCTTGAAGCGTGAGACGATAGGCACTAGTCGCGTAGTGTGTTTGGTCTTCGGACTTTTGGCACTCGTTTTCACCTTTTGGGTGAGTTTCCAAAAGGGAGAATGGGTTTGTGCCGATGCCGTTGCCTTGTTGTTCAAACGCTTCGTTCTTTTGGTGCTGCTGTTGCCGAGTGCTTATTTCATCGAGAAAGCCTATGGCCAGGTGTGGACCAATAGTCAACAATATGGTGCACTAGCGAAGGTGCTGGGCAAAGCCGTGCTCACTTTCCTCGTTGCGGAAGCCGTTGGCTTAGGTTGCTACGTCTTGTGGTTGAAGTTTGTAGCCTAAACATTCTCGCTATCGATGGCACCCAAGAGCTATCGATGCCCCCCAAGACGATGGCTTACGCGGCTGTTGTTCCACTCATCTAGCGTCGCAAAAGAAAATCCCGCCTCTCACTGTGAGTGGCGGGATTTTACTATCCAGAAGGAGCGGTAAAAGTAGCTCCAGCGAGGGACGAATTGGCTTATTGTCGCACCATCTTTTGGGCTATTTTTGCTCCTGAGGTAGAAACTTGCAACACATAGACACCAGGCGTGAAGCGGTCGGTGGGGATGTTCACTTCGTCGCCTTGTGCAATGCTAGACAGTTGTTGGCGATAGAGGCTGCGACCATCGAGCGACATCACCTCAATGGTGGCAAAGCGTTCGGGGTTGTTGAAGAGCACTTGCCATTGTGTTGCGGTGGTGTGGAAAGTGGCTGGAGCGGCACTGCCCGACACGCGCTCGATGGCGGTGAGCGGATCTTTGCCAGCCTTTTTGAGCGCAAGTTTCAAGCCTGCATAGACGTTGATGAGCCCATAGCCATAGGTGGGTGTCCATTCCTTGCCCCCCATGTCCAAGTGCTTGTTGGACGTTTCTTTGAGAATGTCGAGCACATCGGTGTAGGAGAGTTGAGGATTGGCTTCGAGCCATAGGGCGATGCTACCTGCCACGAAGGGAGTTGCCATAGACGTGCCTTCCATATAGCCGTAGTAGTAGGAGCGAGTGCCCAGTTTTCCCGTGTATTTGGCATCGCTCTTTTCAAAGTCGGGTGCATATTGGTTGATTGCACTCAAGAGGTAAGACCCTGGAGCCAGCACGGCAGGCTTCGTGTAGTTGGCATTGAGCCAAGGACCATTGGAGGAGAAGGTGCTGCGCGAGCCTTCTTTCTCTTTCGATTTCTTCTTGTTGAGCACGTGGGTGGTGAAACTTCCCACTGCAATGGAAGAGGGTATGGAGGCTGCGCCTTCGCCCACGATGTAGAGATTGTCGGGTTTGATGCTCTCGTGAGTAGCATTGGTGGCGAGTTTGGTGAACTCTGCTGAATTGGGGGCATCGGCATAGATCCAGCCGTGGAGTGTGGCAGCAGAAGCGTTGGTCTTTTTGGCGGTTATCTCCAGACCAAAGACCACATCGTCATAGTTCTTGCCTATGTCTGCCAAGAGTTTGTTGATCTTTACAGCAAGATAGTGGTTTTCTCGGTTGTTGTTGGCAGCGATTTCGCTAAAGATTTCCCCTTCTTCGAGATATTTTTTCCAGAAAGTGGTAGTGCGTCTGCTAATTTGAGGCACTGCATCTTGGTTGTTATTGCCGTTTTTGGTGAGCGCCAAGATAGGGGTGACAGTGAACTGCTCTTTGGTGGTCTTGTCGAATCCCCAAAAATCGATGTAGGTGAGGTCATCTTCCTCACCGTCTGGGTCTTTAGAGTAGTCCACAAAGAGGAATTTCGTCTCGCCAGGTTGGAAGGTGGAGGAAGCATGGAGCATCAAGTCTCCTTCGTTGCCCATGGCAGCGGTGATGATGCCACCTTTGTCACGCGCCATTTTGTCCATCGCTTGGTCGTAGTCGGTGCTACCATCGTGCGGACCAATGACGCTACCTAAACTCATGTTCACCACCCAAGGTTGATGCTGTTTTTCGGCATATTCCTTGATTTTTTGCACATCTTCGATAATCTCATCTTGCGCGAAGGAAGAAGGGACCATGATGATGTCGGCATTGGGAGCAACTCCATAATAAGGGTTGTTGTCGTGCTTTGAACCTACGGCGATGTTGGTGACGTGGGTGCCGTGTCCACTGCCAGAGTCGTAGGTGTCGTGGGTCTGTTTGCTGGCATCGACATCGAGAATGGGAGCTGCCGTGCTTTGGAGATCCTTCTCGTAGTCTTTTGAGCGGTCCCAAATCATTTTGGCTCGTGACTTGCCGTTTTCATCCAAGAAGCCCATGTGTTTGAACTCAAAACTCTGGTCGATGATGCCCACGATGACTCCTTTGCCGGTGAAGGGAGTGTAGAGATTATCTTTTTGGTGCACGCGGTCCACGCCGGTGGCAGCGCGTGCCTTTTGGAGAAAAGGGCGCAAACGCTTTGAAGCGGTGAGTTGCACCACGCGCTGATCTTCTGCCAGACGTGTCAGCCACTGTGGAGCCACACGCGCAGTCACCGTGGTTGCGCTGATGCGTGTGGCGTGCTGTCCAGCCTGTTGGAGCATCTCAGCCACATCGGTCGAAGCATTGGTCTGCGTGGTGATGATGAGTGAGAGAGGGGCGAGGATGGATTGACGTGTGCCATTGTAGTTGATGGTGGGTGCAGCGAGTGAGTCGGCAGCAGTGAGCGCACCGCCAGCACGTGTGGCGCGGTGGGAGAGGGCGAAAGCGTCTTGTTGGCGCTTCACCGCTCGGAGTGAGCGGTCGAGTTTTGCGGTGGCTGCGTCTTGCTGCTGAGTGGTCTGTGCCGAAGCAGAGAGTGCTAATGCGCAAAACAGCACCGAGAGCATGTATTTTTTCATAGGGAAGTCAGTGTTTAGTTGAAAAAAGGTCTGTTGCTGTGTACTCTTTTTGTTGGTAAATCAGGTTAGGAGGCAGTTGTCCAACAGACTTGGGGTGCGAATATACAAAAAACTGAGAATATCGCGCACGAATTCTCAGTTTTTAGTGGTTAAAGAAGGATGGAATGCTCCAGAATGTGAGTTGCTGAAGTCCGAATCTTTGTTTTGGGGGATTAGTGATTCACCACCACCTTGTGGGTGATTTGTGCACCCGGAGTGACGATGCGAAGGAGATAGACTCCGGGGGTGAGGGTGGTGAGGTCGAAGGTTTCTTCATGACCTTGCGACACCTGTTGGAGGTTGCGCTGGAGAGCCACGCGACCATCCGTGCCTACCAACGAAATGGTGGCTGAGCGTTCGGGGTTGTTGAAGAGCACGTTCCACACGCTGCCGTCCCCTTGGAGGGTGACGGGCTGAGGAGAGCCTGACACGCGTTCGATAGAGGTGAGCGGATCTTTTCCTGCCATCTCCAAAGCCATCTTCAGACCTTTGTAAGCATCGATGCGGCCATAGCCTTCTTGTTTGGTCCAGTTGTTGATAGAGCCCTTGCTAATTTTATAGGAAGTCTTGTCGATGATTTCTTCGATGTCATTATGATCCAAGTTGGGATTAGCCTCCAACCACAGCGCTATCACGCCCGACACGAAGGGAGCTGACATGGAAGTGCCTTGCATATCGGCATAGTAGTAGTCTTCGCCATTGACCTTCACCTTTTCAGACATCAACCAAAAGGTTTCATCAAAACCAGGATGAAGCTTGTTCATCGCACTGCACACTTGTGCACCAGGGCCGAGTACGGTGGGCTTTTTCACCTTGTCATTGAGCACAGGACCCATGCTAGAGAAATAGCTACGCTTGCCGATGGCGTCAGGAAAATTGAAGCTCTTCTTGGTAATCTTATTGGTGTGCGTGTTGCGACTAGTGTAGGCGCCTACGGTGATGGCTGCAGGAATGTTACCACCGGCATCAGCCACGGTGTAGTCGTTGTCGCCTTTGACTATGCGGCTATTGGCGACCTTGGGGAGCGTCTTTGTGATGTAAGCTCCATTCTGTGACACCCAACCGTGCACCAGTTCTGCCTGATCTTTTGAGATATTCTTCAATCTCAGACCGAAGAGGATGGTGGCATCGTTTTCTTCCATGCGGACTTGAGGCAACTTGATCCAAAACTTGCTTTGGTATTTGTGCGTAAATTTGCTTTGCGCATCATGAAACCAAGCATGACTTTTCCAATAGCTTGCATCCTTATACACCACTTTGTTGTTGATGAAAAGGAAGGGGGTGGCTTCGATGCGGTCTACCTTGTCGGTGCTTTGCGACCAAAGGTCGAAGGTGAAAGTCTTTGACTTTTTCTGATCGTCGGTGAGTTTATCGTATTCTAAGTAGTCAAAGAGGATGAAGCAGGAATCACCGACAGCGATGTTGCGCTTCATGTGGATATTTCGGTCGCCATCATTGCCTGCTGATGCGACAAGGATGCCACCTTTGTTTTTACCTACCAGTGACATATTTTGGTCATAGCCTGTAGATCCATCATGTGGTCCCTCTTGTGAGCCAAAACTCATGTTGACCACCCAAGGTTTTTGGGCTTTCTTCGCTTGGGTGCGCACGAAACGCACATCTTCCAAAACTTCTGTGTCGAGGAAGGTGGAAGGAATCATGATGATGTCGGCTTCGGGGGCTACGCCATATTGTCCGTTGCCCACATCGCTACCAGCAGCGATGCCAGTGGTGTGGGTGCCGTGACCTCCTGCCCCATGGTCTTGCAAGTCAGTACCTACTGGGACTTTTTGTGTGGCAGATTTGGAACGGTTGGAAGTGGCTTGGGTGGAATAGCCTGAGCGGTCCCAAAGCCATTTCACACGGGAGTTGCCGTCTTTGTCGAGAAAGGCAGCGTGACGGAACTCAAAACTTTGGTCGATGACGGCGATGATGACGTCTTTTCCTCTGAAGGGAGTGTAGAGTTCTTTGCCTGCATGCACTTCGTCTACGTGCGACATGCTACGTGCTTCTTTCAAGAAGGGATATGCACGCTGAGGCATCGCCATCTCCACCACGTCCGCCAGTTGCGATAGGGTTTGAAGTTGGGCAATGGGGATTTCCACCAAAAGGAAGTTTTCGGTGATGACACGAGCAGTGCCACCGAGTTGTTGGATTTGCTGTGCCACCGCTTCAGCTTTGTTCTCTGTGGTTTGGACATTGAACGCTACGGTGTTGAGCAACTGGAAGGTGCCATCGGGGGTGGTTTGCTGCAGGGAAGCACTGTCTACTTGGGTGGCTCCACGAGTGGCTATGAATTGCGTTGCCTGCTGATAGCCATTTGCCAGGAGGGTGAGTGTGGCATCGAGTTTGGGCAGTGCCTCGTAAGGAGCAATGAATGAAGAAGGGCTGTTGACCACTGCACCACGGGTGGGCGTGGTAGGTGGGGCAGGAACAAAGATGCGTGCAGAGACAGCAAGCGCGGAGGCTAGAAGAAGGCTGCTGATTAAGGGTAACGAACGCTTCATGCAAGATGGTATTGGAAAAAAAGGCGCAAAAGGGGGCTACTTAAGTGAGCATCTGCCCCTTTTGCGCCTTAGACGATGTGTGGTGAGAACAAGAAGGAGGTGCGATAGGCGAAGACCTTCTTGTTTCAAGAATTTTGTAGTCTAGTTTTATAATTGGAGTTTACCTTGTTGGGTGCTGTAAGAGGTGGTGATTACTTGCCACGGCCTGATTGTACGTAGGTAATCACGGTTGACGCACCACCCGAAGAGAGTTGGAAAGTAGCCGTGCGAGCTTTCTCGCTGGTGTTTTCTCCGAAGGTGAGTTTTACGACATGATGTCCCTTGGCAGGTTGCTTAGCCTCTTCGGGAACGGTGAGCCAGTCGGCATCTGAAGTGAGGGAGTGGGTGGAGAGTTGGTTGTCGTAGAGATCGAACACCAAGTAGGTGGTTCCTCCCTTTTGTGGAAGCACTTCGCTGAAGTTAGGCATCACACTAGTGGAATTGTCTTGCTTAGCCACGACGGGGTAGGAAATGTTGAGCCAGCCCACTTGATAAATGTGGTGAGATAGCCCATTGAGAGGACCACCGTTGGGGAGGATGCGGAGATAGCCGTGTTGAAGAAGTTGAGTGGCAGGTGCAGTGGCTGTAATCACTACGGGCGTTGTCATAAAATATCCTGACTTAACCTCTACTTCTTGTGGTGTGATGGTGAATAAAGAGGGCTTGGTAGCTCCACTCACAGCATCAGGAGTGTCAGGGAGATAGCTTTGCGTGGTGGCATTGCTATTTTCGGGGGTTGTTTTCACCATTTCCACACGCGCCTTCCACGACTCTGTGCTGACTACCCACACGGTGTCTGTGGTTTTGTCTGCAAAGAAAGTAGTTGCTGTTCTATTGTCACGAGTGCGAAGTTCCATCTGATGATTTTCAACCTCGGATTTAGAATTACACCCAGTGAGAAGAGTGATGCCACCAAAGATGAGGGACGCTACATAAAAGAAGTGTTGTTTCATGATGTGGGGGATGTTGGGGCAACCTGTGAGAGGAAGTTTCCTCCCACAGGTTGGGAGTTTATGGATTAGTAGGATAATGTTTGATGATCAAAGGTTGCATGACGCGCTATGGACATGTGCTTTTCAGACTTTAGTCAGCGTGCTCTGCAAAGGACGGTGGTTAATACCAGTCGATGTTGCTAGAGTAACTGCTTCGCTTCTCATATTTCAAAGCGTCTGCCAACTCTGCTGCGCGAGCTCGGAAGGAGAAGTTGAACGAGGAGTAGGGCAACAATACGATGCTACAAGACATCTCAAAGAAGTTGATGTTCCACCCCTTAGCCAGCGTGATATTGCCCGAGAAGTTGAGCGTCTGTGTGAAGGAGTAGGGGTAGCGCATGTTGCGCGTGTTGATGGGTTTGGTGCGGTCTTCAGCCATGGTGACACCATAACTGAAAGTGAGCGTCCAGGGCAGAGAGAATGCCAGATATCCATCTTCGTCGACGTCGGCAGCCACCTTCTTCTCATTCTTTTTGTCTTTATTTTTGCGGAGCATGGGATCGGTGTTGGCTTCTTCTTCGTCCAAATCGTCGGAATCTTCTTTGGGGTCAGGACGTTTATCCTCTTCTTTGGTTTTTCCGATGATGCCTTCCCAAACTTTGTCCCAACCACGCCCTGCGAGCAAGCCGAAGAAGGTCATCATCTTCTTGTTGTCGAGGGTGTAGGAGATGTTTTGGCTCATGCCTTGGAAGCGTCCGAAGCGACCATGGCTCCACTCAGTGCTATTGCCCACAATGACATTGCCCTTTTCGTCAAACTCATAAGCGTAAGTGGCGAAACGCGCAGCCATGGAGAAGGTGTAGCGAGGGGAGAAGCGCAGACGTACATTGGTGGAGAGGTCACTCCACGGTTGGTAGTCTGTGGCTAGATTGTAGGACATCGAAGCTGAAAGCTCGTCGATGAGAGAAATCTTGCGGAATCCGCTGGTGTCGGCATCCGACTTGAGTTTCATTTCCACATTGTTGGAAACGCTCATGTTGATGCTTCCTTGTCGTTTGCCAGAGGGGTATCCAAAAGCACCTGAAGCGTAGGGGGAGTATTCTTTTGTTGTTACCTTTCCATTGCGGTCGGTGTAGACATAGTTGGTGACATAGCCATAGCTGCGTGTGGTGAAATCGGGAGCATAAGAGAAGCTCACACTGGGTTTGAACACGTGGCGAATGGCTTGAATGCGAGTGCCGAAGAGTTTGCTCCAAGGTTTGTAGAATCCGTAGAGCGTGGTGTTGAACGACATAGAGGCATTCCAATCATAGAGGTTGTAGAAACCATAGGTGGTGTCGCGTCGTTCGGCTTGTAAATTGTTGTCCCAGCTGAGGCGTTCGCGTGAGAGATAGGTGCGACCGCTGAAACTGATGGACGGCGAGAGGTTGATGTATTTGAACAGCTGGAAAGTCGCATCAATGGGCACGCGGTGCTGCATACCGTTTCTCCACTTGAGTAGGGGAGTGTGGAAGAGTTTGTCTTCCTTGGTGTTGATGGAGTTGGTGAATTGTCCCGTGTAAGAAAGACTGATTTTCTCGTACCAGCGCTCTTTACCCACCGCCTTCTTGCGGCGGAAGGGATAGAAGCGATTGACATTGATGGAGAGGTCGGGCAAGGTGATGGCGAGCGAAGAGTCGCGCATGTTTTGCGTGATGTTGCTTGACCCCGAAAGGGAGATGCCGAGCGAAGGAATGTTGTGGGTGAAGCTCACCGAAGAGGCACGTGTAGACTGGGTGTAGGCAGTGGGGGTGTAGAGCGAGGTGAGGTTGCTGCGCTCATAGTTTTGTGAGGCATAATTGACACGTGCCGAGAAAGAAGTGTTGGGATTGGCCTTCGCATCGGAAGAGTGCGACCACTGCACTTTGAGACTCGTGGTTTTGGAGAAGTCTGGCAGGTTCTTTTCGCCTGTGATGGTGGTGAGATAAGAGACGTAGAAGTTGCCGCGATAGGCATATCGCTTGGCGTAGTTGGTTTCTGCCGATAGCCCCCACGAACCTTTGGTGTAGAGTTCTCCCAAAAGTTTGAGGTCCATGCGGTCGCTCAAGGCAAAATAGTAACCACCATCGCGGAGGTAAAAGCCGCGTGAGGTTTCATCACCATAACTGGGCATGATGATACCCGAAGAATATTTCTTGTTGAAGGGGAAGAATCCATAAGGAATGGCGAGTGGTAGCGGCACATCGGCTACTACCAAATAGGCTGGTCCGAAGAAGGTTTCCTTACCGGGCGACACCTTGGCTCGCGTGAGCTGGAGATAAAAGTGAGGATGGTCGGCATCGCAGGTGGTGTATTGCGCATCTTGGAGATAGAAGTTGCCATCGTTGGAGCGTTTTGAATCAACACTGCGCAAGAAACCATTACCTTGAGTGGTCTTTACCTTTTCGATAAATCCTTTTTTGGTCTTGAAATTGAACGACATGCGCTCACTTTCATAGTTTTCACTCCCTTGCTTATAGATGGGAGTGCCTTTCATGGCTTTGCCTGTGCTATCGGGTACCCCCTGTGCATGGACGATGGTAGAGTCCATGTTGAGCGTAATATAGTCAGCACTCAAATCCATGTTTTGATAGTGCACCTTGGCTTCACCATAGAGATGGGCAAAACCCGTTGTGGCATCGTAAACCAAGGAGTCCTTTGCCGTGTAGTCTACTGGGGCTTCCAGTCCAGAACGCTGACGCGTGGTGTCGAGCTTGGCAGAATCTGCCAGAGCCTTGGCATTGCTTACCGCAATCGTGGTGTCGCGTCGCAAGGTGCGGCTCAAACTATCGAGGTTGCCGGCTGGGGTGCGGCGCACGCTGTCGAGTGCTTGTGGCAAAGGGGAATTGCGATCTGCCTTCGCCACGAGTGCACTGTCGGATGAGGCAAGCGTGCTGAGCATTTGCACGGTGTCTTCTACTGCATCGCGAAGCGCGCGGGTGCTCACAGCATTGGTGTCCGCTGCAACTGAAGGGGCAACGGAAGCGGAAGTCGTCGTGGAGGTCGCTATGGGGTGTGGTCGTCCAGATATGAGGACGCTTAGATTGCACCCAACGAGGGTGCTAGCCAATAGGAGAACGACTCCCCAGAGTAGGATTCTATGATGGATGATGCGTGGCAAGTGAGTTGTCTGATAGGAATGTATGATGAAAATAACCCTTAGCAAAGATGGCTTTTGACCAACACAGAAGAGGTGATCTCTCTGCACTGGTGCTAGCTTTGCCGCAGACTAGGGGCAAAGTTACGATTTTCTATTCGAAAAGCTCTGCCCAGCAGCGGAATTTCTCCACTCCAGCATCGCCAAACTTTTCTAAACTCGCGATGGTCTGAGCGATGCTGCGTTCGCGCTCCAAGTGGCTTTTGCTATAAAACTTATCG
>QWCO01002885.1_pt1 | contig 11705 bp, 8 predicted proteins | sample 1972611 | NCBI WGS metagenome assembly QWCO01 (sample SAMN09866706, study PRJNA288562) | Human oral metagenome isolate term1_saliva, whole genome shotgun sequencing... | reverse complement strand
CTGCTCGGGGACGGGGTACAATCATCAGATTTTGTGAAAAACTGCTCGGGAACGGGTGTAAATCATCAGATTTTGATGAAAAATGTTCATACACCCGGGGTAGATGAACAGAAATTGCCGATTTTTGATAAAACACCCGGGGTATATGAGCAGAAATTGCCGATTTTTGATAAAACACCCGGGGTAGATGAGCAGAAATTGCTGATTTTTGATAAAACGCCCGGGGTAGATGAACAGAAATTGCTGATTTTTGATAAAACACCTGGGGTAGATGAACAGAAATTGACGATTTTTGATAAAACACCCGGGGTAGATGAACAGAAATTGCTGATTTTTGATAAAACACCCGGGGACAATCGTTGAAAATTGCGTGATTCTGATAAAACACCTGGGGACAATCGTTGAAAATCGCGTGATTCTGATAAAACACCCGGGGATATGGCCTGTTTTTTAATGAGAAGTGAATAAAAAACTCGGTTTTCCGTCAAAATGAGGTTTTAAATAGAAGTTTGGCTGTGGTTTCTGTTCAGTTTTTTGTTTGTTTTTGAATATAAGAAAAGTCCCCTTTCCAAAACAGACTATTATTGTGATTGGAAAAGAGACTTTTAGTTCAGTTTATTTCGTGTGCCTGAGGTTTGTCTATCGACGACTGAACCGCAGGCTTATTGAGTTACGCTCTACTGCTGTTTGCGCCCAGAATGAGCGCCTTTTTTGCAGTCATTCTAACTCAGAATGAAATTGAGGAGGAACAAAACGGATAAAATCAACAGTGTAGGATTAAGCACCTTGTATTGTTGAGTGCATAACTTGAGGATAACATAACTTAGGATGCCCATGTAGATTCCATCCGCAATAGAATAACAAAGCACCATCGTAATCATGGTGATAAACGCGGGGAAAGCTTCACTTACTTCTGTCAGTTCGAGTTGTTTCACGCTGTCGAGCATGAGCACGCCGACAAGGACCAACGCGCCGCTTGTCGCTGCGCTGGGAATCAGCATGAATAGGGGAGAAAGGAAGAGCGAAATGATGAACAGCAGTCCAACGACAGCAGAAGTCAGTCCACTTCGTCCGCCTTCGGCAATTCCTGACGCGCTCTCTACGTAGGTAGTCAGTGTGCTTGACCCGAGGAAGGCTCCGCATGTGGTTCCGATGGCATCGCTCATCATGGCTTCCTTAATATGGGGGATAGAACCATCTTTGCCAACGATTCCGGTCTTATAGGCCAGTCCCACAAGAGTTCCGACCGTGTCGAAGATGTTTACCATGAGCAGAGAAATAACCACTAAGCCCGTTTTGAGTGTAAAGAGTCCGGTAAAGTCAAAATGAGCAAAGATTGGGCTGATATCCTGTGGCATATCAACAGGCAGCCAGCCAGTTGGGAACTTTGTCACGCCCATCGGAATGCCAATCAGCGTTGTGATGATGATGCTCAGGAACAAAGCTCCCTTTACGCGGCGGGCCATTAAAACACCGCTGAGGATGATTCCAATGACCCCTAAAATTGCAGTGGGCGTGAATTTTCCAAGCCCAACATAGGTCGCGCTGTTAGCGACAATGATTTCGGCGTTCTTTAATCCGATAAAAGCTATAAACATTCCGATGCCGGCGGATATCGCATAGCGTAGGTTTTGTGGGATTGCATTGAGAATATGCTCCCGTATGTTCAAGAATGTGATGAGCAGGAAGACAATACCCTCAGCGAGCATAATGGCTAAGGATTGCTGCCAGGTGTAGTGCATCGCTTGGCATAAAGTGAATGCGAAAAATGCGTTTAGACCCATACTCGGCGCTTGGGCGAAAGGAAGCTTCGCCATAAATGCAAGCAGCAGCGTTGCGATGGCAGAAGCAATTGCAGTTGCTGTAAAAAGCGCGCCTTTGTCCATTCCTGTCGTGCTCAGAATGTCAGGATTGACTGCAAGGATGTAACACATGGTGAGAAAAGTGGTAGCTCCGGCCACAATTTCTGTGCGAGCCTTCATCGTAGAGGAATTAAATCCTAAAGCTTTTTGTAAGAACATTGTTTTTAAGTTTGATTGCGACAAAATTACGAAATAACTATAAATTGATCAAAACATTTTACAAGAAAAATGAAAGAGAGCCTCACCTTTTTACAAGGAGAGGCTCAAAATGTGAATTTATTTATGATTAGAAGACGCCTAATTTAGAGAAAAGTGCCAATGCACCGATGCCTAAAATCAAAGTGACGATACCGACTGACACTCCGACTTTGAGCATATCGTTTTGCTTGACTAATCCTGTTGAGAAAGCGATGGCATTTGGTGGCGTACTGATTGGGAGGCTCATTGCCGCACTTGCAGCGATTGCAATACCGACTAAAACGGTTACTGTACCACCGATCATATTCAAACCATCACCCATTCCTTTACATACAACGGCGAGGATAGGCAGAAGTAGGGCTGCTGTTGCGGTATTGGAAATGAAGTTACTCAAAAGATAGCAAATGAGACATGCGATAACGAGGATTACGACCGGATTCCAAGCTCCGAATGGAATACTCTTAATGGCATTCTCTGCCAAACCTGTTCCGTTCATTGCATTACCCAAGGCAAAGCCTCCCGCAACCATCCAGATGACTGACCAATCTATTTCTTGCAAATCTTTTGCTGTGATTACGCCGCAAAACGCAAATACAGCTATAGGAAGCATTGCCACCGTGTTTGCATTGATGCCAAATAAATCTTTTCCTTTAATCCATAAGAATATTGTGAGCAGGAAAGTGATAGCCACAACCACTGTGCGCCAATTGTGAGAGACTTCTCCTGCAATTTCAATCTTAATTGTCTTTTGTGTGAATGGGAAGAAATGAAGAATCATTCGCCATGCAATAATAAGGAGGATAATAACTAAAGGAACCATCACCATCATCCAATGTGAGAATGTTATTCCAGTATTTAGTCCTGCTGGGTCGTTTAGATACTTCAGCGCAAATACATTAGGGGGCGTTCCGATTGGAGTACCCATACCACCGAGATTAGCACCAACAGGAATGGCCATCGTGAGCGCAATTCTGCCTTTTCCATTTGCAGGGAGTGCTTTGAACACGGGAGTTAAGAAGGTGAGCATCATGGCTGCCGTTGCCGTGTTGGAAATAAACATAGAGAATACTCCTGTGATGAGAAGGAAACCTAAAAGCACATATTCACTCTTCTGGCCGAATGGTTTCATTAGTATTCTTGCCATAAGAACATCAAGCCCACTCTTTGTTGCTGCGATAGCTAAAATAAAGCCTCCAAGGAACAAAATAATTGTAGGATCAGCAAAACATGCCATTACTCCTACATGATCAAGCATCGTTCCATATTGATCTTCTGTGCCTTGAAAGAAGGAGAACGATGAGTCACTGACGCAAAAGAGCAGTATGAAGATAATTGTAATAGACGTTGCCCATGCAGGGATAGCTTCTGTTATCCACAGCAAAACGGCCATAACAAAAATAGCAATGACACGTTGTTGGACAATAGTAAGGCCATCAATGTCAAAGAAACTACTCGGAAGATTCCACACGATTACGGTTAAGAGCGCCGTAATCAAACACATCAGGAATTTCTTTTTGTTGAAATCACCCGATAAAACAGATTTGATTGAGTCTTGCATAAATTATTAATGTTTTTATGGTTATAAGAACTTTTTATATAAATTCGGTTGACAAAATTACATTAAAAATATGAATATAGCAAATAAGTAACTTTGTTTTTTCATATTAGATGTTTTCAATAGTATAAATAATCGTCTGTTAGAAAATAAAAAGGAGATGCTGTTGCATCTCCTTTCGTACACCCTTAGGGATTCGAACCCTAGACCCACTGATTAAGAGTCAGTTGCTCTACCAACTGAGCTAAGGGTGCAATTTTGATTCTTCAGCTTTTATCAACTGTACACCCTTAGGGATTCGAACCCTAGACCCACTGATTAAGAGTCAGTTGCTCTACCAACTGAGCTAAGGGTGCAATTGATATTTACAATGAGAATGTGCTCCCGAATTGCGTGTGCAAAGGTACATTCTTTTCATTAAACAACCAAATAAATGATAGTTTTTTTAAAAAAAAAATAGTTTATGGATATTAGTGATGCACATTTGCTCTGTAGTTTCACAAACTTTATAATTGTATGTTAGTCTTGAATAAAATATATTCCAGTATTAAATTGACTGATATCAATTGATGTAATGGGAGAAATAGGAATAATATCTTTGCGTTTATTTCCTGCGATGCATATAAATTAATAGGTCTATCAGCTTAGACTATGCAGGCAAATGTCCCTTTATCATAAATTTTATTAATCAAACTGATGAGAAATTTGTCTAATTCTCAAAGCAGACTTACTCAATTATGGTATCTTTTTTATGGGTTAAGAATGGATATTATGTGTACTATAGTACAATACAATAGCAATATTAATAAACATTGGATGCTAAATATAAAGACTCGGATAGATTAACGATAATGTCTTCTTGGATTAAAGAGAAAGTCTGTGAGCGGAATACGGGAGTCGAACCCGCCTTTCAAGCTTGGGAAGCTCGCGCACTACCGATGTGCTAATTCCGCAAAAGAGCCGACACCGGGACTCGAACCCGGGACCTACGCATTACGAATGCGTTGCTCTACCAACTGAGCCATATCGGCAATTCTACTTATGCTTTTCGATGTTTGCTGTGCAAAGGTATATCATTTTTTTTGAAAGACCAAATTTATTCATTCTTTTCTTTTGCATACAAAGCTTCGAATTTAGCACGTAAGATTGTTTTATTATCAATAGTTTCTTGTATATTGTTGAGCTTCTTTGCATTAGGACTTCCTGGAATCCATAAATGGATATAACCATTACGTGAATATTTTTCATTCATGTGTGCTTCAAATCGTTTCCATTGTTGCTCTTTGTTTAATTCTGGATAATTCTCTAATCCATATTGAATAGCTCGACTAAACACAACATCGAGTTCTAAGTCTCTGTCTGCTTCAGCGACAATCTTACCATATATTGTTCGCGGTGTATGACTGGAACTTGCGCGATGGTCTTCAACAGCCTCTTTCATAATTTTCAATTGATCGGCATTAAACCATTTTTTTAATCTGCTGTCGTTACTTAAAATCTTGCCACCTGTAAGATGATGAATTGCGCGTGGTCCAGACATTCCTAAGTCATGATAGGCTGCTATAACATAAACCATGTTGATATCTGCACCTGTATAATTGGCTAATTCTATCGAATTTTTTATCACTCGATTAACATGTTGTAGCCCATGACTTTTTCCAAATGCTGTATATTTGGGGAGAATATTATGTTCTATAAACTCCATTATCTCTAATGAAACTTGTTGCACCATTATATTAAAATTGAAACAATTGATAGAATGCCAAAAATCATAATATTGCGAGCTGTTAATCCCAATATGCGGTTAAGTTCTTTACCGCGTTTTATCTTTTGCATTTTTTCATACGTAATAAAATGTAATAATAGATAAACCATCAAAAGAGTGGGGGAAAGCATATTTTCTGAATAACTCTTAGAAACAAATAGCATTAAGAACTCTCCAACAAGACCTGATATAAGATAGAGTCTTTGTCCCCATTTTTCTCCAATGTATACTATAAGTGTTATTTTTCCGGCTTTCTGATCGTTGTCTCTGTCTCGATAATTATTAACAACAAGGAGGGTGTCTATAACAAATCCACATGCTAACGAAGCGATGAATACCTCAAGAGGTATGTTCCTTTCACTTCGGGGCATAGTGACATAATAAGACAAGCACGTAGGAACAATGCCAAAGAATATGAGTACTAATAGGTCACCTAAGCCTAAATAAGATAACTTAGTTGTGTATAAGAAGCAGAAAGCTACACATAGAATTCCAACTAAAACCATATCATTAATAAAGTTAGCATCTATTTGCATGATTGAAGCAAATAAAAGGCATAGTATTGCAGGAGTAAAAGAAAACAACTCTATGCCTGTTTGATTAAAGGCTAAGCTTACTCCAATAGCAACTGGCACTATAGCTCCAATCAAAGTTTTAGGTCTTGAGGCTAAGAACCAAGCCTTTAATGAGTTTGTTTTAATATTGTTTTCGTCCATTTTAATTAAAGAAGTTCCAACTTAAGCCGAATCTTAGAATGCTTTGATTAAGTGGATAATGAGGAGTAAAGAAATAGTTCTTCCTTCCTGTGCCAGCATTGAAGTGGCTTAGCATAATAAAAAAGCGAGTATGTTTAAGGTGGAAATTAGCATAAACATTCGCAACGGGATAATTTCCAATCTCTATACGATTATCACTTCCGTTTGTATCTGTGTTTGTTTGTATTGCATATTGTCCTAAGATTGGGACATAATCAGGTGCATAATATTTTGTGAAATACCTCACATCAGCACCAAAATCACATCGCAATACATGAGCAATCTTAAATCGAAGATACAGATTACTATAAATATTGAGTGCAGGAACAGGTAAGACGGTCTTATTACTTGAATTTTGATAAGTTATCATATTTTCCCAATTTATGGGACCAAATGTGAAGTCTTGTGATATCGACGCCGTTAAAAGATGAATTAATCCATTGTTTTGTTTAACAATAATAGCATGATTTACGCGATTATCATTAACTGTATTATACGATGAAGCGAAGTAAGTATAGTTTTTAATCTCATCTATTTCGACGCGTAAAGTGGTTCTCGTTTTCTGATAATTAAGTATCCCTTGTATCCTCGAATGAATGATTTTACTTAGGTTATTATTATCCCACCATGCATGACGACTATGGAAGTGGCGATAATAAAAAGTCGGATTAAGACGGTATAGAAAACCATTGGCAGACAGAGTCAACGTGTCTCCGAATAACTTAAAGTTGAGATCCGCATTCACATCGAGTTTCATTTGTCCTACATCACTACCAGTTAGCCAGGTTTCTGCTATTGCATCATAATGTAATAGCTTTCCTTGTGTTTTGCTTAATTGTGCTCCTATACTTAAATTATGCTCATTATAAGAATCAATTCCTGTAGCGTTAGGGAGTGTAAAATGTCTGAGATCTGATGTGATAAAAGCCTTAAGGCCTGCTTTTGCCCATTTATTAAATCCCTCTAATAATGATAAAGCAAACGTGTTTTTGAGACTATAATAACGCGTTTTATCATATATAGAGTCGCCAGAGAGATACTCTTGAACATTATAATTGTTTGCATAATAGTTTGAAGGAGTATTATATGCTTGATAGATACGCCTATAATTGTCAAATTGTATGGTATGAATGAAACTTGTAACAGGAATAAATTCTTTTTTCATCCACATTGAATCTGCTTGTTTTTTGCTCTCTATCGATAGTAAACTATCAGCAGTATGTTTGTCCAAAGCCAATCGATCATTTGTTTTTTTCTGACCATCTGGTTCTGTTCCCATAATTTTTGCATTGTCAGGTCTACCTTCTATAGGCTCATCTTTTTTGTTATTTCGAGAAGTTTCTTTTTCCTGTTTAGAAGATTCATTATCTTTTTTTGATGCCATTGCAAACTTCTTGGCTTTTATTTCGTCGGCAGTCATAGGTACTTTTCGACTAAATCCCAAGTTATATCTGTGTGTAAAGAATATATGCTGGTTGTCGTTTCTATTCCAGTTTTGAGATAAAACAGTTGGAATTTCACTTGTAGTATACTTGTCACTATAACTTTCAGGATGGATGATATAGTTATCATTTGCAATACCTCCATTCTCTGTAACTTTCTGATGGTTTGTAGAAAGAAGTAAATGAGCTTGATAATGGTCTCCTATGTAAGAGCCATACATCGTATAATTGAAATGAGCCGTGCTTTGATCTTGATAATATCCTCTTCCATAAAGATAGTCAAATTTGAATCCTACGCCTAATTTCTTTCCGGCATTAACACCAAATTTTGTTGTTAAATGATCTTCACCATTCAGTCGATTACCTGCAGTATTGTAGGTAATATTGGTAAATGGCGATAATGTATTAGTGAAATGAAATTGTCCAATAGGTGTAATGAAGAAGTCAAATGGCTGTGTAAATATGAATTGCCCTTCATTTTTCCGGTCTGTAAAAACACGATTGATTCTCGGTGCACCTAAGTTTCCGGTTGTATTATACTCTCCTCGTAAGCCTGTTGTAAAGACAGTGTTCATAAACATGTGTGAAAGTGTGTCTGGAAGAGCTGGCTTTCGGTCACCAAAACGACTGTCTATCGTCCATACTTTGATTCCTTCTGGAATTTCTTTTTCGTTCTTTAATGAGTCTTTCCTATTTGTTTTATTGCGTGAGGTCATGTTGCCTTCTGCATCAATCTGATTATAGTTGTCATCAAATTGTGCAAAGCTAATAGAAGGAAATATGAAGAAGAGAAGGGTGAGTATCTTTGCTTTCATTATTTAAACATTCGTAAAGCAACTTCAATGAATTTCAAAACAACAGCAATAATCAAGATGATTGTTGCAGTAGTTCTATATTCTGTTTGTGTAAAAATAACGACTCCTATAATTGTAAGTAACATAAACACAATATTAAGTATATTGCGGTATTTTAGCATATGATTGTCGTTATCAATCAATCTTTTTTGTTTGTGATGAGGCCTTACTGCATACTCTGTCTCGTTTGTATTTTTTTTGTCTTCTTGATTGATATCCATCATATTTTATTTTATATTTAATTCTTGTTTGATTTGATTAAAAATCTCATGTACTCGATCAATTGTTTTTATCCTGAATTTAGCGTTCATACGTTGTAATTTAGTACCATTCTTGTTGAGAGAAGCCTTATCTGAGATTAATTCTTCGGCGTTAGCTTTAAATCCAGACGGGCGATTTTCCTCATAACTATAGTTTATTCGACTCAATGTTAAATCCAAAATACCATTATTACATTTTGCTACTATCGTATAATTAAACTTTGTTCGATCCAAAGAAAGAATATTTTGTGAGAAAACCAACCATTCTTCATAACGTGCAGCAATGGTATGTTCAGCTTCGTTCACTAAAACAATCCTACTATTTCCTGCTTGATGATCATCATGTGCCAATCGATCTAAGATGGCATAAACGCGTTTGTATAACTCGTTTGCATTAATATCACTAATCGGTTCCTTGAGTTCAAATACCACTTTCCCATCTTTTTCGGGTACAGCACCTGCCAAATAACCTTCATACGGATTGTTGTTTTTTGTTGTTGAAGGCTTCTGTTCTGGTTTTGTTTGTTGTGGTATTGTCCAACTATCTTTTTGTGGTTGCGATGTTTGTGTTGCTTGTTCTGCAGCTTCTGCGGCTTTCAAGGCTTCTTCTGCAGCCTGTTTTGCTTTCTCCGCAGCTTCCTTTGCTTCTTTAGCTTTCTTCGCAGCTTCGGCCTTTAAGATTTCGACTTGTGTTGCAGGAACAGTGCCAACAGTTTGTGCATTGACAGACCATGGCAATAAAAAAAGTATTGAAAAGAGTAGATGTTTCATAAGTTTATCAAATATATTATGACAAAATTAATAAAAAATACTGAGAGTTCTTGTTTCAACATGTTTGATTTTTCAAACTTAACGATAATTAATAAAAAGGAGTTCTCATAGCATTTTATCCTTCATTTAATATTTCTTCTCTTTCAATTGGTTTTGTAAACGTATAATTTCATCACGATATTGGGCCGCTTGTATAAAGTCTAAGTCCTTCGCAGCTTGCTTCATTAGAGCTGTTGTGTTAGCAATGCTCTTCTCTAATTCGGCTTTTGACATGCGTTTAACAATTGGATCTGCTGCAAAAGCACTAGCTTCCGGTTCCAAATAAATATCCTTGTATTTGCTGTTTTGGCGGATGTCTTCTTTCCCATTATTGTTTGTTTGTGAAGAAAATGCCAATGTAGAACCAATTTTTTTCTCTATTTGCTTTGGAATTATATAGTGTTCTTCGTTATATTTCAACTGAATACTGCGCCTTCTTGCAGTCTCTTCAATTGTTTTTTGCATACTTTCTGTTATGGTGTCTGCATACATAATAACTTTTCCATTGACATTTCTTGCAGCACGTCCTGCCGTTTGTGTCAGGCTTCTGTGACTGCGCAAGAAACCTTCTTTGTCTGCATCGAGAATAGCAACCAAGGATACTTCTGGCAAGTCAAGCCCCTCACGAAGGAGGTTTACGCCAACAAGCACATCATAAATTCCTGCTCTTAAATCATTCATTATTTTCACTCGGTCAAGTGTCGCCACGTCACTGTGAATATAATTTGCTTTTATTTCATGATTTAGGAGATACTCTGTAAGTTCCTCTGCCATACGCTTTGTCAAAGTCGTAACCAACACTCTTTCATGCCGATTGATGCGCGTTAGAATCTCATCCATGAGATCGTCTATTTGATTTTCAGAGGGTCTGACCTCTATTTCAGGGTCTAATAGTCCCGTAGGACGAATGATTTGTTCAACCACTACACCTTCTGCTTCTTCTATCTCATAGTTGGCTGGAGTTGCACTGATATATATCACTTGGTGCATGAGGTTATGAAATTCTTCAAATTTCAAAGGTCGGTTGTCAAAAGCTGCAGGTAATCGGAAGCCATATTCCACAAGATTTTGTTTTCTTGCACGGTCTCCACCATACATTGCATTAATCTGTGGTACACTCACGTGGCTTTCATCTATCACCATTAGATAATCTTTGGGGAAGAAATCAAGTAGACAATAAGGACGTTCTCCTGGATTTCTTCCGTCAAAATAACGTGAATAGTTCTCTATTCCGCTACAATGTCCGAGCTCTTTTATCATTTCCATATCATACTCAACGCGTTCTTTAATTCGTTGAGCTTTAATAGAATCACCAATCTCATTAAAGTAGTTCACGCGGTCAACTAAGTCGTCTTGTATCATGCGTATAGCCTGTTCTGTCTGCTCTTTGGATGTTACAAAAAGGTTTGCAGGGTAGATTTCGTAAGTCTCAAAACGCTCGATAGTATGAAAAGTGATATTATCAACCTCTTCAATACTATCAATTTCATCATCCCACCACGTCACTCTTAGGATGTTATCACTATATGCCATCGATATATCTATCGTGTCTCCTTTTACTCTGAAGGTTCCCCTTTGCAGGTCAATATCATTTCTTACATAAAGTGCATCGACGAGTTTACGCAAGAAAACGTTTCTATCAATGGTCTGTCCACGTTTAATTTTGATGATGCTTTCTTGCATAGCAACCGGTCCTCCCATACCATAAATACATGAAACTGACGATACAACGATAACGTCTTTGCGTCCAGAGAGTAGGGCAGATACCGCTCCAAGTCTCAGTTTATCAATCTCATCGTTTATTGCAAGGTCCTTTTCTATGTAGGTATCTGAGGTTGGTAGGTAAGCTTCTGGCTGATAATAATCATAATAAGAAACATAATATTCCACTGCATTATTAGGGAAAAAGCCTTTCATTTCTTCGTAAAGCTGAGCGGCTAAGGTCTTATTATGGCTCAAAATTAGCGTTGGCTTATTCACATTTGCAATGACATTCGCTACCGTGAAAGTCTTTCCCGACCCTGTAACTCCTAATAGTACTTGAGCCGGCATCCCATCTTTGATACCTTCAGTTAGTTCTTTGATGGCTTCAGGTTGATCCCCTGTAGGTTTATATTTCGATGTAAGTTTGAAATCCATTTATTTATATTATCCTTTCTTTTCGCTGCAAATTTACAAAATCTAATGTGAATATGCAACGTTCA
>QWCO01000924.1_pt1 | contig 11721 bp, 9 predicted proteins | sample 1972611 | NCBI WGS metagenome assembly QWCO01 (sample SAMN09866706, study PRJNA288562) | Human oral metagenome isolate term1_saliva, whole genome shotgun sequencing... | reverse complement strand
ATGAACGAGGTGTCGAACTCGGTGCTGTACGACCTGCGCAAGCAGATGTTCGACCGTCTGGTGCAGATGCCGGTGAGCTATTTCTCGACCCATTCGGCCGGCACCATCATCGCGCGGCTGGTCAACGACGTGCAGAACGTCACGCAGTCGCTGGCCTCGGTGCTGGTGATCATGGTGCGCGACACCTGCGTGATCCTGGGCTTGCTGGGCTGGCTGCTGTACCTGAACTGGCAGCTCACGATGATCGCCTTCGTGCTGATCCCGATGGTGGCGCTGGCGGTTGGCGCGTTCTCGCGCCGCATGCGGCGGCTGTCAGGCGAGCAGCTGCGCTACACGGGTGAGCTCACCAGCGTGGTGGGCGAGGCCATCCATGGCAACCCGGTCATCAAGGTCTATGCAGGGCAGGAGCACGAGCGCAGCCGTTTCGCAGCGGCCAGCCGGCAGCTGCAGGGGTTTGCACGACGGATGACGGTGGCTTCGTCGCTGCTGGTGCCCATCACGCAGGTGATGGCGGCGGTGGCGGTGTCGCTGGTGATCGCGCTGGCGCTCTATCAGTCGCAGCAGGACCGCACCACGGTGGGTGGCTTCGTGTCGTTCCTGACCGCCATGCTGATGATCCTGAACCCGCTCAAGCACCTGGCCGACGTGAACGGTCAGCTGCAGCGTGCCTTTGCAGCGGCTGATGCGGTGTTCCATTTCATCGATGAGCCTATCGAGAACGACCACGGCACCCAGGAGATCGAGCGGGCCAAGGGCGCGCTGCGCTTCGAGGGCGTGCGCTTCGGCTACGAGGGCAGCACCAGCCTGGCGCTCAAGGGGATCGACCTGGAAATCAAGGCGGGCGAGACGGTGGCGCTGGTGGGGGGCTCGGGCGGTGGCAAGACCACGCTGGCCAACCTCCTCCCGCGCTTCTACTCGGTGACGGACGGACGCATCCTGCTCGACGACATCCCGATCGAGTCGCTGAAGCTGGAGAGCCTGCGCCGTCAGATTGCCTGGGTGAGCCAGCAGGTGATGCTCTTCAACGACACCATTGCCAACAACGTGGCCTATGGCAGTCGGCGGGGCGCCAGCGAGGCGGATGTGCGGGCAGCGCTGGATGCGGCCTATCTGACCGAGTTCGTGGCGTCGCTGCCCGACGGCATCAACACGATGATCGGTGACAACGGCATCCGGCTCTCGGGCGGCCAGCGGCAGCGGCTGTCGATTGCCCGGGCGCTTTTGAAGAACGCGCCGATCCTGGTGCTGGACGAGGCCACGTCGGCGCTGGACAACGAGTCGGAGCGCTTCGTGCAGGCGGCGCTGGACAAGCTGATGCATGGCCAGACCACGCTGATCATTGCGCACCGGCTCTCCACCATCGAGAAGGCCGATCGCATCCTGGTGCTGGATGACGGCCGCATTGTCGAATCCGGCACGCACGCCGAGCTGATCGAACGGGGCGGGCTGTATGCGCGCCTGCATGCCGGGGGAACGCTGACGTAATGGACCATCACCTGCAGGGCACGCCTGCGGCACGCCGTGAAGGCCGTCCGACGGTCTCGCTGATCATCTCCACCTACAACCGGCCGCGTGCGCTGGACCGGGTGCTGGCCAGCGTCGCGCGCCAGCAGGAAATGCCACTGCAGGTCCTGGTGGCCGATGACGGTTCGGGACCGGAGACCGTCCAGGTGGTGGCGCGCTGGCGCGAGCGCCTGGGTGAACGGTTGCTGCATTGCTGGCAGCCCGACGAGGGTTTTCGGCTCAGTGCAGCGCGAAACCGTGCCATTCGTGAAGCCCGGGGAGATCTGCTGGTCTTTGTCGATGGGGACTGCCTGCTGCGGCCGGACTTCGTGCAGGCCCACCAGCGCTTGGCCGAGCCCGGATTTGCCACGGCCGGCAACCGGGTGCTGCTGAGTGAGCGCCTGACGGCACAGGTCGAGGCGGGCGACTGCAATCCGCTGGACTGGAATCCGTGGCAGTGGCTGCAGGCCTGGCGACGGGGCGACATCAACAACGTGCTCGGCCTGCTACGCCTGCCCGGGCGGTGGTGGCGCCATCCGAAGGGGCGGCCCTGGCGGCTCTTCAAGGGCTGCAACATGGCGCTCTGGCGTGATGACATCATCCGCATGAATGGCTTCGAGGAAAAGATTGCCGGCTGGGGCTTCGAGGACACGGATCTGGTCCTGCGCTGGTTCAACTTGGGCGGGCGACTGAAGAACGGGCGTTTCGCCACGACCGTGCTGCATCTGTGGCACCGGGAGGCGGCGCGGGACGCTGCCGAGGAAAACGAGCGGCGCGCCCGCCTGGCTGGCAGCCGGGGGGCGACCGTGGCCGAACGGGGGCTGGCGCAGCTGGCCGACGACGATCGCCCTGCGCCGCCGGGAGGGATCTGATACATGCTTCTGGTGAATGTCGCGCATGGCCTGCTGGCACTCTACCTGCTGACGCTGCTGGCCGTGCCGAAAGTCCAGACGCCCCTGGTGGCGCTGACCTGCCTGCTGGCCATCATCGGTGGGCAGTGGCTGAAGGCCCCGCCGCTGGGCCGTCGCCTGCGCGAGGGCTGGGCCATGGCCGTGCCGCTGGTGGGCTATGCGATGCTGTTTGCCGTGCAGATCGAGATGGGCTGGCTGCGCTGGCGTGACTGGGACCAGGTGCTGATCTGCGCGCTCGGCCTGGGCGTGCTGCTGTCCAACCTGCCGGCCCGGGGGCCGGCCGTGCATCGCTGGCTGCTGCCGGCCGCTGCGCTGGGGGCCGTGGGGGCGCTGGGGCTGGCCAGCTGGCAGTACTTCCAGCTGGGCATCCCCCGGCCGCACGGGCACCTGGGGGCCGGCGTGGTGGGGAGCGGCGCGCTGAAGTATGGGGATCTTTCCGCGGTGCTGGCGCTGTTTTCGCTGCAGCTGGTGCTGCGCGGGCCGCAGGTCTGGCGGCGCGTGCTGGGTGGCGTGGGCTTCATTGCCGGTCTGGGGGCGGTGGCGCTGACCCAGGCGCGTGGTGCGCTGCTGGGCGTGGCGCTGGCCCTGGCCGTGCTGGGGCTGCTGTGGTGGCTGCGCCGTCGGGCGCAGTCGTTGGCCGGTACGGAGTCCGGAAGGAATGGCCGCGAGGGGCGTCGACCCTGGTGGCGTCAGCGCCAGGCGGTGCTGGCCGCGGTGCTGGGCGTCGTCGTGCTGTTCGGCGCCACGGATTACATGGGCGCACGTTTTGCCGACATCGGTCCGCAGTATGAGCGCTTCCAGGCCGGTGACAACAACAGCGAGGTGGGGCAGCGCCTGGCGCTGTGGGGCATTGCGCTGCGGGCCGCCCGGCATGCGCCGTTCACCGGCGTGGGCTTTGACGGGTTTGGTGCCGAGACGCAGCGCCAGCGTGACACGGGCGAGCTGGCGCGTGATGCGCTGGTGCTCTACCAGGGGCCGCACAACGAATATCTGGCCGGCCTGTCGGCAGCCGGCATCCCGGGGCTCATCGTCATCGTGCTGTTCTTCTGGGCACCGCTGGTGGTGGGTTGCCGGCGCTTCCTGCGTGGCCAGCAGACCGAGACGGCCCTGATGCTGGTGCTGTTTACTGCCAGCTATGCCGCCTTCACGATGACCGATTCCTTGCTGGATCGGCAGATCTCGCTGCTGGCCTACGTGCTGCTGGCGAGCTGGTTGATGTCGGCCAGTGGGCCAGCAGCCGCGGCGGCTGATTTTGTTGGCATGGGCAGACCGAAGGGCGGTGCGGGGAATATCGCGCCGAATGTGGCTGCTGTGTCAGCCGGGACTGTGACGACAGCCGACGGCCTGTCGGTTCCCGGGGGCCTGTCGGTGGCCATCATTGCCTGCAACGAGGCGCATCGCATCGCGCGGTGCCTGCAGAGCGTGTCCTTTGCCGATCAGATCGTGGTGCTGGATTCGGGCAGTACCGACGACACGGTGGCCATTGCACGTGGCCTGGGGGCCGACGTGGAGGTGACGCCTGACTGGCCGGGTTTCGGCCCGCAGAAGAACCGGGCGCTGGCACGCTGCCGGTACCGCTGGGTTCTGTCCATCGATGCCGACGAGCAGGTCTCGGATGCGCTGGCTGCCGAGATCCTGCGGGTGCTGCGCGAGGCACCTGCCGAGGCGACGGTGGCCGGCTACTGGCTGCGGCGCAGCAGCCGCTACTGCGGCCAGGTGATCCGCCATGGCCTGTGGGGCAATGACCGGGTGTTGCGCCTCTTCGAGCGGCAGCGCGGCCGTTTCACCGATGCACGGGTGCACGAGAGCCTGGTCTGCGACGGCGAGACCCGTGTGCTGGAGGGCATCCTGGTGCATGACAGTGTGGACTCTCCGGAAGACGCGCGCAGCAAGGCGCGCCGCTATGCCTTCCTGGGGGCCGAGGCGCTGCGCGCACGCGGGCGTGGCGGTTCCCTGCAGGGGGGGGTCCATGCAGGCTGGTCGTTCGTGCGTGGCTATCTGCTGCGGGCCGGGTTCCTGGATGGGCGCTTGGGTCTGACGCTGGCCCGGCTCAATGCGGCCGGCACGTTCTGGAAATACCATTGGGCGGCTCTTCCCGAGGCGAAGTGGGAGCAGCTGCGAGCGTCGCTGAGCGCCAGCGAGCCAAATTCCCCCTTCGCCCCGAACGCACGGTCTTCCCCATGAACCTGCTGCTGCTCACCTTCGGTGACAACACCGACAATCATCAGCAGGCCGTCTTCGCGGCGCTCAGTTTCATGCGGGACCCGCACATCAGGCGGGTGCTGGTGGTGACCGACCGCCCGGATTTCTATCGGTGGCTCTGCGGTACGGGACGGAACGCACTGTCCACCGAGGATGGGGGCGAGGACGCTTCCGGGAAGCGCGGCATGGCAGCTGCCGTCGAGATTCTTCCCATCACGGCCGAGACCCTGAGCGCGTGGCAGGGGCCGCAGCAGTTCTTCTGGCGGATCAAGATCCAGGCCGTGGCCATGGCCGTGCGCCAGTACTCCGACCAGCATCTGCTGTACGTGGATTCCGACACCTTCCTGGCGGGGTCATTGGCAGACATGGTGCGGCAGCTGGATGCGGGTGCTGCCTATATGCATTGCTTCGAGGACCGGCTGGGCGACCGCAACAGCCGGACGCTGACCCGCACGCGCCGGGCGCTGGCGGGCAGGACGCTGGAAGGCATCACGCTCTCGGGTCGGCATGAGATGTGGAATGCCGGCGTGATCGGCTTGCCGGCCAGTACGGCTGCAGAGCGCGTGGCGCTGGCGCTGCAGTTGTGCGACGCGATGTGTGCTACCGACTGCCCGCGTCGGCTCATCGAGCAGTTTGCCTTCTCGCTGGCGCTGCAGCAAGGCACGCTGCATTCCTGCCAGGATGTCATCGGCCATTATTGGGGCAACAAGCCGGCCTGGAACCGGCTGATTGCCGGTTTTCTGGTCGAGGCCCGGCTCAAGGATGAGACCGTGGCTCAGGCGGTGGCCCGGGTGGGGCAGGTGGATTGGCGGGCACTGCCCTTGGAGCACCGGCAGCGGCGCTGGGTGCTACGCCTCAAGGCCGTGATCGACTGGGCGCTGCCTCCCAAGAAGCTGCGCCACTTCACGCCAGGATGATGTCGTAGTCTTCCTGCGCGTAGGCAGACTCCACGTGCAGGGTGATGGGCTTGCCGACGTTCTCGCCCAGAATGGCCAGGTGCGGGCTTTCCTCGTCCAGAAGCAGGTCGATGACCTGCTGCGAGGCCAGGATGCGGAATTCCTTCGAATCGAACTGTCGCGCTTCGCGGGCGATCTCGCGCATGATCTCGTAGCAGACCGTGCGGGCCGTCTTGATGGTGCCCTTGCCATGGCAGGCCGTGCAGGGCTCGCACAGCATCCTTTCCAGCGAATCGCGGGTGCGCTTACGGGTCATCTCCACCAGCCCCAGCGAGCTGAAGCCGTTGACGGTGGTTTTGGTGCGGTCCTGCTGCAGCGCGCTGCGCAGGGACTGAAGCACGGTCTCGCGGTGTTCGGCGCTATGCATGTCGATGAAGTCGACGATGATGATGCCGCCCAGATTGCGCAGCTGCAGCTGACGCGCCAGCGTCTGCGTGGCCTCCAGATTGGTGCGGAACACCGTGTCGTCGAAATTCCGGCCGCTGATGTAGCCGCCCGTGTTCACGTCGATGGTGGTCAGCGCCTCGGTCTGATCGAAGATCAGGTATCCGCCGGACTTCAGCGGCACCCGGCGGGCCAGGGCGCGCTCGACTTCCTCATCCACCTGGTACAGGTCGAAGAGCGAGCGGCTGCCCTCGTGCAGGCGCAGCTTCTCTTCCAGATTGGGCATGTAGGTCTGGCAGAAGGTGCGCATCGTGGCCAGCGTTTCGGGATCGTCCACGATGATCGACTGCGTGCCCGCCCACGCCATGTCACGCAGCACCCGCTGCGACAGTGGCAGCTCGTGGTAGAGCTGCTCGGGCTGGCGGCTGCCGGCCGGCTTGCCACTGGCGTTGGCCTGGGCGGCTTCCAGGATCTGCGCCCAGCGCCGGCGCAGGTACTGGATGTCGGCCATCAGCACCTCGTCCTCGGCCCCTTCGGCCACCGTGCGGATGATGAAACCGCCTCCTTCCGATGCCTTTCCGTCGTGCCCCTGGGCCGCCAGCACCTTCACGCGCTCCAGCAGCCGGTTGCGCTCGGTCTCGTCAGTGATGCGCTGCGCAATGCCGATGTGGGGGTCATGTGGCAGATAGACCAGCATCCGCCCGGCAATGCTGATCTGCGTGGTGAGCCGGGCGCCCTTGCTGCCGATGGGATCCTTGATGACCTGCACCAGCAGCGGCTGTCCCGGATACAGGAGCTTCTCGATGGGGGTGGTCTTGTGTCCCTCCATCCGGCACTGCCACAGGTCCGTCACATGCAGGAAGGCCGAGCGTTCCAGCCCGATGTCGATGAAGGCCGACTGCATGCCTGGCAGCACGCGATTGACGATGCCGGCGTAGATGTTGCCCACCTGCCCGCGACTGGCCTGCCGGTCGAGGTTGAACTCCTTCAGAACCCCCTGCTGGATGAGTGCCACCCGGGTCTCTGGTGAGGTGGTACTGACCAGGATTTCTTCTTTGGGGGCGTCAGTCATGGAGCACTCCGGCGACATATCTTCTGACAGATATACACCATGCAGGGCATGGCCGCCAAATCGGCGGCTCTTTGCACCGGGATTGAAGCGCCCAGATGGACGTTTTGTCGGTCAGGGCAACACAATAGCGTGTTGCCTCGCTCCGGGGGCGGGATGCTTCCGTCTGGGCGCCCCCACCCTGGTGATGGACGGGCGCAGGCACGCCCCGCCTTCGGTCGCCGCCGTTCCGTCAGTCCGAAGCTTTCTTCTTCGATGCGGTGGGAGCAGCAGCCTTCTTCAGCAGCGCGGCTGTCTCGTAGAGCGGCAGGCCCATGATGCTGCTGTACGAGCCCTCGATCTTCTTCACGAAACGGGCGGCCAGTCCCTGGATGCCGTAGGCACCCGCCTTGCCGAAGGGCTCCCCGCTGGCGATGTAGGCGGTGATGTCTTCATCGGTCAGGCGCCGGAAGCGCACCCGCGACACCTGGGTGCGCTGGCGCACCTTGCCACGCGGACTGACCACCACCACGCTGCTCAGCACCCGGTGCGAACGCCCCGACAGCAGCTTCAGGATGCGCCGGGCGTCTTCTTCATCCGTGGGCTTGCCCAGGATGCGGCCGCCCACGGCGACCGTGGTGTCGGCGGCCAGCAGCGGGGCGGCCGGCCAGTTGCGGCCGGTTGCGGCTACGCCCTTGGGCAGCCTGCCCGGGGCAGGTCGGGTGGCGGGGAAGGCCCCAGTGGTCGGAGTGGCAGACGGACTGTCCGAAGCGGCGGTGCCGTTCGAGGTGGCGCCCGCCGCCGTAGCTGTGGCGGGGGCCGTGGTCGCGGCGATCTCGGCCACGGGGGATCCTGCCATCTGGGCCAGGAAGTCCTGGCGCTGCAGTTCCTGAAGCCGCTGCCAGGCGGCCTCCGCCTTGGCACGCGCCACCCGTTCCACATAGTTCGTGGGAGACTCCTTCGGGCGAATGGCTTCCAGTTCTTCGGCCCGGTCTTCGTCCTCGTCCAGCAGCAACCGGACCTCGGTGATGCCGATCTGCTTGAGCAGTTCCAGCCGGCGTGGGCTGCGCGATGCCAGATAGATCATGATGTCACTCCTGATGAGATGGAAGTCTCCCGTCAGCCAGTCACGTCATCTGCCCGTGACAGTCGGTCACTCCCGATGGTAAGGATGTCCCGCGTTGATCGACCATGCCCGGTACAGCTGCTCGGCCAGCAGCACCCGCACCAGGGCGTGTGGCAGCGTCAGGCTGGAAAGCCGGATGCGTTCCTGCGCCTCGGCCTTCAGGCCGGCATCCAGCCCGTCCGGACCGCCGATCAGGATTGCGACCGGGTCGGCTGCCTGCTGCCATTGTTGCAATCGTCTTGCCAGCGCCGTGGTGCGCAGATCGTCGCCGTGCTCGTCCAGCACCACCACCCGGGCGCGAGGCGGAAGCTTCGTCCGCAGCCGTTCGGCCTCGCGTGCCATCAGCGTGGCAGTGGCGGCTTCCGTGCGTCGGGTGGGATCACCGGTACGGTTCTCGGTCTTCACCGCCACCAGTTCCACGTCCAGCCCGCTGGGAAAACGCTTCAGGTAGTCGGAAACCGCCTCGTCCACCCAGCGCGGGCTGCGCTGACCCACGGCCAGGATGCGGATCAGCATCGCCGTGTGCTCCTTGCCTGTCGGTCAGGCCTGCGCGCCCTGGGGGGCGGCGTCCTCATCCTTGCGGGCGTGTCCCTTGTGGGTCGACGGCCGGGGCAGCGGCAGTTCGACCGGGTGCGTGCCCCACAGTTCTTCCAGGTTGTAGTAGGCGCGGATGGCAGGCTGCATGATATGCACGATGATGTCGCCCAGATCCACCAGCACCCATTCGCCGGTTTCCTCGCCCTCCACCGACACCACCGGATAGCCTGCCTCGCGGGCCCGGTCCTGCACGTGCGCGGCCAGCGCGCGGGTCTGGCGGTTGGAGGTGGCCGTGGCCACCACCACGCGGTCGAACAGGTCGGACAGCGCGGCCGACTTGGCGTTGCGCTGCGGGCCGGTGTCGAAGACGCGGATGTCCTGCGCCTTCACGTCTTCCAGCGCGTCCACCACCAGGTATTGCAGTTCGGAAATGCTCATGGGTCTATCGGTCTCGAAGGTTCGGCACTGAACGGAGGGTACAGTGCTCATACTATAGGAATCGGTCAGGCTCATGGGCGGGTACCCGCATGGCCTGATCCGGTCATTGATGTCGTCTTTTGCGAGGGGGCTCCAGGCCCAGGATGCGGGGCTCTGCGGGCCGGGTTTCGTCACGCGTCTGGCGAAGGCTGCCTTGGCCTCGGTCAGGAAGTCACGCACCTGGCGAAGGCTGCGCCGGCCCCGGTCGGGAAGATCAGTCCTGCCCCTTTTCTGGTGTGCCGGTGCCGTACAACCCGTGCCGCCGGATGTAGGCCTCCACGCCCATCGGCAGCAGTCCGCTCACGGGCTGGCCGGCGGCCAGCTGCTTGCGCAGCTGCGTGGCCGAGAGCGGAACGGGCGGCATCCGGAAGAACATGATGCTGCCGGCGGGCGTGTCGGGCAGTGAGCCCGTGCCGCGCGCCGCCAGCAGTTTCTCGATGTCGGGCGGCAGGTCGGACAGGGGGACGCGCTCGCGCTGTGTCACGGCCAGGTGGGCATAATCCAGCAGGTGCTGCCAGTCATGCCAGGTGTCGAGGTTGCGGAACTGGTCGCTGCCCAGCACCAGGATCAGCGCGTCGTCGGGGCCGTAGTGCTCCCGCAGGGCTTTCAGCGTGTCGATCGTGTAGCTGGGACCGTTGCGGTTCACTTCCTGCTCGTCGATCTTCCAGTGGCTGGCCTCGGTGCTGGCGGGCAGGGAGGCGATGGCCAGGCGCAGCATGGCCAGCCGGTGCCGTCCGTCGGCCTGGTTGCCGCCTTTCTGCCAGGCATGGCCGGCCGGGATCAGCACCAGCTGGTCCAGCTTCAGGGCGGTGATGGCCGCCTGGCCCAGGGCCAGGTGTGCCATGTGGACGGGATCGAAGCTGCCGCCCAGAAGCCCGATGCGACGACGCCGGCCGAGGTTCATGCCGATGCCACGCCCAGCCAGTCACGTGCCGGCAGGAAGTCGGTGTAGAGCCGTGCCTCGGGCGTGCCCGGCTCGGGCTGGTACTGGTAGCGCCAGCCGGCCGTGGGCGGCATCGAGGCCAGGATGGATTCGGTGCGGCCGCCCGAGGCCAGCCCGAACAGCGTGCCCCGGTCCAGCACCAGGTTGAATTCCACGTAACGGCCACGGCGCAGCGCCTGGAAGGTGCGCTCGCGCTCGCCATAGGCCCGGTCCATGCGCCGCCGCACGATGGGTAGGTAGGCGTCCAGGAAATGGTCGCCCACGCTGCGCGTTAGTGCGAAGGCCGTGGCGAAGTCCGGTTGGTTCAGATCATCGAAGAAGATGCCACCGATGCCGCGGGCCTCCTGCCGGTGCTTCAGGAAGAAGTAGCGGTCGCACCAGGCCTTCATGGTCGGGTAGTGCTCGGGGCCGAAGGGGGCCAGCGCATCGAAGCACACCTGGTGGAAGTGCCGGGCGTCCTCTTCCTCGCCGTAATAGGGCGTGAGGTCCATGCCGCCACCAAACCACCACACGTCCTGCTCGGCCGGCGTGGGGGCCAGCGCACGGAAGAAGCGCACGTTCATGTGCACGGTGGGCACGTGGGGATTGCGTGGGTGCAGCACCAGCGACACGCCCGTGGCCCGCGCCTTGCGCCCGGCCAGCTGCGGCCGGTTGGCCGAGGCGGTGGGGGGCAGCTGGCTGACCTGCACGTCGGAGAACATCACGCCGGCGCGCTCGAAGAGCTTGCCATCGTCCAGCACGCAGCTGATGCCGCTGCCCTGGGTGGGGCTGTCGGGCTCGCGCTGCCATGCATCGCGCAGGAACTGGTCGCCGCCAACATCTTCGAGGCCCGCCACGATGCGGGACTGCAGCCCGGCGAACCAGGCGGCGATGGCGTCATGTTCGGCCGGAGAAGAAGGCAGGGCCGTGGAGTTCATGATGGTTGTTCTGGGAATGAGTTGCAGGGAGGGGAATGCGACCCGTGGCCCGAGACCCGAGGCAGGCGAGGACTCCTGCCCCGGTCGGGAAAGCCACTTCAGGGATTGCGCTGGTTGGCTGGCAGCCCCAGGTGGCCGATGTCGCTGCGGTACTGCATGCCGTTGAAGTGGATGCCGCGCACGCCTTCATAGGCACGCGTCTGCGCCATCTTCAGCGAATCGCCCAGTCCCGTCACGCCCAGCACCCGGCCGCCGCTGGTCACCACGTCCTGGTCCTTCTGGGCCGTGCCGGCGTGGTAGACGAAGAGGTCACCCCCTTCGGCATTGCCGTGCGCCGGATGGCCGGTGATCACGTCGCCCAGCTCCGGATGGGCCGGGTAGCCGGCCGCAGCCAGCACCACGCACAGCGCGCTGCGGCGATCCCACTCGGCCTCCACCTGGTCCAGTCGGCCGTCGATGCCGGCCTGGATGAGCTGGCCCAGCGGCGTCTTGAGGCGACTGAGGATGGCCTGCGTCTCGGGGTCGCCCAGACGGCAGTTGAATTCCAGCGTGTTCAGGCTGCCATCCCTGCCGATCATCAGCCCCGCATACAGGAAGCCCGTGAACGGCGTGCCCTCGTCGGCCATGCCGCGGATGGTGGGCAGGATGATCTCGCGCAGTGCGCGCGCATGGATGTCGGGCGTGATGACCGGCGCGGGCGAATACGCCCCCATGCCA
>QWCO01000922.1_pt1 | contig 11723 bp, 7 predicted proteins | sample 1972611 | NCBI WGS metagenome assembly QWCO01 (sample SAMN09866706, study PRJNA288562) | Human oral metagenome isolate term1_saliva, whole genome shotgun sequencing... | reverse complement strand
TTGTAATTGTCATGTTTCACGGCGGTGCTGAAGGGGCTGGAGCAGAACATATTACTCGAAATCACGAAATTTTTCATGGGGAAGATCGGGGAAATGTATATGAATTTGCCCATTTTGTGATAGATAATGGAGCAGATATTGTTTTTGGACAAGGACCGCACGTTACAAGAGCAGTCGAACTTTACAAAAATAAATTTATTTCCTACAGTGGCGGAAATTTTGCAACTTTTGGAAAGATAAATATTTCAGGCTCTATGGGCCTTGCTCCAATTTTTAAAATTAAAATAGATAGCAACGGGAATTTTATCTCTGGAGAGATTATTCCTGTAAGACAAACTTACGGAAGTTTAGGCCCTTTCATAGACTCAGAAAAATTAGTCATCAAAAAAATAATTTCCTTAAATAAATCTGATTTTCCAAACGGAAATGGACTTTCTATAACTGATGATGGAAAAATGACCAAAATTGGCAATTCAAATTAAAAAACTTTATTTTATTTATTTACTGGCAAGGGGTTTTTACCCCTTGTGAAAAATCTTTTATTTTTACTAAATACCATTTGAATAATGAATACGTTATAAATCTTTTTAATAGATTAAACCTAACATTTTCTTTCAAATAATTAAAAAAATTTCAATCTATTATTTTTTCTTCAATCTAATAATCTCCCTCTCATTTTCATCCATTTTATTTCCTATTTTTTCATTTTCATTCTCTAATTTTTCTATTCTTTTTTTCTTTTCAATTTCTTCATCTTGAATATTTCTTCTTTCCACAATTACATTATTTGTAATTTTATCATCAGGATTTTCCACAATTTCCATCCCTTCCTCAATATTCATCCCAAAAATCTCAATCTTTTCTCCATTATCCACCCCAACAAAAACTTCCCTTTCCCTAACCAAATTATTTTTATCAATCAAATAAATATAACTTTTCTGATTTTTAAAAATAATCGCTTTTTTAGAAACAGTTAAAACATTCTCTTTCTTTCTATAAATAACACGAATATCCACCTGCTCATTTAAAAATAAATCCTTAAAGGAAATCGGCAAAAACTCAAGCACATTCATATTTACAACTTTATTAATCTTAAATAATTCCGCTTCAATAACTTTTCTTTCAGAAAATAAATCTAAATTCCCTTTATTATCTCTATTTTGAAAACCTTCTTTGCCTTTATCATTTTTAATTTCAACTAATTCCTCAAGCGTTTTCTCTTCCCCAGCTTTTTTATTTTTTCTCCTAAAAATGCTTACTTCAGCCATATTTCCAATACCCAAATTTTTAATTTTTTCATCTGTCATACTTTCACTTACTATTTTCAGATCATTCTTTTTCGCCAAAACAACTATAGGCTCATTTTTATTTACAATTCCACCTTTTACAGCATTAATTTTTACAATATATCCATCAAACGGACTTCTCACAGTTCTCTGAACTAACACAGCATTTTTCATTTCATCTTTTACTTCCAGCTCCAATCCATCTATTTCCCCTTTTACTTCTTGAATTTTCTGATTCACATCCGCCCCTAATTCCTGCTGTTTTTCAAGGTTCCTCAACTGTGCATTTTTTACGACTAGCAATGCTCTTTTTTCACTAATATCACTTTTCTGATAGTCGCTAAATTTTACTATTATATCGCCCTTTTTCACAAAATCTCCAGCTTTAAAATAAACATTATCAACTGATAAATTTACATCTAATCCAATTTTAGTAACATTATTTGCAACAACAGTTCCTTTCATATCTACAAAAAGTTCAAGATTTTCACGTTTTATTTTACTAATAATATATTTTCTATTAATTTTAGGTGTACAAAATTTTATCATAAAAAGGATAATAAAAATAAAAATCGTCGGCATTAACCAAATTAGTTCATCTTTTTTTTTCAATATTTTTCCCCTTTTTTAGTGATTTCCATCAAAATAGGAATTTTCACTTAAATTATCTTCATAAGGAAAATATTGCTTACGTCCAAGATAAAGCTGATCTGACTTTCTTTGGATTGGCACGACAAAAAATCCCCAGTTATTTAAATCAGTGTAAACAAAAAATCTAACTGTATCATTTTGAATTGTATCAGTATCATTTTGAGAAATAATATTTACAAATTCTGGCAAGATTTCCTGTGCATCCATTTCCTCATAGTCATCTTCATTTTTGTAGATCATCTCTTTTTTGAGTTCCCCTTCAGCATTATAGACATAAATTTTTAGTTCTTCAGCCGAACTTTTCTTGTCAATTTGCCCAATCAGAATATCAGCCTTCCGTGAAGTCTGGATCATTTCAATCTTTTCCCCATCGTATTTTTCCACCCACACAGAATACGGCACAAGCGGCACTTCATTCACAATTTCCACATCTATATGCCCAAACCGCTTATAATCCAAATATTTTATAGCACCATCCAGACAGTTCAACTTCAGTTCATAATCATCACGATGGCTAAGTTCCTTATATTCTATCATTTTTCCAGGCACAAATTCCTTCAGAACTTCCTGAAATGTGCTAATTTTAGTCGATTGTCCGCTCAACTTTATAAGCGAATACTCAAAAAGCAGCCCTTCCTTGTAATAAGTGTTCAAAAATTTTCTAAGCATTCCGTAAATATCGGCTTTTACAATTTTTTCTATTTCCTTTATTGTAAAAACATGTCTTGGATAATCTGTTACTGTGTTAAATATTTCATTTTCATAAGTGTGAATTTTCCAGCTTTTTAACTGCGTTATATGAATGTCATTCCTTTTTTCATAATTTCTAGGTGCATCAAAACGTGTCCGCAGTCTTCCATCAGATGTAAAAAATTCTTTTTTTAAATTTTCAGCCGCCTCCCAGAGCATATAAAAATTATTTCGTATTTTTTGATATTCTTCGCTCATTTTATTTTCAAATTGTGAATATTTTGTCGGTATTATTTTCTCATATTTTTCATATTCCAAATTCATATTTTCAAAAATTTTATCAACACCGCTGTCATCAATCACTTTATAAATCATATCATTATCATATTTTATCAAATCATTAACAGAAACAACCCTATTCTCAGAATACTTTGCCCCCAGCACAATCTTCAAAAACTGCATAATCCTATAAGTCAAGTCATTTCCCCCAAAATTTTCATCTCCATTTTCAAAACTTGTCCTTATATCCAGATAATATGAAATCCTGTCCTTATTAATCACATATTTACAAGCCGCCAAATCAGTAGTTCCACCACCACAGTCAATAATTAAAGCACTATATTCTTCATTTTCCTTATATCTCCCCTTCCTTATCTGTATCTCAATCGTATTATAAAGCACAGCAATAGCTTCATCCATGGCATTTTCACGAATAATTTCATATTCATAATTTTTTTCATAAGAACTTTTATTAAAATTATTTTCAACCATAAAAATTTCCTGAAACATTGTCAAAAACTGCTCTTTCAATTTTACAGGACTGGAAGCATGAATTTTTTTAAATTTGCATTTAAACATATATTCTGCACGATTTACAACATATTTCAAATAAGCCTTTATTATTTCCTTTCTTTTTACATACAAAATATTCCCAAACTCATCATTAATTTTTTCCAGCTTATTATGTTCATGCACCCATCTTTTCAAACTATAAAAAATCGATCCATTAACAATATAATCATTTTTTTCCAATTTTCTTGCTACATCATATCCAAACAAATACTTAATATTATTAGCATCACTGCAATCCTCAACATAAACCAATGTTGGAAAAATCTCACGGTAATGCCTTTCCCCGTCATCAAATTTCACATAATTTATCGCATCAATTATAACATTCCCATTCAAAATATCATTAGTCGGCAAATCCCTTACATAATTTCTATCCAGATATGCCCCCAAAGCTGTATTCACGGTTCCAAAATCAATACAAAGCGGAGTATTTGTAGTTTCCAGATTTTTTACAACAAAATTTTCAATTTCAACTTTATAATAATCCATCTGATACGGATAAAGCGGATATGGCTCATCTTCCTTCCAATTATAAAATTCATGAACAAATTTTAAGTCATTTTCTTTAAAAAATAAAAACGAAAACTTATTATTTCTCAATGTCTCAACTCTAAAAAATTCTTTTTTACTAATCAAAAAATATTTATTCCTGCTCTTCAAATCCTTTTCCAGCTGAAAAATTCCACAAAGATAATTATTTGCATTTATAAGAAAGACATTTGCACTGCTCACATTTTCAGGAATCTCAATCTTATAATTGTCCTCCCTCATCAAATCAAGCTCCTTATACAAAATAATTTTGTGCGGCACTCGTATTTTATTCTCATGATGAATCCTATCTCCAAGTTTACTGTCAAAAAGCTGCTGAACATTTACAAGCCCATTTTTAGTATACTTGTCAATACAATAATTAGCCTTTACTCCCCGATATTTCATCAAAAGTGCAATAAGCTCCTCTCTCGTAGGCGTTTCCAGATGCACATCCACCAACTTTTCCTCAATCGCAATCTGATACATCTCATAATAGGATTTTCTCCGCAATTCTTCCTCATAAAACAATTTCATCTCTATATTTTCCCCTTTATTTATTGAATTTGTAAAAATCTAAACTTCTTATATAATTCTAACAAAAAATCTCTATGCCGATAAATTCATACATTTACATAAAATTATATACTTTTTTATACGAACTATATTCTAACACTAAATCTAATTTAAAAAATAGAAGATATATTTTATTTATTGTAAAGGTGATAAGCCCCTTCGCTAAATAAAATTTAATAATTCTAACTTTTCAATCATTTCCCTGACACTTCCAAATCTTTTTTTCCTTTCAAATTCCAATCCTTTTTTTATTATTTTTTCCACTTCCTTAAACTTTTCAATTTTATCAAACCCTAAAATCACTTCCCTATCGAACTCCAATTCTGGCTTATAAAACCTCTTAACTGCCCCATCAATTTTCTTCCCACAAAGCATAAAATACAAAAGTGCCGAAAGCGAATAAACATCAGCTCTTTCATCAATCTGAACCTTTTCTGAATAAACTTCAATCGGCGAATACCCTTCTGAAACCTCAATAAAATCAACCTTTTCCCCTTTTCTCAAACTTGATCCAAAATCAATAATTCTAATATTCCCCCTAATATCAACCAAAATATTTGATGGTTTTAAATCACAATGAATAATCCCCTTTTTATGAATTTTACAAACAGCTCTTGCAACTTTAAGAAATATTTTCAAAATATAATTTATATTTATTTTTTCATCTTGAACCTTATTTTCCAGAATATACTCTTTCAAAGTAATCCCAAAATATTCCATAACAATATAATTTGTTCCATTTTCACTAAAAAAATCCAGAATTTTAATAACACCATTTTTAATAAGATTATTTTGAAATTTCCCCCTATTTCCCTTAGACTTCTTTCTAAATTTCTCCAAAATACATTTTTCCTTCCAAAAACATCTCTTCAATCTCTCAAAATCTTTCCTATATTTTTCCGTAAAAACTTCCTTCCCATCTCTCATAACAATTTTTCCAGGATAACACTCCTTAATAACAACTTTTTCCCCTAAATTATTTTCAGCCAAATAAATATTAGAAAAATCACTCTTAGCCATATAACTCACAATCTTATATTTCCCATTCAACATCGTTCCCTTTAATAAAAAATCCATCTCACTTTTCCCTTTTATATTTTCTTCAAATTATTTCCATTCCTATCCCGCCCCAAAATTTTCCAGTTCCTCTCAATTTCCTTATCAAGCTGCGAAAGTTTGTTATTTTTTAAATTCTGATCTTTTTTAAAATTTTTTTTATTTTGATTTTCTTTATTTCCAGTAACTTTTTCCCATCTTTTTCGACTTTTTTCCTTCTCACCCATTTTCACTTTGCCTGCTTTATTTTTTTTAATTTTTCTTTTTCCATCATTTTCTTCAACATTTTGAACTGCTTCTAAATTTTCCACATTTTTATTTTTCCCCTCCATACTTTTAATTCCATCTCCTGCTTTTTTCTCTCCTTCATCTCCATCTTTTTCCTCAGCACTCTCAACATTTTCCAGCCCAATTTTATCTTTTCTCATCATTTTATTTTTTTCAATTTCCATTTTTTCAATCAAATTATTTTCCATCAATTTCGCCTTTTCCCCAATTTTTCCAGCCACCACACTTTCCAAATTTTTTTCCTTCTTAATTTTCAGATTCTCCTTTTGAATATTTTTCCCCACAGAAATAAATAAAAATAAAAATATTATCATTAAAAACATATACTTTACAGCTATTTCCCTTTTCTTATTTTCCCTGTCAACTTCCCTTTCCAATTCTTCATCACTATCTTCCATTTCAATATTTTCCACAAAAATCGACAAAAATGGTATGACTTTTTTTAATTTCACTTCAGCAGCCTTTATTTTCCTGCTTAAATTTTTCTCAATATTCTCCTTACTTTTCAAATCAACAAAAACTTCCTCAATCTCATTCTCATCAATATTTTTCCAAAATTCAGGACTTCCAGCCAGCAAATAATCATTTTTCCGTAACTTTACTCTCTTAATTTCCTCTCCGCATATTTTTTCCACAATTCTATTTTCACGATACAAAGCAAGCTCTGTTTTCCCCATATTTCCCGCAATCATATCATCTTTGTCAATAATAACAATAATTTGCGAATAAAAATCTTTAGAATCAAAATCCTTTTCATTATTTTTTTCAACTTTAAAAAACTTACTTTTCTCAAAAATTACTTTATCTTTAGAAGATTGAATAATTTTTTTCATATTTTCCGTTGAAAAACCACCATTTTCCAAATATTTTTCAATAACCTTATGAACTCCAGCCTTTGCCAAATTCTTCCTTTTTACATTCTTTTTATTTTTTTTACTCTCAATACCGCTACTTCCTATTTTTTTTTCAATTTCCACATTTTCTCGCCTCTGAATTTTTTCCTCAAAATTAGCAATGCACCAGATTCCCCTGTTCCCATTCGGAATATATGCCGAATACGTATTTTTTTCAGCAATTTGTGCATATTCCTTAAAAAAGAAAGTTTTTAATTTTATGCTTTTTACCATTTTCCCCTCCTATCCTGTATCATTTTCCATTTAAATAGTGAACTGTCATAATTTTTTTAATTAATGCTATTGTTATTTGGTTTTTAATCTTAGCTTTCGCCTAAAAAATCTTCCAGAACTGCCACCATTTCTTATTTGCTTTTTTCACAGCCCTTTTCAGTTCTTTCCCTATTTTTTCCAGTTCATCTTGCTTTATTCCAACTTTTTCCAGCTTTTCCTTTGCCTGCGTAAGCTTTTCCATAGCATCCTTCCATTTTTTATTTTTAAGATCCTCTTCTCCCTTTTTCTTCAGCAAATATCCTTCACTTTTTTCAATTTTTTTATTTAAACCTTCAATCTTAGCCGCTTGATTCCCAAAATTTCCATCAGCATTTACTTCTTCCAAAATTTTCTTCGTTTCCTCATATTTTGAAATACTTTCCTCAAATTTTTCATCTAATTCCAGCTGATCCGCCTGCATTTCCAGATTTAAGGCATTTTCCATTTTTCTTGATATTTCTTCCCGCTTTTGCCTTTCTATCTCCATTTGTTCCTGCTGTGCCTTTATTTCTGCTTCTCTTGCCTGTAATTGCTGCTGCAGCTGAATCTCCTGCTGTCTTAGCCTTTCTGAATATTCTGTTTCTTGAGATTTTAATTTTTCCGAATATTCCAATTCCTTTTCCTTCAGTTTTTCAGCATTCTGGCTTTCAAATTTAATAAATTCCTGTGCCTGGCTTATATATTTTCCAACAGCATTTACATTATTTGCATCTTTCATTTTTTGATAAATATTTTTAGCCTGTGTCAAAATTCCTATTGCCTGTGCTGGATTATTAGCCGTAATTTGCGAAAGCCCCTCTTGAACAAGATTATTAGCAGTTTGTAAATCAGCATTCTGCTGAGAATTAAGCTCCTGTATCTTATTGTCAATCTCTCCCACTTTCACAGTATCTCCAAGTATCTGGTACATCTGCCGTGCCTGATAATATGCCTCCCTAGAAGAATTAATATTGCTCTGTGCCAATGAATCCCCTTTATTTTCTGCAAGCATTGCCCCATTATATGCCGTTTTTTCCTTGTCCGCTATTTCCTCTATCTTTTTCTCAATTTGTGAAACATAATCTGCCTTCCCATTTGCCAAATACATATCTGCCGCATTTTTGTAACTGACTTTCGCCAAATTATAACTTCCTTCATTGACTGCATTATCCCCAGCCATTTCCAAAGCCTTCGCCTCCTTCAGCTTCACACCCGAATTAATCCGTGAATCCAATGTTGCCAAAATTTCTTCAGTATTCAGCTCATCACGTTTATAAGTATTGTCATTCAGATTATATTTAGCCTGCTGATACTTCTCATTTGCCTCATCATAATTTCCATTGTTAAACAGATCATTTCCTTCATTAATATCTGAAAATGCCTCCTTAATCTTTTCAGTTTCTTCAATTTTTTTATTTATTTCATCAATCTTTTTATTCGCATCGTTCCTTTTTTTCTCTGCATTTGTAAAAAATCCAATCACACCTCTGCTTTTTGGCTTTAATTTTTCATATTCCCCAATTTCCAATTTTAAATTATCAATTGAATTATTAAAATTCTTTTTCAGAATTTCCTCATCCGCCAACTTTTCATACTGTGTCGCCGCCTGTAAAATCCCATTTCGCCTTTTCACATTCCAAATTACAATAAATAAAATAATCACAACAACAATCATTATTATCAAAATTATTTTTTTTATCAATTTGCTTCTATCCTTTTCCATCGGCTCTGGACTTGCCACCGCCTGCACTTCCACCTGTGCAATCGTATAATTTTCAATATTGTCCCTAAGCGAAGCGAGTATTCTCTTTTCCAATGAATTCAGCCATTGCTTTTTATCCTCAAATCTAGACAAATCATTTTCCATATCATGTTCATCAATATTTTCCCAAAATCCCACGGTTGTCAAGCAAAAAATATCTTTTTCCATAAGCTCTACAGGGCTTTTTATAATATTCGGCTTAATTTTTCCAAAATCCCCAATTGCCTGCAGTAAATCATTTCTCTGCCTATGAAATTTCATATCCGATACATTTAACGCTTCTTCATCCACCAAAAGCTGCGCTATCGTATCATCTTTACTTTGAGAAACAATATATCCGCCTCTAATATGATAAAATCTAGTATTTCCAATATTTCCATATAAAATTGAATTATAATTGCTTATAACGATTAAAAGAGAAGTGTGCATAAGAGAATATTTTTTAGCTTCTTCCTGTTTTTCCTTAACCTTCAAATTGGCATAATCCATCATTTCCTTAATAACGTCATAATTAAATCGTGGACGTAGCATAAAATATTCAATTACAGATTCTACAGCAATCCTTGCCGCAACTTTTGCCCCATCTTCCTCATCAAATCCATCAGCTACAGCCCAAATCGCATAATTGTCCAGCAAAATATATCCAAAATAATCACTATTTTCAGCCTTCGTTCCAGCCTCGCTCAAAAATTCCGTAATAAATTTTGCCTCATCCTTTCTCATTTTCCCATTTCTCCCCTTAATTTCATTAACTTATAAATTTTCTTCATAATCTTCAATTTTTACTTCCAAATCCCCATTTTTACTATTTTTATTTACAAAATTCATATTTCCAGCTGTTTTTTCATCAGCCAAATTCTCATATCTTTTTCTCAAATTTTCATCCCTGGCTTTTTCCTTCTCCCAATCAAAATAATCTCCACACAAATTTACAAATACAAATTTACTCTCCCCCATTTCCACAACCGAATAAGCCCTCAATTCCACCGTATTATAAACAGCTTCTCCATTTAAATAAATTAACCCATTGGAATCTCCAGGAGTTAGCATAAATTTCCGCTGCTTCGGATTATAACTTATCGAACAATGATTTTTCCTAGAAATCATAGTATCCCCTGAAATCTGGATGTCCATATTTTCCCCACGTCCAATAAAGTTCCGTTCACTCACAATTCTATAATCCTTCCCTTTGTCATGCCCTTCAATACACGTAAGCCATCCCACAACAGGATCCACAGTGCTGTCCTTTGACCAGTAGGCAGTAGTTCTATCCTCATCTTCCATTTGTTCAACTAAATTAATTTTATCATCTTGAACTTCTGTTTCCAATCCTTCCGATTTACAGTAGGGACACGAACTATATCTGGAAACATCGTATATATGTCCATTTTTACATCTATCTAATTTCATTTTAAAATAATCCTCCATTTTTTATCTTATCTATTTATGAAAACCTGCAATGCTAAACTTCATGAAAAAACATAAATTTTATTCTTGTTCTCTAATAAAAATTTTAATTCCTTGCTTTTTGAAATTTCCACTTCTATAATTGCCTTTTTTTATTTTAATAATATTTTTGTAGTGGCCAAGTAAATTATATCGCCTGATTCCACTTTTACTGGTATATTTTTTTTTAATTTTATTTTCCGCTTATCCAGATTTCTTTCGATTCCGCTCCCATTTTGCGACCCCAAATCCTCATAATACCAAATCCCATTGACTCGATTTAAAATTCCATGAGCCCTGCTAACTAAATTAGAATAAATTCCATCACTTACATCAATATCAACCCTATTTCTAGGTGTCTGTTTCCCAATCAAAAGGGAAGTCGCTCTTCCAACTTTCCAAATTTTCATATCATAATCTTCAGAATCCTTCAAAAATATATGCTCAATCTGACTTTTCTCCAAATCCTCTATTTCCTTCACTTTTTCCAAAAAAACATTATGTTCCCTTTCCCTGTCATTTTTTATATTTCTAATTTCCTCTTGAACTTCCACCTTTTCAAAAAATCTTTCCACAATAAGCAAATAAAGTGTAACTCCAATATAAATAAAAATCGAAAAATAAAGACTTTTTGCAGAATATCCTGAAAAATGTACAAAAATAAACGTAAATATCAAAACCATCATTATCAAAATATTTTTCACATTAAAAAATTTATAACTTTTCTGATTTCTAGCATTTAACTTTCGTTTTTCATATTTTTTAATCCCTCTGTCAACTCCCAAACTGCTTCTTTCACTTCTACTTTTTCCACTTTCCCTCATTCGTGCAATACTTCTAAGCCTTTCCAGCCGATAAATACTGCCTCGTCCAAACGGCCGTCTAAAAATACTTCTAAAATTTGACAAAAATCTTCTAATTCCCCATAACATTTCCTTTTTTCCTTCCCTCAATTTATCTTTTTTATAGTAAAACTGCCTTAAAACCGAACTCAAAAACTATGACTATTTTACTTAAAACATAAATTTATATAATTTTTAATAATATTAAACTCAAAATTTCTTATAAAAATTTATAAAGTTACCCAAAATTATTGTTATTTTTTTTTCTTTACATCAAAAAACTGATCAAATCTACTTTTAATATTCTCTTTTTCCGACCTTGCCCTTTTTTCTCCCTTTTTATCCATCCTAAAACTATTTTCAAACATCCCTCTCATTTCCTTAGCACTTTTAAAAAAATCCCTTCCGAAAGTAAAATCATTTTGAGAAAATTCATCCTTGACATTTTCCTTTCTATTCTTATTTCTTCTTTGACTCTGAACATTTTTTCTTTTACAGTCATACTCTTCCCTTTTCTTTTCATCCCCAAGAACCTCATAAGCCTCAGTTACCTCCCGAAATTTTTTAGTAGCATTTTCATCCCCCGAATTCCTGTCTGGAT